>Ga0256832_1002991_pt1 | contig 11538 bp, 7 predicted proteins | sample 134614metaG_FD_190534 | JGI IMG/M metagenome (GOLD analysis project Ga0256832, IMG submission 190534) | Hydrothermal vent microbial communities from Lau Basin, Pacific Ocean - 134-614 | ecosystem: Environmental > Aquatic > Marine > Hydrothermal vents | place: Pacific Ocean: Lau Basin | collected...
AGTTGTTTTACTCAGACCGAACCCAATATATATGGTGGTGGTAACGATGCCGGATTTGGGGTGAGTTGTTTTACACAAACAGAACCCAGCATATACGGCGGCGGCACAGATGATGGATTCGGAGTGAGTTGTTTTACACAAACAGAACCCAGCATATACGGCGGCGGTACGGATGATGGATTCGGGGTGAGTTGTTTTACACAAACAGAACCAAGCATATACAGCGGTGGTATGGATGATGGATTCGGAGTGAGTTGTTTTACACAAACAGAACCAAGCATATACGGCGGTGGTACGGATGATGGATTTGGGGTGAGTTGTTTTTCCCAGACAGAACCAGGTATATACGGTGGTGGCACGGATGATGGCTTTGGGGTGAATTGTTTTTCCCAGACAGAACCAGGTATATACGGCGGTGGTACGGATGATGGATTTGGGGTGAGTTGTTTTGCACAAACAGAGCCCAGCATATACGGCGGCGGTACGGATGATGGATTCGGAGTGAGCTGTTTTACCCAGACAGAACCAGATATATACGGTGGTGGCACGGATGATGGCTTTGGGGGCGCTTGTAGTAGTACCCCTTTGCCTATAACACTAATCGATTTTAATGCATTTGTGCGGGATAATTGGGTGTATATAGAATGGCAAACCACCCGTGAAATAAATTCTGATTATTTCACCGTGGAGAAATCAAAGATATATGACAATTGGGTGGAGGTCGGTCAGGTTCAGGGAGCAGGGAACTCCGATGTCACATTGAATTACAATGCACTGGACAAAACACCTTATAAAGGAATCTCTTACTACCGCCTTAAACAGACTGACTTTGATGGGGATTACCAATATTCTGAAATTGTAGCTGTAAATGTTAAAATCCCAATGACAGAGGTAGTGATTTATCCTAATCCTGCTACCAGTCAAATAACGATACAGGCCAACCAACAGGAATTATCGACTATCAAAATATATAACATCTTAGGACAAGAGGTGACAAATAAAACCCAACAACGCTCGATTTCGGTCAATAATATAGTCATTGATTTAAGCAACCTAGCAAGCGGGTTGTACATCGTGAAGACAAAATCTACTGCCAATAATGTATATAAGGAATAGGTGAGACAGCCTGAAAATAAAACCCTAATGCAACACCTTCCACACCAGTTCCTTCAATAACGCTCCCTCCGGCTTGCCGGTAGCGATATAACCAACACCCTTGGATTTGAGGTCGTATTCTTTGAGCAGCATCATTATTTTTTCGGTCTGTGGTATGTTGTAGTGGCGGGCAGCGAGGCGGTACTCTTTCAGGAAAAAGGGAGAGCGCAGCCCTAGCGCGGAAAGTATCTCCCCTTCGGAGTGGTTGCGGTAAAAGTGCAGTAGGAATACCTTATGAAAAAAATTGTAGAGCGAAGCAATGACCACGGGCATCGGTCCCTTTTTGGGATTGGCAGCGAAGTAATTGACGATGCGGTTGGCGCGAAGTACATCTCTCCGTGCCAGTACCTTTTGTAGTTCAAATACATTATAGTCCTTACTGATGCCGATGTATTGCTCAATGAGGGCGGGCGTCACCAGTGTACCCGGACTGAGGTTGATAGCGAGCTTGTCCAGTTCGTTGGCTATCTTGGAGAGGTCGGCGCCGAGGTATTCGGCGACCAATTGGCAGGCATTCGGCTCAATGGTCAGTTTATGAGATTTGAGATAACCCGCAATCCAGTCGGGCACCTGATTATCGTACAGCTTTTTGGATTCAAAGACAAGGGCATTCGCCTTGAGCGCCTTCCCAAACTTGCTGTTCATATTGAGCTTTTTGTGCTTGTGGGCGATGACGAGCAAAGTGCTTTCCGTCGGCTTTTCGATATAAGACTGGAGCGATTTTAGCGTCTTCATATCCTGTGCTTCCTTCAGGATGATAACCTGCCGCTCTGCCATCATGGGATACCTTCTCGCCTGATCAATTATAGCATAGACATCGGCGTCTTTTCCGTAAACGACGGTTTGGTTGAAGGCTTTTTCTGCATCCGTCAGTACATGCTGCTCGATGTAATTGGTGATTTGGTCAATGGGATACGACTCCGCTCCGTGTAGAAAATAGACCGGTTTAAAATCCTTCTTTTTAAGTGCAGTAATTATTTTTTTATGTGCCATTTTTTATGAATCGAAATTAGAATCTGCCTCCCCCGTTTTGCAAAAAAAAGCTTTTTTTTAATAACAAAAGAAGATAATACGCCTTATTTGGATATTTTTGCGTCTCGATGAGAGTTTTTAGAGATATAAACGCGCTTCCCGACTTCAATAATCCGGTGTTGACGATTGGGTCTTTCGATGGTGTACACCTCGGGCACCGACAGATATTGGAGCGACTGAAAGAGGAGGCGCGCAAGCGTAATGGCGAAACGGTCGTCATCACCTTTCATCCCCACCCACGGCTCGTCGTACCCGGAAAGGGAGCTCCCCTACTACTCATCAACGACCTCGAAGAAAAAATAAAACTCATGGAAGCATCGGGGATTGACAATCTCGTGGTGGTGCCGTTTAGTTTGGAGTTTGCCAACCAATCGCCCGAAGCCTATGTTGAGGATTTTTTGATAAAGCGATTCCGTCCGTCGGCGATTGTCATCGGCTATGACCACAAGTTTGGGATGGGGCGGCGAGGGGATATCCGGCTTTTGCAGACCTATGCCGCACAGGGATTTTTTGAAGTACTGGAAATACCCAAACACACTACTCGCGATATTGGGATTAGCTCTACTCGTATTCGGAATGCAATTCTGGAAGGAAAGATTGCTTTGGCAAACGAACTATTAGGTCATCCTTTTTCCCTTACGGGAAAGGTCGTAAAGGGGAAGCAGATCGGGCGGCAACTCGGTTATCCGACTGCTAACATCTCTATCGAAAACAAAGCTAAAATCATTCCCGCCGTAGGGATTTATGCTGTATTTGTCGAGCTGGACGGCAATCGTTACAGGGGCATGATGTACATCGGCAATCGCCCGACAATCGAAGGCGACGGAAGGCGTAGTATCGAAGTACATATCTTTGATTTTAAAGGGGATATTTACGGAGCGACCATTACCGTCTTTTTAATCCAAAAAACGCGGGAAGACCGCCGTTTTGAAAATCTGGATTTGCTGAAAGAGCAACTGGCAATAGACGAGCAGGAAACCAAAGCGGTACTCGCCTCGCAACAATCGGGTAAGACGGCTGTTGTCATACTCAATTACAACGGTAAAAAACATTTGAATACTTACCTGCCCAGCGTTGTAACGCACACCCCTTCTGAAGTGGATATTATCGTAGCGGATAACGGCTCAACAGATGATTCAATCGCCTTTTTGAAGAAAAATTACCCCAATATTCGAGTCATCGAACTACCCGAAAATCTCGGTTTCGCTGAAGGTTATAATGCGGCTTTGAAACAAATTTCCGCCACTTATTACATCTTATTGAACTCGGATGTACGGGTGGTTGAGGGCTGGGTAACACCCTTGATTAAATGCTTATCGCAAAATGAGACCATTGCTGCCTGCCAGCCTAAAATCCTTTCGGATACCAATCCCGATTACTTTGAGCACGCAGGGGCTTCCGGTGGTTTTATTGATCGATGGGGCTACCCCTTTTGCAGAGGGCGGATTTTAGACCAGATAGAGCGGGACGGAGGTCAATACGATGATGATACTTCCATCTTTTGGGCAACCGGTGCCGCCATGGCTGTTCGTGCCGATTTATTTCATGGCATCGGGCAGTTCGACGGAATGTACTTTGCCCACTTTGAAGAAATTGACCTGTGTTGGAGGCTAAAGAGGGCGGGATACGACATCATGGCCATTCCCGAATCGAAAGTATTCCACCTCGGAGGAGGAACATTGGGATACCAAAGCCCCGGAAAGATTTTTTTGAATTTCAGAAACTCTCTTTTTACCCTTTTCAAAAATGAAGGTAAAGGCAGGGTCTTTTATTTGATATTCGTCCGGTTGGTGCTCGATGGTCTGTCAGGGATGGTATTTATCGCACAGGGGAAATTTTCATTTTTCCTTGCCATGGCGCGTTCTCATTTGGCATTTTATGCTCATTTGAGTCGTTTGCGAAAGCGAAAAAAAATTGAAAACCAAAAAATTAAAAACCTGAGAATCGGTACTTACAATACCAAGGGGCGATACCACAAAAGTATTATTTGGGATTATTTTGTCAGGAAAAAAAGGAAATTTACAGCGTTGTGAAAATTAAAGAGCAATTAGAAATAATATTTGAAGACGACGATATCATAGTCGTCAATAAGCCGCCAAAATTATTGAGTATCCCCGGTCGGCAATACGAAGAAGAAGAGAGTGTCTATAGCCTTTTGGCAAAAAAGTACGACGAGTTGTTTGTCGTCCATCGCCTCGATAAACAGACTAGCGGACTACTGGTATTCGCTAAAAATGCCCTAGCGCATAAAGACCTCTCAACCCAATTTGAAAAGCGAACCGCCCGCAAGGTGTATCACGCTCTGGTAGAGGGCAACTTCCCCTCCAAAGAAGGAACCATCGAGCAGCCCATCGCAAGTACCGGCTCCGGCAGCAAAATGCGCCTCGGTAAAAATGGCAAATATGCGCTCACCGAATTCAAAGTACTAGAGCAATACAAGGCATTTGCATTGGTTGAAGCCATCATTAAGACCGGGCGTACGCACCAGATTCGCGTCCATTTCCAGGGGATAGGTCACCCCCTCGCAGTTGATTTCAAATACGGCAACCGCTCCGAATTATTCCTATCCCAAATCAAACGTCGAAAGTTCAAATTAGGAAAAAACCAGGAAGAACGCCCGCTATTGTCCCGCGTTAGCCTCCATGCACAATCTCTGACCATCAAACATCCAGGGAAGGGAACTGAGATGACCTTCCAAGCTCCCTACCCCAAAGATATTCGCGCTATATTGCGTCAATTAGAGAAATGGGGACGTTGATAGGTTTACCCTAATATGGCATCCACATCCTCTAAAGGATAGTCAAAAGTCTCTGCGACGCCTCTGTACAACACCTTGCCATTGGCAACATTCAATCCCAGCTTCAATGAAGCATTTTCCTTACAGGCTTTTTTCCAGCCTTTGTCTGCCAATTGGATGGCATAGGGAAGTGTTGCATTGGTAAGGGCAATCGTAGAGGTATAAGGGACTGCCCCCGGCATATTCGCCACACAGTAATGCACCACGTCGTCGATGATAAAAGTAGGATTATCGTGAGTAGTGGGCTTACAAGTCTCGATACAGCCACCCTGATCTACTGCCACATCCACCAGTACGGTACCCGGGCGCATTTCTTTAAGCATATCACGGGTAATAAGATGAGGAGCTTTGGCACCATGTATCAATACGGCACCTACGATAAGATCACTCTCCTTCATGTACTTTCGTATATTGTACTCATTGGAGTAAACGGTTGTTACATTTGGAGGGAGTATGTCCGCCAATTCGCGCAAACGGTTCAGATTAATATCCATAATGGTGACGTTGGCACCCAATCCTGCAGCCATCTTGGCAGCCTGTGTCCCCACGACACCACCGCCAAGGATTAGCACATTGCCCGGAGGAACGCCCGGTACACCTCCTAGTAGAATACCGCGTCCTTTTGCGGGTTTCTCTAGATACTTAGCTCCTTCCTGTGTCGCCATTCGTCCCGCTACTTCAGACATAGGCACAAGCAATGGAAGGCTTCTGTCCGGCAACTCGACCGTCTCATAAGCAAGGCAGATGGCACCGCTTTCAATCATGGCATCCGTAAGCTTCTGGTAAGAGGCAAAGTGAAAATAGGTGAAGAGCAATTGGTCTTTTTTAACCAGGGCATATTCTGACTCAATAGGCTCTTTAACTTTGACAATCATTTCTGCGATGGAATAGGTCTCTTCGATGGTTGGCAAAATGGTCGCGCCGGCTTGAACGTATTCTTCATCTGAAAATCCACTACCTACTCCGGCAGTAGTTTGTACATAAACAGTATGCCCTCTTTTTGTCAACTCAAAAGCACCTGCGGGCGTCAATGCCACCCGATTTTCGTTAGATTTTATTTCCTTAGGAACTCCAATTATCATGGTCTATAAATTTAGTTTATGCTGTAATCTAGTTTAGCAGTGGCAAAAATAGCAATCATCTTCTATTATCAAAGATAAACCAAGGGATAAACATGGCAATCGCATAAAAATACTAACCTTGGCGGACTTAGCACCGGTACGTGCCTGTGGGCGGGAAATTTTCATATCTTATTTTTTTGCGATTGCCATACCCATTTGTCTCTTTAACTTTGCATTAACAATTATTAAGAATTAAAATTTCAAAGTCCGTCGTCTAACCTATACATTTGCACCGTGAGTTGGTTTTTATCCGCTTGCTTGTAGTGAAGTTGTTTGAAAACTCCATTTTCGCTCCAAGCAGCCATTCTTAAACAACTTCAGTGATTTTTTAATCTTTCAAAAAAAATAAATAATGAAGAAAGTACTTTCTATTTTCACTTTACTGCTTTGCATTTCATTCTTTGCAAACGCACAAGACACGCCTGCTACTGTTGCACCGGCAGAAGAAGCAACAACTCCTCAGGATGGACCCAAAATTGTATTTGAGACCGACGTCATCGACTATGGTACAATCGAGCAGGATTCCGACCCATACCGTTTTTTCAAATTCACCAACACAGGAAATGAAGCATTGGTTATCACACACGCAAAGGGAAGTTGTGGATGTACTGTTCCTACCTATCCCACTGAGCCAATCATGCCGGGCGAATCAGGAGAAATCAAGGTACGCTATGCCACCAACCGCGTAGGACCTTTTACCAAGCGAGTGACTTTGACAACCAACGCCAGCGAAGAAAAAATAGTCTTAACCATCAAGGGTAAAGTATTGAAGAAAGAAGAAGCACCTGAGGGTGTTCCCGCCAAGCAAAATGGTTTGTTTAAAAACTAATTCGATTTTGCCCTCCGTCTTCGGGGGGCAAAATCACCTATATCGCCAACTGAAATGACTTCTCCTTCCGAAGATAATAACTGTAATTCTCCAATACCACAATATCCAGGGGCAAATTTTGAATTTTCTCTACCTTTTGCTTTAGAATAAAATGATTGAATAAGGTCATAATCCCCCAATACCCTTGCTGTACTGAGTTTTGGTTGATGATAAAATCTACCTCCCCCGTTTGCAGATAATCGAGATTCTTTTTCATCAAGTCAAATCCAACTATTTTTAAGCGTTTGGCAGCTTCACCAGAAATACTCTCCACTACTCGAAAGGCTCGTGAATTCGTCACAAAAATACCATCCAAATCAGGGTGTTTTCCAAAGATTTCTTCCATGAACCCCTCCATCAACTCCTCCTTGTCAAAATCTTCAAAATCATATTTAACCACGGTTGTGCTGCCTGAATTAAAATTGGCATAGTAATCCCGAAAGCCCTGCTCCTTTTGCAAAAGGTGCTGCGCATTGGTACTTCCCTTTGCCAAATTCAAAATAATAACCGTCGCGTGATTATTCAATCCAAAATTGAGCAAGCGCGCCGCCAATACCCCGCTTTGATACGAATCCGGTCCGATGTAACTCAGTGAATCCGAGTTTTCAATATAGGTGTTGACCATCACATTTGGAATACCCAATGCACTAGATTTTGCTAATAGCGCTTTCGATTCTTTCAGAAATAAAGGCGAAAACAATATAGCATCCGGAGCATCTGCCAATAATTTTTCGTATTGCTCAACAAAGGTCTCTGCCTTGAATAAATCAAATAAATAAAACTGAACAGTAACCCCATAGTGCCGTACCGACTCTAACGCATAGGTAACCCCCGAATAAGGCGCTTGCCAATAGGGGTCAATCTCAGGGTCCGGCAAAAGAACCCCAATACGGAAGTTTTTATTATACGCCAGAGCACTCGCAATAATATTCGGCTTATAGTCCAATGCCCTCATCACTTCGAGTACCTTTGCTCTTTTTGCAGGTGATACGTTGCCCCTACCGTGAATGACGCGATCCACCGTCCCCGTCGAAACACCTGCTGCCTCTGCAATGTCTTTTATTCGAATTGGCCTTTCCATATTTGCAAACTTAACAAAAAAACTGTGTTCGCGCACAAAAAGCTAAAAAAGATCTTGTGTTCGCACACAGTTTGTGAATTTTATCGTATATTTACCGTTTAATTCACCTATTTGAAAGGAATTCATAATTTACACCTATGGCAAGTTCAAAGAAAAAGTACCAACAGTCTGACTTAAAATACCAACTCAAAACCTTTGAAAAAATACCGGTCACGATTTGGGAAGAATCGAACGATGCCTCCATTCATATTGCACAATCAATTGCACTAGCCATCCGCCAAAAACAACAGGATGGCGAACAGTTGGTACTGGGACTAGCGACCGGTTCCTCCCCCATCAAAGTCTATGACGAACTCGTCCGTATCCACAAAGAGGAGGGGCTGAGTTTTCAAAATGTCGTCACTTTCAACCTAGACGAATACTTCCCTATGGAGCCGACTTCTCCCCAGAGTTACGTCTATTTCATGAATGAATACCTCTTCAACCATGTCGATATTAAGCGGGAAAACATTCACATTCCGGATGGCACCATCAATATGGATGATTGGGAGGAATATTGCAACAGCTATGAAAAGAAAATTGACGCGTACGGAGGGCTGGACATCCAATTACTCGGTATTGGACGTACCGGGCACATAGGCTTCAACGAGCCGGGTTCCTGGATCAACTCCACGACGAGACTCGTAAAACTGGATGCGCTAACGAGAAGAGACGCTGCCGCTGATTTTGGCGGATTGGAAAATGTACCCTACCGGGCTATCACCATGGGGATTGGCAGTATTATGAAAGCCCGGACTATTTACCTGATGGCATGGGGACAACACAAGGCGAGCATCTTGAGGAAAGCCGTGGAGGGAAAAATAACCTCCTCCATACCCGCCACATTTCTCCAAAACCACCCCAACACCAAAGTATTTGTAGATAAAGGCGCAGCAGAATCCCTAAGTCGTATTCGAACGCCATGGAGAGTTGGTATTTGCAACTGGACGGATGACCTGATATGCAAAGCGGTTATATGGCTCTCGCGAAAGGTCAAAAAACCCATCCTAAAACTCACCGATGAAGATTACAGCGAAAACGGACTCAGCGATCTCATCATCGAATACGCCAGTAGTTACGACATCAACATCCAAATATTCAACAGGCTCCAACACACTATTACCGGATGGCCGGGAGGAAAGCCCGATGCCGATGATTCCTCTAGGCCGGAACGGGCAAAACCAGCCAAAAAGCGAGTTATTATTTTCAGCCCCCATCCAGACGATGATGTAATTTCTATGGGAGGCACCTTCCTGCGCCTTGTACGGCAGGGACATGAAGTACACGTAGTCTATCAGACTTCCGGCAATATCGCCGTACACGACCACGATGCCATGCGGTATATTGAGTTCATCAAGGAGCTAATAGACAAGCAAGAGATTCCCTGTGAGGAAATAAACAAAAGCTATGAACGGGCAAAAAAATTCCTTCGAAACAAGAAATTTGACCAACCCGATTCTCCCGAAGTAAGAATAATTAAAGGGCTTATCCGCAGGAGTGAAGCCCGGGCAGGAGCGAGGTTCTGCGGATTGCCCGATGAGCAAATCCACTTCCTCGACATGCCGTTTTACGAGACGGGTACCAGCAGGAAAAAGCCCATCAGCAAAAAGGATGTCGATCTCGTCGCCGGAATGATAGAAAAGATACAACCGCATCAGGTATATGCCGCCGGCGACCTTGCCGACCCACATGGTACCCACCGCGTATGCCTCGACGCTATCTTCGCCGCCTTCAACCAATTAAAATCAAAAAAATGGATAAAAGACTGCTGGCTATGGCTCTACCGGGGCGCCTGGCATGAGTGGCCGACACATGAAATCGAGATGGCAGTCCCACTCAGCCCACAGGAATTAATGAAGAAGCGAAGAGCCATATTCATGCACCAGTCACAGAAGGATCATCCCCCATTCCCCGGCAAAGATGAACGCGAATTTTGGCAGCGGGCAGAAGATAGAAATAGAAAAACAGCAGCAATATATAGGGACTTAGGATTGGCAGAGTACGAAGCCATTGAGGCCTTCGCCCGATGGAAATTTGATAAATAATCTAACAATAATATCAATTATTGAGTTCCCCTTTACTCTCATGGAGCGGCATTTTTGTCGCTCCATTTTTAAAAATGTGACGCTATGGCAAAATACATCCAATTCTTTTTTTTGTACATCCTTCTATGCTTTTTTGGGTGTGGAAATAGCATCGAATACCCCCAACAAGCCACCTACAACATCATCCCTCTACCCGCACAACTGGAAAAAAAGGAGGGCTTTTTTCACTTCGATAAAAACACTAAAATCTTCATCCTTTCGGACAAGCCGGAAATGAAAAAAAATGCCGACTATCTCAATGAGATGATAGAAAAGGTACTCGGTTTTGAGCTGGAAATCGAAACGGCAAAGGAATTAAACGCAGATATGGCAGAAAACACCATTCTACTACTCGAAGACGAAAAAGCCTTTCAAAACAGTGAAGCCTACGAACTGATTGTCCTACCCACCCACATCTGGATAAAAGGAGCTAGTGACAAAGGCACATTTTATGCCATCCAGACGCTACTACAACTCGTACAGGACGACCCCAACTTCGTGGCTGCAGCCGAAATAACGGACGAACCCCGCTATCCCTACCGGGGAATGCACCTCGATGTAGCGCGGCACTTCTTCCCCCCCGCCTTTGTCAAGAAATACATTGACTACCTCGCCCGCTACAAATACAACTCCTTCCACTGGCATCTTACCGAAGATCAGGGCTGGCGCATTGAAATCAAAAAATATCCAAAATTGCAGGAGGTAGCAGCTTACCGCAAAGAGACACTAATCGGGCATTACAGCGATAAACCCCACCGATTCGATGGCAAACGATACGGCGGCTACTACACGCAGGAAGAAATCAAAGATATTGTCGCTTACGCAAAAACGCGGCAAATCACCATCATTCCGGAAATAGAAATGCCCGGTCACGCACAGGCTGCCATCGCTGCCTATCCCGAACTGGGCTGCTACGACCACCCCGTCGAAGTAGCGACCAAATGGGGCGTTTTTGAAGACGTTTACTGCCCGACAGACACGACTTTCCATTTCCTCGAAAACGTCCTGACCGAAGTCATGGCGCTCTTCCCCTCCAAATACATCCACATCGGCGGTGACGAATGCCCAAAAACGGCTTGGAAGGAAAGCACTTTTTGCCAAAACCTCATCAAAACCGAAGGCCTCAAAGACGAACACGAACTACAAAGCTACTTCATACAGAGAATCGAGCAATTCCTCAATTCCAAAGGACGACAAATCATCGGATGGGACGAAATACTGGAAGGCGGGCTCGCACCCAACGCCACCGTCATGTCGTGGCGGGGAATGCAGGGCGGAATCGATGCCGCCGAACAAGATCACGACGTGATTATGACACCCGGTGCCTATTGTTATTTCGACCATTACCAGTCGGACGGACC
>Ga0256832_1002992_pt1 | contig 11535 bp, 7 predicted proteins | sample 134614metaG_FD_190534 | JGI IMG/M metagenome (GOLD analysis project Ga0256832, IMG submission 190534) | Hydrothermal vent microbial communities from Lau Basin, Pacific Ocean - 134-614 | ecosystem: Environmental > Aquatic > Marine > Hydrothermal vents | place: Pacific Ocean: Lau Basin | collected...
CACATCTTCGTTATCGAGGATGGTCAGTGCATGGCCGTCTCCGCCGACAGCGTCATGCCGGGCGATCAAATTGACAGCGGCCGGGTGTATGTGGATGGTTCGGGAGTGGGAGACATCGGGGCGATGGTGCTGCGCGAGCGACGGCGCCTTTCCCGTGACGGTTTTCTCACCGTCGTGGTCGGGCTGGATGAGGAAACGGGCGATGTGCTTCTGGGGCCGGAGATTGTCACCCGAGGCTTCATTTTTATGGATGACTCCGAAGCGTTCCTGGAGGAAGCCCGGGAGGTCGTCTGGGATGTGCTCGATAAATATGATGATGTCGCCCAGGTTGTCAAATACACCAAAAAACGTCTGGCCGATTTCTGCTACAAAGAAACCCGCCGCCGCCCCATGATCCTGCCCCTGGTGGTGGAAGTTTAACCCGGCGTCGCCACGTTACAACATTTCTTTGACGCGTGCAGCCACTTGCCGGGTCATGCCGGGCACGGCGGCGATTTCATCCACGCTGGCATTGCGGATGGCGTCTATGCTGCCAAAGTGTTTGAGCAGGGCCTGTCGCCGTTTCATCCCCACGCCCGGGACTTCCTCCAGCCGAGATTTGGTCATGGCCTTGCCCCGCAGGTTGCGCTGGTAGGTGATCGCGAAGCGGTGGGCCTCATCGCGCACTCGCTGCACCAGGTACATCTCGGGGCTCTCTTTGGGCAGCCGCACAGGCTCGCTGCGTTCGGGCAAAAAGAGCAGCTCTTCCCGCTTGGCCAGACCCGCCACAGGCACGATCTCATACAATCCAAGCGCTTTCAACACCTCTACGGCCACGCCCAACTGCCCTTTGCCGCCGTCGATGATGAGCAGGTCGGGCAATAATTGCCAGGCGGTATCCACGCGCTGGCCGGGCGCAGGGGGCGGCTGATCCGCCAGCGCCCGCCGAAACCTTCGATCGAGCACCTCGCGCATGGCTGCAAAATCATCGGGCTGGCCTGTTTGCGTCACGGAGCGCACTTTGAAACGTCGATAATCATTTTTGCGGGGCGTCCCCCGGACAAAGACCACCATGCTGGCCACGGTGTTGGTTCCCTGCAAGGTGGAGATATCGAAACATTCGATGCGAATGGGAGGTTTGGGTAAATTCAAGGCGGCCTGCAAACGGGCAATGGCTTCGGTGTGGCGATGGGCGTCCGCCTCCCATGCGGCCTGCATGGCCACCAGCGCGCTGCGGGCGTTCTCAGTGGCCATGGCCACCAGCGCCTTTTTTTCACCCCGTTTGGGCACGCGCAGCGTCACCTTGGCCCCGCGCTTGCTGTGTAGCCATTGCTCGATAATCGCCGTTTCATCCAATTCAACCGGCAGCAGAATCTGTGCGGGCAGGTATGCGGCTTCGTCATAAAACTGCTGGATGAAGGAGGCCAGCAGTTCCTGGTTCTCCGCCTCGCCCGCGCCTTCCAGCATAAACGTCTCCCGCCCGATGAGCCTGCCCCGGCGGATGAAGAAGACCTGGGCGCAAGTCTGCCCCTTATCCTGGGCGAAGGCGATGACATCCTCATTCTCCTGCCGGCCCGACACCACTTTCTGCCGCTCCACGATGCGCTGCGCCGCTTTGATCTGATCCCGATACATGGCCGCGCGCTCGAATTGCAGACGCTCGGCCGCCTGCGCCATGCGCCGATTCAACTCCGTCATCACCTCATCGGTCTTGCCCTCCAGAAACTGGCACAGTCCGTCGATGATGGCCCGGTACTCTTCTTTGTCCACCGCCCCGATGCAGGGGCCGGCGCAGCGTTTGATGTGGAAATAGAGGCAGGCCCGCTTGTCCTGTCCTGTGATCACCCGATTGCAATCGAGATAAGGAAACACCCGGCGTAGCGCCTCCAGGGTCTGACGCACCGCGCCGCCGCTGGTGAACGGGCCGTAGTAGCGGGCGCCATCGGGCAACATGCGTCGCACGATGGACACCTTGGGGAAATCATCCTGCCAGTGCACCTTGATGTAGGGATATTGCTTATCGTCCTTGAGCCGGATGTTGTATTGGGGCCGGTAGCGCTTGATGAGTTCATTTTCGAGGATCAGCGCTTCCAGCTCCGTGTCGGTGACCACCCATTCCAGGTCTGCGATATCTGCGACCAGCCGCCGGGTCTTGGCGCTATGCGCCCGCTGCTCCTGAAAATAGGACCGCACCCGATGTCGCAGATTCACCGCCTTGCCCACGTAGATGACCCGGCCCTGGTCGTTACGATAGATGTAGCAGCCGGGACGAGGGGGCAGCGTTTTCAGTTTAGCTGTCAGTTTCGGAACAAGTTCAGGTTTGGGCATGATCGCGGCAGGGGGTGGCGCAGAGCGCACGGATGAGGAAAAGGCGATGTTTAGAGATGCTTGTTTCTGCAAACTACCCTATTTTCTCCGTGCCCTCTGCGTGTCCGTAGTGAAAGAACTTTTTGCAGCAGCGTCCAACATGGCTATCGAAACAAATCCGTCTCTTTGGGGCGCAGCAGATCGGATAGGCGCCCGTTGCCGGGATGATAGGGAACGCCTCGCATGTGGATGATGGGGCGGGCCTCGTCTGTGCCTCCTTGCAGCAACGAAGCGGCTGCTGCGATCTCGTCCGCAGCGCCCAGCACGGTAATGCGCATCTCCCGCCCGAACAAATCGCTGTCTCCCCGGCGATCGGTCAGGGGCAGCAGGCCCGCCACGCCAATCGCCACGCCCACCGTGCCTCTTCGCCACGCTCGCCCGTGGCTGTCGTTGATGACAACGGCGACCTCTGCGCCGGTGGCGGCTTTCAGGGCCGAGCGCAGTTCCCGCGCCGAAGCGTCCGGATCGACAGGCAGCAACAGGGCCATCTCCTCCTCTCCTACATTGGACTGATCGATGCCGGCGTTGGCGGAGATGAAGCCCAGACGGTGCTGCACCACGATGAGCCCGGGCCGGGTGCGCAACACCTGCGCCGACTCGGCCAGAATCAGCGTCACCAGCCGCGGGTCTTTGTGGATGCTGGCGGCCACAGCCTCGGCCTGGGGCGTCACCGTCACCTGATCCAGCGACACGAAACGCCCTTCGGCCTTGGAGATGATCTTGGAGGCGTAGACCAGGACATCGCCGTCGGACAGGGACACGCCCGCCTGTTTCAGCCCGGTCAGCGTCACTGCGGCCAGATCATCGCCGGGTCGGATGAGAGGGATGCCGGGCAGGGCTGTGAGCGTAAGCCGGGCAGGCGTCTGCAAATCAGAAACGGACACTGGCTCAGGCCTCGATGCCGGTGATGCGAATGCCGGCGTTGCGGGTTTTATAAATGGCGTTGATGGAGATGAGCACGGCGGTCAGACCTTCGGACACAGCCGCATTCTGCAGAGCGCCGGCATGTACGCCCCTCATGCCCGCTGCTTTGGCCAGGGCCACCGCGATATTTCGGTCGGCGCGCTTGTTGCCGCACACCAGCACATCGCAATCGATCTGGTGATCGGGGTCTACCAGATGATGGGCGCTAACATTCTGAAAAGCGGCGACGACGCGGGTCTCTGGCCCCACCTGGGCCTGAGCCTCCATGGCCGCGGAGCCGCCGGGGGCGGGCGCGTAGCGCCCCTTTTTCTCTCCCAGCAAGGGCGCCACCACGGTCACCATCACCTTGCCCGCCAGGCCGGGTTTGATGCTCTCGATGATAGTTTCCTGCGATTCGTAGGGCACTGACAGCACCACCACATCCGCCATTTGGGCCGCTTCCAGGTTGCTGGCGCCGCGCAGCCTGACATCACCCAGTTTTTCTCGCAGCTCCGCAGCCACGCGTTCGCCCTTTTCGGCCCGGCGCGAACCAATGACCACATCCAGGCCTGCCTGCGCCCAGCGCATGGCAAAGCCGGAGCCTTCGGAACCGGTGCCGCCGATGACCGCGATCACGCCTAATGATTGTATATCTGACATGAATAAAACTCCTGTTGGGTTTGAAAATCGATGGAGGGAAAGATGTAAATCGGGAAAAGTATAGCACGGTCGCCATCGCCATGCCATTTTACCCGCTTTCTGAAAAAACTGTCATACTTTTTCCGGGCAGACTTCATCCTCTTTTCACCTGCAACGACTATACTTGAAGGTGATACTCGCATTCAACCGCCTCTCTTTCTTTTTCAGCCTATGCGCACGCTTATCCCTGCCATCCTCACCCTTCTTATCCTGGGCCTGATGCTCCTGCTCTCACCAATTTTAGCCGCAGCGCCGCCACCGACGCCAGTCGCGCCGCAGCCGCTCTCGGCTCTGGCGCCCATGGGCCTGGGGGAATGGCGCAAACAGGACAGTCACACCAGCGCCAATCTGTACGCCGTCCAGTTTCTGGATGATCAACTGGGCTTTGCCGCGGGCGAAAACGGCGTGTTGCTGCGCACTGTCGATGGCGGCGACGCCTGGGTTCAGCTCAACACCGGAACCCAAACAGCGATCCGCGCCATTCATTTCTTTGACGCCCAGCACGGCTGGCTGGCGGGAGATGCGGGCTTGCTGTGGCGCACCAATGACGGCGGGGCCACATGGCTGGTTGAAAATCTGCTCTTCCCGGGCGATTTTTACACGCTCAGTTTCATCACGCCTGATGATGGCTGGGTGGCGGGCGACTCTGGCGCGCTTTATCACTACGACGGCAGCGACTGGCGTCCAGTGCAGCTTTCCACCCAACTGGATATCTTTGCCCTGGCGTTTATCGACGCTCAAACCGGGTGGGCTGCGGGCGAGGACGGCATTATTCTGCGCACCACCGATGGCGGGCAGCACTGGAGCACCCAAACCCTGGGCGGAACCGACGCATTTTACAGCCTGGCTTTTGCCGATGACGCCTATGGCTGGGCAGCGGGCGCCGCGGGCGTTATCCTGTATACGCAAGATGGCGGCGTACACTGGCGACCTCAAGCCAGCAATACAACGCAAACGTTGAACGGCATCTCCATGGCAGATCGCTTCACCGGCTGGGCCGCGGGCAATGAGGGGCTGGCCATTTACACCGGCGATGGCGGCGCCACATGGCTTCAGGATAATCCCGGCACGGGATTTACATTGCGATCCGCCTCGGCTCCTGTGGCGCGCCAGGCCTGGCTGGTGGGAGATGCCGGCGTCATTGTACGCTGGCAGGATCCACGTCCCACGCCCACTCCGACAGCTACGCCCACTCATACGCCTTTGCCCACCGCCACGGCCACGCCCACCAGCACGCCCCTTCCCACAGCGATCCCCAGCAGGATCACGCTTTTCGTTTTCTTCGATCATGATCACAATGCCAATTATACCGCGGGCGACACCGGCATCAGCGACATGGTCATCACTTTAAAGGATGCCCAGGATATTATTCGCGGCGTAGCCTCCACCGACGCCCGCGGCCTGGTCACTTTCTCCAATTTGCCATCGGGCGCTTACACCTTGTGGGCGACTATGCCTGTGGGCTATTATCCCACCACCAGCTATCCTGTGGCGTCCAATCTGGGATCGGGCGAACAGCAAAATCTGCAATTGGGCCTTGTGTCTGATTATGACTATAACTACATGCCGCTAATCCGCAAATAAACGTCTTATGTCCCTTCATCTCTCTCACCATCCGCCCAAAATTCCGCAATCTCTTGCCCGCAGTATGGCCCGATGGTATAATGACACTCCCAACATCTCTATGTCAACCAATTCTAACACTCCCCAAAATCCTATGCGCATTCTGGTAGTAGATGACGATCCCCCCAGTGTGAAAATGACTGCGTTCCTTCTGCGTGAAGAAGGATACGAGGTGCTGGCCGCCGATAATGGCAGCGATGCTCTGGCGCTTATCGAAAAGGAAGACCCCGATCTCATCCTGTTGGATGTGATGATGCCCGGGCTCGATGGTTTCGAAACCCTGCGGGAAATCCGCTCTCGCTACGCGATTCCCGTTATTTTTCTTTCCGCCAAAGGCGAAACGTCGGATCGGGTGGCGGGCCTGGAATTGGGTGCAGACGACTATCTCTCCAAGCCATTTGAGCCATCGGAATTGCTGGCCCGCGTCAAGGCCGTATTGCGCCGCACCGAGGCGTACGCTCTGGGCGAACCTTCGGATCGCATCGAAACCGGCGGAATCCATCTCGATCCTCTCACCAATCGCGCCGAGCTTCCCAACGGGCGTATCGTGGAGCTCACCCCCATCGAGACGCGGCTTCTGCACACGCTGATGCGCAACGCTGGTCGCGTCCTGACCCACGATCAGCTACTCAACAGCGTTTGGGGAACGAACTACGGTGGCTATCCCAACCAGATCGCCGTTTATGTGCGTCGGTTGCGCACTAAAATCGAGGAAAATCCGGACGATCCCCAACATCTGGTCACTGTTCGGGGCGTAGGCTATCGCTTCGAAGTCTAAACCGCCCCTCTTTCCGTCGTTCACCTTCAGGGGACTTGGACGGGCTGCGCTTTGCAGCCCTGTATCCAGCGTCCCCTTTTTCCTATCTCCAGAGAAGAGAGATACAGCCTTATGAGCATCAGAATTCAACCTGGCCTGCGGCTATTCATAGCATTTTTCACAGCATCACTCCTGTTGCTGGCGCTGCCTGCATGGCTGTTCGCCTTTACCATCGTTGATAATACCCCGGCTAATTGGGCCCAGTTCCAACCTCCAGCGGATGCCTGGCAGCACACACACACCCTGCAAACTTCCGTAACAGTCACCGATAGCGACGGGCTCACGAATCAGGCCGCCTATCAGTATTCAGAAGATGGCGTCAATTGGAGCGGTTGGATAACAGATCATCTGCAGGTGGACGGCGTGATTTCCACCACGCGTTATCTCACGGTTGCCTCGTTGACCCTGGGCGAGGGCGCCAATTACATCCAGTATGTCATTACCGATGCTTCGGGCACGGTCGAAACCAGTCCCCAATCGACAATCAACATCGATACATCTTCTCCAGCGGCCCCCGCAGATCTGCAATTGACGCCTACTGGCTGGCAAAATGCCGATGGCGCTACGTGGACGGCTACATGGCAGAATCCTGACGATCTCAGCGGCATTGCGGCAGCCTGTTACAAAGTCGGCGCCGCCCCCGTCGACAGTCAGGACGGGCAGTGTGTGAACGGCGATGATATTCAGCGTATCGATAACATTTTGGCGCCCGCTGAAGGCAGTTTCGATTTTTATCTGTGGCTGCAAGACGCTGCCGGGAACAGTGACATCGCCCATTCCGGCGTGATTACGGATGGCGTGCAGTGGGATGTGACCCCGCCCAGCGTATTTTTGGATATTTTAGGGCCTATTGGCAGCAACAATTGGTTTACCGGCACGATTTACGTCACAATTATGGCGTCAGATGACCAGTCGGGCATTGATGAAGTGCTTTATGACCTGGATAATCAAGGATGGCAGGCGGGGCGCTCTATCAATATCGACGAAGATGGCGTTCACCCCCTCATTGCCCGCACCACAGACCTGGCCGGAAACAGCGCAGAGACGCCATCGCAGGAACTCAAGCTAGACACACTGGCGCCAACGACGACCCGTATAATCGACGGCGCTCCCGGCGCTCAGGGATGGTATGAAGCGCCTGTCACCATCACGCTGCAAGCGCAAGACGCCACCTCGGGCGTCGATACGACTCAGTGGCGGACGGATGGCGGTTCGTGGCAACAGCAGGACACGGCAGTACTGAATACGGACGGCAAGCACGTCTTCAGCTATTACAGCACCGATATAGCCGGCAACACCGAAACTGTCCAAAACGAGGATATCTGGATCGACCAGGCTCCTCCCGTCACCTCCTATGCCGTGCTTTCTCCTGCAAAGCCGGTCAACGGCTGGTACAAAAAGCCCGTCACCATCACCCTGGTGCCCACAGATGACGGCATTGGCGTAGACAAGACGTATTATCGCATCAATGGCGGCGCCTGGCAGACAGGGGAGACCTTTTTGTTGACTGACAGCAACAATTATGACATCGACTTTTATTCAGTAGATCTGTTGGGACATGCTGAAGCTGTGGCTAGCATTCCCGGCGGCATCCATATCGACACCATTGCTCCTCGCTCCCCACGGCCACTGGATGTACGGCCGCATGAATGGACCAATGTCAATGATTTCGATTTGCTTTTTGCCTTGCCGACCGATCTCAGCGGCATCGCCGGGGCCTATGTCAAAGTGGGCGAGCCTCCTCTCTCTCCCACCAACGGTAAATGGCATCCTGGCGCCAACAGCACGCTTTCTCATGTCCAGGTTCCCGGAGAGGGCGCCTACAAAGCCTATGTCTGGCTTCAGGATAATGCAGGGAATGTCGATCATGGCAACCATGGCGTCTGGGAAAATGCACTGAGCCTGAAATATGATGCGACGCCCCCCATCACGCAGCTCGCCATTCAGGGCGATGTTGGCAAGAACGGATGGTATACATCGCCTGTGACTGTCACATTCCAGCCCACCGATATGCTTTCCGGTCCGGCATTTACCGTGGTTAGCGTCAATGGCAGCGAGCCGATCTCGGCGACGTCGCTCTATCTGGATCAGCAAGATAAACACGTGATTCACTATTACAGTTTTGACCAAGCTGGCAATCAGGAAAATACGCGTCTGTCCACAATCCGCATAGATTATGAGGCCCCCGGCAGCCCTCTAAATCTTGCCGTGCAACCCAATGATTGGACCCTCACCAACACTTTCACCCTCACATGGGACAATCCTCAGGATATTTCAGGCATTGGCGCCGCCTACTACACCATCGGAGCGCCCCCCAGCAGTCCGCAGGACGGTATCCGCATCCCGCCCACAGGCGTCGCCCCCGGCATTTCTGTTCCTGGCGAAGGTGCGTGGGATGTTTATCTGTGGCTTGAGGATGCGGCGGGCAATATGGACATCGCTTCGCGGGTCCTGCGAAAAGATGCGCTGCTCTATGATGTGACGCCGCCCAGCTCTGAATTCTCCATCACAGAAGGTGTATTGGGAGCCGATGGTTGGTATATTTCGCCCGTCAAGGCGCTTATCACCCCACGCGACGATGGTTCCGGACCCGCGGGCGTCCGGTATCGTCTGAATGACGGGGAATGGGTCTATGCTGAGCATGAAGCGGTCATCGAAGTCAACAGCACCGGTCATTTCGATTTGGCCTATCAGGCTGTTGATGTTGCCGGCAATCAAGAACCGATCCAACACGCCTTTCTCAAAATTGATGTCAATGCGCCGACACCTGAATTTTTATTTATCAGCCGCTATCAGCGCCAGACCAATTTCCTTGTTTCCTGGAAGGGAAGCGATCAGAGTCATGGCAGCGGATTAAGCGGTTTCGATCTGCAATCCAAAGATGGTCACAATGGCGCCTGGGTAACCTGGGGATCGCCCCATTCTCCCGCCACCTCGCGGCGTTACTACGGCAACTATGGACACCGCTACTTCTTCCGGATACGCGCCCATGACAACGCCGGCAATCTGTCCGATTGGGTGGAAATGCCTTGGGGCGTGTATATCGATCGGCTTCAGGATGGCGATTTCGCTACCGGCGATTTTGGATTGTGGCGTCATGGCGGCGCTCTGGCGCAAAGCGTCATCTCGGCGCCGGGCCCATACGATGACGCCCCGGTGACTGTTGCTCAACTGGGCACGCCCGACTATGGCCCCAGCAACAATTTCTCTGTGCCAGGCGCAGTGCCCGTTGGCGCGGCCGCAATCACCCAGACTATTCGCATCCCGGGACCGTCAGTGCTGGATCGCCCTACGCTCACCTTCTGGTACCGCATCCGCACCTATGACGCTGAATACAGCGATCGTTTTCAAAAAATCTATGACACCCTGGATGTACAACTGGTCCTCGGCGACACGCATCAACTGATTTTCAGAAAAGGGCAGCCTTATGATCAGTGGCTGCAACACGAAGGCAAAGAGCTTGCCGACCTGGGATGGAGATTGGCGTTTATCCCCATTCCCCGCAATACAATCGATGAGACCGTCGCCATCAGTATCGAAAACTGGAACCGCAATGACGGATGGCTGAATACATGGACGCAGGTGACAGACATCCGCGTCTGGGAGCCGTATCAGCTATTCCTGCCTCAACTGACCGGTGGCGGCGTCAACTCTCAGACCGCTGCGTCGGAAGAAACGCCCGTGCTGCACAACGGGTCTTCATCTTCCACCGCCAGCATTCGTTGACGAACGCCCGACAACTTCTTTTCCTATGACAACGACAGCTTCCAACAATCCCGAGCCGCTCAACAGCCAACCATTGGACGACGATGAGGAATTCACCCTTGACGCCGAAGCGGCGGGAATGCTCTCCGAAGCAGAGGTTGCAGAAAACCTCTATGCTGAAGGAATGGCATATTATCAACAACGACAGTGGCGGCAGGCGCTGGCTGCTTTTTCGCGTTTGCAGGAATTGCAGCCGCAACGCCCCGGCATAGCGGCTCTGCTTGATGAAATCAACTGGTTCATCGAACTGGAGGAGATGACTCCGGAGCAGCCGCAAAATCCGGCCAGCGCCGCCACAGCCACGCGTCTGCGTTGGCTGCCCTGGGTCATCTCGCTGATTATCCTGGTGACCGCGGCAGTCGTTGTTTTTCTGGTGGCTGGCGACAGATTGTTTGGCTTTCCGGGCCGCCAACCTGATCCGGGCCTGGTCGAACTTTACAACGAAGGCCAATCGCAACTGGCTATCGGCAACTACGACGGCGCCATTGCTGCGTTCGAGAGTATCCTCAACCGGGACCCCAATGATATCGCAGCGCAGGCTGGCCTCAAACAGGCGCGTCAGCTCAGAGAGATGGCAGAAAAGTACAAAACAGCTCAGGAGGCCATTGATAGCGAGGACTGGGATACCGCGCGGGCGAATCTGGAAGCCATTGTGGCCCAATATCCTGCCTATGAGAACGCCGGTCAGTTGTTGGATTACGTCACCCGCCAGCAGGAGTTGGACACGCTCTTCAGCCAGGCAGTCGCAGCCTATAATGCCAACCGCTGGGCTGAAGCGATCTCGCTATTCGAATCCATCCAGACCAAGGATGACACTTTTCGCACCGATGCTCTGAAAGAGTCACTGTTTATCAGCTATCTGGAGGAAGGTGAGCGGCTCATCGAAGAACATGGCGATGATGTGGACAACGTGCGGCGGGCGCTTCAGCATTTCAACGCGGCTCTTACAATTCATCCCGACAACCAACGCGCAGCTCAAAATCGGCGGTTAGCCAACCTTTATCTGACGGCGCTGCTGGCTATTCAGCGTCAGGACTGGGAGCAGGCAACTGGGAATCTTGAAAGCGTTTACGAAGTAAAACCGGAATATGCTGGCGGACGCGCAGCCTGTTTGCTTTATCAAGCTTATATTGCGCTGGCCAAGGAAGATATGCGGCGGGAGAAGTATTACAGCGCCTTGCGGTTTGTCAATCGCGCTCTGGCCATTACGCCCGCCTGTGATAATCAAAAAGAGGCGATGAGATTGCGTGATGCCTTGCTTGTGGCCATGGCAACGGCCACGCCCACGCCCACGCCCACCCGTACGCCAACACCCACGCCCACGCCAACACCCACGCCCACTCTCACCCCCACCATCACCCCCACCCTGCCGGCCACGCCCA
>Ga0256832_1002993_pt1 | contig 11529 bp, 10 predicted proteins | sample 134614metaG_FD_190534 | JGI IMG/M metagenome (GOLD analysis project Ga0256832, IMG submission 190534) | Hydrothermal vent microbial communities from Lau Basin, Pacific Ocean - 134-614 | ecosystem: Environmental > Aquatic > Marine > Hydrothermal vents | place: Pacific Ocean: Lau Basin | collected...
TGCTGGAGCCCGGCCTTTATAAGGTTTTATTTAAAAATGATGAACAGGGCATCTATTATATAGATGTTGTTATTGACAATAAAAGGCATTTTACCCAAAAAGTAGTGGTATTGGGAGCAAGAAGCAAATAAGGCTGCCTTAAAGAAGAAATGAACCCTGCCCCTGCGGGAGTGGGAAGAAATATAAAAAGTGTTGCGGTAGAGTAACGCTTTAGTAAGCATTTTGACAGGACGCGGGAGGCTTAGGATGTAGCTTCCCTCAAAAAACAACCAAGCTATGAATAAGCAAGAACTGAAAGAACGGGAAAAGAAACTGTTGGAGATGACCGGCATGTTTTGTTCTCAAAAATTAGATGAGGATTATTTTCAATTGTGTGAAAAGCTGATCAAAAAAATGGGGCGAAAAAGGGAAGTCCCATTTAAGCGGGGAAAACTTGAAATTTGGGCCGCGGCAGTTATTTATGCCATTGGATCCATTAATTTTCTCTTCGATCGGTCTTTTGAACCCTATGTAACAGCTCAGGAGATAAGTGATTATTTCGGAGCGAAAAAATCAACCGTATCGAATAAGGCCGGGCAAATACGAAAGATGTTTAAGATGGACGTGTTCGATAATGAGTTTTCCACTGCACGTTCGAAGGCTGCAAATCCGTTTAATAATATCGTCATGGTAAACGGGATGATGATGCCTTTGTCATCGCTACCGGAAAATTTGCAGGAATTGGTTCGAAAAGAAAGAGCAGAGGGCAGAGATGTTAATTTTATATTTGAAGGAGATCTGTTCTGAAGGTTTTTGCTTAGAGCGAATTGATTTGGGCGGCGCGAGCCGCCCTTAAATGTTTAGATTATATATGGGAAAACGATCATGGACTCCGGAAGAAAAGCTCAAAATCCTTTCCGAAGCAAAGGTTAAGGGCGTGAAGGCAACTTTAGAGAAGTATGGTGTCTATCCTGCTACCTACTATGCCTGGAAGAAAAAATTCTTAGTATATGGAAAGGAAGGGTTGGCAGATGTCGCCGGGCGCAAGGCAGCCAGGCAGCGTATAACAGAGCTGGAGGAAAAGCTCAGTCTGTTGCAACAACTTTTGGCAGAGAAAGAGGCCGAACTGAGGCTGAAAGATGAACTGCTTAAGAAAAAGTACCCCAAGCAGAAAAGAAAAAAGAGGTAGCGTTTACTGCCGGCTTATGCATATATGCAAAAAAAACTAATTTAGGTGGCAAGCAAGCCGCCTAAATTTTTTATTGGGAAGCAGGTTTGCCCAACTGTTTTGACTTGGGCAAAATCACCAAAAATTTTAGATGATGAGAACTTTCTTGCTTGTACTGTCTGCTCTTGCGTTGAGTCTCAACGCCCATGCACAGGCGTCTTCACAGGACATTGAGGAAATCAGAGAGCAATTTAAATGGATCAATGCTCAGAAAGATTTTGAAAGGGTCTATTTTGATAACGATGAGTTTATTGACGAATTGCCAAGTGAAGGCTGTGGCATGGAGGCCTATTACAAGGACGGGGAAGTGTATAAAATCGTCGAAGAGTGTTTTGGCTCTACTCAGCTTTATACAACGGAATATTATCTGAAAAACGAGCAGTTGATATTTGTCTATAGTCAGGAGTCCGAATTTGTGAGAATCCCGGGGACGGGAGAAGAGTCAGAGGCCGAAGTCTATTATGAAAACCGCGTCTATTACAAAGATGGAGAAATCATCAGGCATCTTGAAAAGGGGGTGTCGGTTGTAGATAAGCCCATAGATTACCAGGAGCAATACAGGGCATATAAGAAACTGATTGACACCAAGCTCAAATACGCAAAGCAGTATGAGCTGTTGCAGGGCATTTGGATCAATGCCGATGACATAGACGACTGGTTTAATGTAATAGGGGTGCGAGCTCTACACTACAATCGGGCGGATTACCTGAAGAGCTCGAGGATTTGGTTTGACGGACGATATCTTTGGTTTCACAATACAGAATACCGGGAAGAAGATAGAAAATTTGAATTGCTGGAACTGACAGATGAAAAACTGGCGATGCAGGATCGCCTGAGCGGGGAGGTATTTGTTTATGAAAAAAAACGCTAAAATGAAGAAACTGCTTGCAATGATTCTGACGATTGCCATTTCAACGATTGGAGTGGCTCAAAATGTCTATTACGTTTCCACGAGCGGAAATGACAGCAATTCCGGATTGAGCGAAGCCGATGCCTGGCGAACATTTAGCTATGCGGCATCAGCAGCCAGTCCGGTAAGTGCAGGGGATACTGTATATATCAAGGCAGGGGACTATGGATATGATGACATCTTTATTGATAAAAACTATACTGCGGGCGCTGCCCGTATTTCTTTCATTGGCTATCAAAATGTGCCGGGAGACATAGCGGATTTTGATTTCACCTATGGCGACAATGCAGATCCTACGCTCATGCCCTTGATCAATCCCGGAGACAGGAATGTTGGTGAGGGCATTAATCTGTCGGATATTTATTCGATAACCATTAAAAACATTCAGATAGCTAATTCCCTGGCGGGCATCAATATCTGGAATTCTGCCTCTATAAACTCGAATCACGTCTTGGAGAATATTTTCCTGCAGAATATCGGCTGGGAATATTCTACGGCAATAGCCATTAAAGAAGGTGATGGCAACGAAATATCCAACTGTCTGATAGTGAATGCCACCGGAGCGGGAATGGATATTTGGGGCAATGACAATCACATTGAAAATTGCAAGGTTTACAGCAATGAAAGCCAATTGACGCCCGATGGTACTTACACCTCTATGGATTACTACATCGTCATCAAAGGAAACAGCAATTTAATAGAAAATTGTTATGGAGAGCGCGACGGCGACTTGGAAGATGTCGGTCACGGATTTGAGATAAAGGAAAGTGGCCAGAACAATTTACTCCTTAATTGCACAGTAAAGAATATGATTGGCGGGTGCTTTAGCGTTCGCTGGGAAGGTGTGCGGAACAATGAGTTCAGAAATTGCCATGCTATCGGTGGCGTGTCGGATGATGTTTCGGCTTTTATGGTGCGGGAAGGGGCCAACCACAATACATTTAATTCCTGCACCTCTGAAAATTGTCAAGCCGGAATCCGTTTCATATTGGCGGGAGAGGATGCGGATATCTGTGGATATGGTAATTCGTTCAACAATTGCATCATCCAAGATGCAAAGTGGGCCATAGACCTAAACCCCTATTATTACAATAGCGCCCCGGTGAATGACAACAAGATCGTAAACTGTCTGATTGATGATGCCGACTACCTTTTTAATTGTGAGCGGCCCAATACGGGAAACCAACTGCTCAACTGCATCATCACACATGTGAGCTCCCTGACGGCAGGGGGGAATACCCTGGATTTTGAATATCTCTACTCAGATTTCTTTGATAATGGTTTTGGCATGCTGTCAGGCTCGGGCAACATCTCCGGCGATCCTTTATTTGTGGATGCATCCTCCGGCGATTATCATCTGCAAGAGATAAGTCCGTGCATTGATTCCGGGACATCCCAAGATGCCCCCTCGACAGACTTTGATGGAAACAGCAGACCGGTCGGGAATGGCTGGGATATGGGCCCCTACGAATATTCCGGACCTGTAAGTACTCACAGCCCTTCGGACTTTGCCGATGGTATTTTCATGTATCCCAACCCAACGTCCAATAAGATCACCCTAAGCGCGCATGGCGCTGATTTGAGCGAACTCAGAGTCTATGATCTGCTTGGACGGGATATTACAAAATGGACCCGAAAGAGCATGCCCGATGAAACATCTGTTGTTCTTGATTTGACAGATCTGCCGGATGGGACTTATCTCGTAAAGACTGAAGCCGGGGTTGTCAGGGTATGTAAAGAGTAGCTGTGTTAAATTCTGTCATTGTCTCTGTTGCTATAAAATCATCACCAAATCAGTTGTACGAATTGGTGACAGATATTGAGCATCTTTCGGATTTTTTTCCTCAGATTGAGTTTAAACGCAGCTCAGATGGCCCTCTTGAAGTAGGAAGTGTTTACTATACACGCCTGAAAGGTGCAAAAAAATGGGTGCCCTATCGGGTGTTGGCTCTTCAACCTAATGCCAGAATATCAGCTGAATTGATTGGGGAAGATCAGTTTTTTGAAGTCCTCCGCTACGATCATAGATTCTTTATTGAGGGGGCGGACACAGTATCATACGAGAAAGTCGAGTACAAATTCAGATACGGAATTATAGGGCGTATCTTTAACCGGCTTGTTGGCAAGAGATTAATCAGGGCGCAGATATTGAATGCCCATTTGAGACTCAAAGAGAAGGCCGAAAAGTTGTAAATTGAGTAGCCATGGTTTTGATTAAAAATGCCATTTTCTTTTCCGGAGATTACAAGCAGAAAGCAGGGCGGAAAAATGTGTTGATTAATTCTGAGGGGAAGATTGAAAAAATTTCTTCGACTGATATTTCTGTTGCTGAAGATGCTGTGGTTATTGATGCCGAGGGAAAGTGGCTGATGCCCGGATTTTTAGATACTCATACCCATTACGATGCAGAAGTCATTGTTTCTCCCGGTTTAAGGGAATCTGCCCGACATGGTGTTACTACCGTTGTATTGGGGAGTTGTTCTGTGTCTGCGATATACAACACGCCTGAAGACACTTCTGATAGTTTCACAAGAGTTGAGGCAATTCCAAGAGAGATCATACTCCCATTGTTGGAAGAGCGGAAAACCTGGAATACGCCAGGCGAGTGGAAAGAATACATCGGCAGCCTTCCATTGGGCATAAACATAACTTCCTTTATCGGGCATTCGGATATCCGGATGAAGGCTATGGGCATAGAGAGAGCCTTGACTAAGGGAGAGAAAGCAACAGAAGCTGAGTTGAGCCAAATGAATGAAATGCTTAATGATGCTTTAGACGAAGGCTTTCTGGGACTTTCCACCATGGACAGCCCCTGGGATAAAATGGATGGAATCAGGTATTGGTCGCATAAGACGCCTTCTTATTATTCCAGTTGGAAAGAGCGCAGAGGTTTACTGAAAATACTTAGAAAACGCAATGCTATACTACAAGGGGCGCCAAACTTAGTGTCCCGCATCAATGCTGCGCGATATATGCTGGCAAGTACGGGCTGGTTTAGAAAGCCCTTAAAAACCACCATGATTGCCATGATGGATTTGATAGGTGATCGTTATATCTTTCCCATAGTCAGATTTACTTCATGGTTTACGAATGTGGTTGGAAATGGCGATTTTAGAATGCAATCTCCTCCTTGTCCTTTTACGGTATATTATGATGGCGTGGATTCTGTAATGTTTGAAGAATTCCCCAGTGGTCAAGCGCTTAGACATCTTGCCAGAGAGTTAGACAAACGCAATGAATTGATTAACGACGCAAGTTTTCGGAGAAATTTTAAAAAAGAAATAAAGAGAAAATTTGCCCCAAAAGTTTGGCATAAAGACCTGAGCCGCTCTATCATTTTAGAGGCTCCGGAAAAAGACCTTATCGGGAAAGACTTTTATAGCATTGCAGAAGAGCGCGATGAGCACCCTGTGGATACTTTTTTAGATTTGGTGGTTAAATATGATAAAAATATAAAATGGACTACCACCATTGCCAATGACAGAGTGGAAAAATATAAGGCGCTTTACAATTTTCCTTACAATATCATCAGCTTTTCAGATGCCGGCGCACACCTAAATAATATGGCATTCTACAATTTTCCTTTAAAAATGATTAAAGTTGTTCAGGAATCTATTGACAGAGGAGAGCCAATTATGGATATGGAAAAATGTATCTGGAGACTTACTAAAGAACAGGCTGATTGGTTTGGCATAGACAGGGGCTATCTCAAAGAAGGTAAAGTCGCGGATTTAGTTGTTGTCGATCCGGAAAAATTTGAGAACATCACTGAAGATGTGGCTTCAGAGCCTATAAAGGAGTTTGGCAATTATGAAAGATTGGTGAATAGAAACGATGGCGTCGTTTCTCATGTCATGGTAAACGGACAAATCATATTTGAGAAGGACGAATTTGTCGCCGGGTATGGGCTGAGTAAAAAGTTTGGTAGTTTTATTGGGAAAATGGAGTAGGATTATAATGATGATAAAACCCAACGCATCTGCTGCCGAAAGGGAATCTCCCTATTACAAAGCCAATGAGACCTTCTGCTCTGAGTTCGAGTGCTATGTGCTGAGCAAGAAGGGAAAAGTTGAAGGAGTTTTTAATGCCTGGTCGTATGACTTGCTCGGAGAGATTGCCCATCCGAAGAGCTGGAGGTTGAGGTATAAGAAGGCCACCTACTCTTCCGGCAATTTGTTTCTTCCGACAAAGCGTCAGAATTTGCTGGTGGCGGCGGTATGGGAAAGGACGGAAGCGGATAGTTCCGGTGCTGAGTTTGTCATCAGGAGGAAAAGAGGATCAGACAGGATTAAACGCCTGTGGAATCACTCGTTGTCGAATCCGGCCGGGTTTGAGAATTACACCACAGTCTGTAAAGGCCGAAAGTCCGAATTGCTTGAGGAACTGGAGCATATCCTGGCTCCTCTTTTGCAATCAGGAGAAATCTATGAGGTTAAATTCGCAGACGATAAGCTGAAAATTGAATTGAGGACGGATAAGCATCATTTTGAAATATTTGAAAAATTGTCTGTTTTGTAATGGTCCACTAAGTTTTTAATGAACTATTGTCGCGATTTATGATATATTATTCCCCTTGCTCAATCATTTCCTCAATAGCTTCTGCTGTTTTCAGGGCCTGGTAGCCGTCTTCGAGGGGGACGGCTATGGGGGCATTGTGGAGGATGCTTTTGGCGAAGGATTCCAGTTCCATTTGGATGGCGTTGACGGGTTTGGCTTGGGGTTGGGAGATTTGGATGATTTTTTGGCCGTTGGGGGTGTCGAGGGGCAGGCCGATGGCGCCGCTGTCGGCATCGAGCAGGCGGACGATTTGGGATTTCTTTTCGAGGAAATCTATGCTGAGGTAGGCATTGCTTTGAAAGATGCGCATTTTGCGCATTTGCTTGAGGGAGATGCGGCTGGCTGTGAGGTTGGCCACGCAGCCGTTTTCGAACTCCAGGCGGGCGTTGCAGATGTCGGCCGTATGGCTGACGATGGGCACGCCGTGGGCTCGTATTTCCCGCAAGGGGGCGCCCACCAGAAAATGCACGATGTCGAGGTCGTGGATCATGAGGTCCAGGACGACGGAGACATCTGTGCTGCGGGGATTGAAACTGGCGAGGCGATGGGCTTCTATGAAGCGTGGATTTACCTGTTCCTGTTCTAAGGAGAGCAGGGCGGGGTTGAAGCGCTCTACGTGGCCGACTTGCACGATGCGGTTTTTCTCGCGGCTTTTTTGGAGGAGTTCGGCGGCTTCCTGCAGTTTTCGGGTTACGGGCTTTTCGATGAAGAGGTGGCAGTTGTGCTCTAAGGCCTGCATGGCAAGGGCGTAGTGTGTGGTGGTGGGGCTGACGATGTCTATGGCATCACAGCGGGCCATGAGGTCTTCGGCTTGGTCGAAAGCGCGGAGGCCAAAAGTCTCGCTCACGGCCCGGGCGGTATCGGCATCGGGTTCGTAAAAACCCGTGATTTCGAAGAGGCCCTGCGTTTGTTGCAGGCATTTGAGATGGATTTTGCCGAGATGGCCGGCGCCGAAGAGTCCGATTTTGACCATAGGAATTTTTGGCAAAGCTACATTTCTTCTCAGAATGAAAAAAGCCCGAGCGTTCGCTCGGGCTTTTTTATTTGGCGAAAGCCTATACCTGCCCGTAAGGCCTTCTGGCCTGAATGGAGCGGCTGAGGGTGATTTCGTCGGCGTATTCCAATTCGCCGCCGAAGGAGATGCCGCGGGCCAGGGTGGAGATTTGCAGATCGGGGCGTTTTAATTGTTGGGCGATGTAGTAAATCGTGGTGTCCCCTTCGATGGTGGGGCTGATGGCCATGATGAGCTCGCGCACCTTTTCATCTTTGCTGCGCTCGAGCAGGGAAGCTATGTTGAGTTGCTCCGGGCCAATGCCTTCTATGGGGTTGATGACGCCACCAAGGATGTGGTAGAGGCCGTTGAAAGTGCCGGTATTTTCGATGACCATGAGGTCGCGCAGGCTTTCGACCACGCAGATGAGCTGCTTGTCGCGGCGGGGATTGCTGCAGATGCTGCAAATGTCCCGGTCGGAGATGTTGTGGCAGATTTTGCAGTGCTTCAGGCCCTCTTTCATCTGCGTGATGGCCTGTGTGAAAGATGCTACCTCTTCCGGAGAAGTTTGCAGCAGATGTAAGACCAGCCGCAGAGCCGTCTTTTGGCCAATGCCCGGCAAGCCGGCAAAGGCCATGACGGCATCTTCCATGAGTTTGGACGGGTAGTTCATCCCGCAAAGATAAACTAAAAATTGTAGGTCAGGCCCACCCTCAGGTCGAAGGGCAGTTCTAAGGAGTTTTTGGGGGTGAGGAAGTTGTAGAGCAAAAGAACCTCATATCCCCAACTGCCTTCGGAAGAGTTGGTATAGCCCAGGCCGGCATAGATGTTTTCGCGGGAAATGCGATCGGTGAGGATGTCTCCCTCGCCATTGAGGACGAGGTAACCCAAGCCGTCAAGGTAGAAAACTTCCCTGCTTTCGTATTCATACTCAGCATGAAGGAAGAACATGCGGACAAATTTAAAGCGCGTAAAAAGACCGGCCGAATAGGAAACGGGCTGGGCTTTGTGGACGAAGCCGTCGCTGCCCACGCCTTTGATGAAATTGTAGTTGAAGGACAGGCGCGGCCCTACAGAGACCTGCGGGATGATCTTGTAGCCCACCATAGGGGAGAGGCCAAAGGTGAAGAAGTTGAAGTTGTTGCCTCCGCTAAAGCCGAGGTTGCCGCCCCCTCCATACCAGAGGTGGTCAGTCAGGCGGAAAGTGCTGTGTTCTTTTTCTGCTTTCTTTTTTTTCTTCTTTTTGCCATAGCCATAGTGTTGAGCCTGCATGGGCGTGTCTATGGTCAGGCTGAAAGTCAGTGTCAGGGCAAGGGTGAGAATCAGGTAAGAAAACTTCATGGTCTGTATATTTTTGGTTTGGAGGCCAAGCGGCCTCCAAACCAAAACGCAAATTTTACCTTACCAGTATGATGTCGCCCTTGTAAAGTTCGCTGGAGCCGTCGAGGAATTCGATTTCGGCATACCAGACATAAACAGCGGGGTTGACGTCTTGCCCGCGATAGCGCCCGTCCCAACCGAAAGCGGGGTCGTTGGGCGGGAAGTTGTAGTACTGGAATACGGTTTCTCCCCAGCGGTTGAAGATGAGGAAAGACCTGATTTTCGCCACCTGCGGGCCGGCATTGATGTAGAACACATCGTTGTTGCCATCGCCATTGGGGGAGAAGGCGTTGGGCACGTAAATGGGCCGGTTTTTGCGCACGGCTATGGTGAGCTGGTCGCTGTCGGTGCAGCCGTTGCTTTCGACCATGACGCTAAAGGTGGTGCTTTCCAGCGGATGTGCCCAGGTAGCGAAGCAGGTGTCGCAGCTCATGATGTCGGCCGGGCTCCAGGCGATGGAGTCCACCTCTTCCATGGGGATGCTGACCTGGGCGGCCAATTGTACGCTGTCGCCCAGCACGATGGTGTTGTCGGCTTCCACATAGGCGATGATGTTGACGTTCAGTTCCTGTGGTTGTGCCATGTCAATGGTCAGCGGTTCGTTTTGGCAGCCGTTGACATCCTGGACGATGATGGAATACACATCGGGCGCCAGGTTGGTGAAGTAGAGCTGATCGCTGAAGGGCTGGCCGTTGAAGGAGACGAGGTAAGGCGGCGTCCCTCCTTCGATGTTTTCGATCACGATGGCTCCGTCGTCTTTGCCATAGCAACTGATGGGGATGAGGGTAATGCTCGGTTGGGGCGTGTCCTGCAGGTCTTCGACCACCACTTCATCAGAGGCCTGGCAGCCGGTGAGCAGGCTGGTGACGGTGAGGGTATAAGTGCCCGGCAGGCTGACTTCGGGATGCAGTGCATCGGGCGGCTCGGGCAGGATGCCGTTGTCGGAAGTCCAGGCATAAGAGACCGGTTGCGACTGGTTGCTGTCGCCTCCGAGGGTGGCGACGGGCTCAAAGCAGGTGAGGGCGAGGTCAGCTCCGGCATTGGCAACGGGCAGGGCCTGGATGATGACTTCCACCTCTGCCTGCTCGGGCTGGCAGGGGGCTTCCGGCGTTACGGTGTATCGGAAGCGGTAGGTGCCCGGTACCTGGCCGTCAATTTGGAAAGTGCCTGCATTGGCATCGAAGGCATTGCCCGAGGAAGGCAGTTGCGAAATTTCCTCCCAGCTGCCTCCGGCATCGGCGCCCTGCAAGAGGGCAAAGAGGGCGACGGTCTGGCTTTCGCCAAAACAGAACTCCGGTGCGGGCTCCGGCGTGCCTGCGCTCAGCTCCTCGCTGATGCTGAGGCTGACCGTATTTTGGTTCGGGCAGCCCGTCGGCGGGGCATCGGTGAGCGTGTAGGTCAGTTGATACGTACCCGCATCGGCTCCGGTGGCATCTAACATGTTGCCGTTGAGCGTGGCCGGACTGCTGCCTGCCGGAGTGCTGCTGATGCTCCAGATGCCCGGGGCAGCATTTGCCGAAAGGCCGGATAAATCCAAGACATCTCCGCCATTGCACAAGTCGGGTGGCGTACTGAGCTCGAGGCTTGGGCAGACGCAGTTTTCGACCGTAACCGTCATGGTATAAGACTGGTTTTCGCAGGGCGGCAGGGCGCTGCCGGTGGTGTAGGTGAAGGTGTAGTCGCCGGGTTCGGCACCCTCGAAGCTGATTAGGGGGAAGCTGCCCTGTATGGCGGCGCCGTCGGTGTTTGCCCAACTGCCCGTAGCATCGCCGGAGAGGATGAAGTCGTCGAAATTGAGCTCGGTGGGCAGGCTGCCGCTGTCGGTGCTGTTGCAGACGCTGGCCGTGGGTGTAAGGCTGGCCTCGGGCGTGATGTTGACCGTAATCTGGGCCGTGCCGGCGGAGGTGTTCTGGCAGTTGTTGTCGTCGGAGATGCCGAGTATGGAGAGGGTGAGGTCGTCCTGAGCCGTGGGGATGGCGATTTGGTCGCCGTCGTTAATGCAGTTGAAGTTGAGGGTGTCTCCGGCCGAGGTCTGCACTTGGAGGTTGATGCAGGAGTTGGCGTTGACAGCTACGGTAATCATGGCCGTTTCGCCTTCGCAGACAGTGGCATCGGATATGAGGTCGGCCTCGGGCAGGCTGTACCAGATGACGGGCTGGCCGTCGGAGATGTCTATGCAGGGGTCGTTGCTGTCTATCTGGCCGTCGGCATCGAGGTCGTTGCCGGCCATGGCGGCGATGTAGTAAGTGGTGTTGGTGCTCATGCCCGCTTGCAAGGCGAAGGAGGGCGTAGAGCTGGTGTCAAAGACATTGCCGAGGCCGTCGGGCTGGTCTTGCAGCACATAGATGAGGATGTCCTCGGGGTCGAGCTGCGCTCCCGTAGCGGGGTTGACGGTGATGGTTTCGTCTTCACAGGCTTCCGCCAAATTGCTGTCCATGCTGCCCGCGTCGGTGGTGCAGGGGCATTCGTGCGAGCCGCTGAGCT
>Ga0256832_1002994_pt1 | contig 11527 bp, 7 predicted proteins | sample 134614metaG_FD_190534 | JGI IMG/M metagenome (GOLD analysis project Ga0256832, IMG submission 190534) | Hydrothermal vent microbial communities from Lau Basin, Pacific Ocean - 134-614 | ecosystem: Environmental > Aquatic > Marine > Hydrothermal vents | place: Pacific Ocean: Lau Basin | collected...
TGATTATGTTGTCGGCGTAGAGCTCCTTTATCTCATCGTTTATCAGGGCTCGAAGTCCGTAGCAGGTGTCGCCCGAGCGCAAAAGGTCGAAGACCCTGGCGTTGTATATGAACGGGTGCGGGTTGATCTTCATCAGGAACCGGTGGAGATAGCGGCCGGTGGCGTCGCCTCCGGCATGGAGTATGCGCGGGCGGCTGTGTGCCGCCTCTTTGGTGTACTGCAGCCTCCCATTCTCGTCGCGGTCGAAGTCGAAGCCGCGTGCAATGAGATCAGGAATCACATCGAGACTCTCTTCTACCATCACGCGGACCGCCTCTTCGTTACATAGTCCGGCACCGGCATTCAGAGTATCTTTGATATGAGACTCCACATCCCCTTCGTCCACCGCGGCCGCGACGCCGCCCTGGGCATAGAAGGTGTTGCACTCCCAGGGGATATCCTTGCAGAGAATGAGAACATCTCTCTCTTTCGGTATGTGGAGCGCCGCATAGAGCCCGGCTATGCCGGCTCCTATTATTATGACATCATATTTCGTACTGGTTTTCATCTTTCGACACTCTCTTTCTCTTTCGGGTAGTATGGCGGTTTTTTGTAACCGCACCCGGCACTACCGAGAATAAGCAGCGAAAGGAGTGATGATATAATTACGGTATGAAAAAAGTTGAAACGGTTATCGATCATCTGCTCTCACAGCCGGTATATGCACTATTGCGGCAACAAAACTGTTTCAGGCTCATAAAAAAAGCCCTTCCGCCGAATATGCAAAACGGCATCCTTTTTATTTATGTAAAAAACGGGACTCTCTTTTTCGCCCTGAAGCATCCCGTCTATAAAATGGAATTTGATTATAAGCTCTCTTTAATTAAGAACCTATTAAGCACCCTTCCGCCGCTTCGTGAGGCTTGCGGCGACCATAAGATTCGCGACATCAAAGCATTCGTCTCCAGGTTCGCCCCCGAGCCAAAAGAGAGCCCGCGGAGCGTTCCTCACTACAGGGAGAGGGCGAGCGGCAGATTCGATATAAGGTGCAAAAACGAAAGAGTCAAAAGGGAGTTCGAGTCGTTAAAAGAGACCATACGATGCTCCGGGAACTGAAAAACCTTCCCGACGGGCCCGGAGTCTACCAATATTTCGACAGTGACGGCAGGCTGCTCTACGTAGGAAAAGCGAAGAGCCTGAAAAAGAGGGTCAGAAGCTACTTCAGGCTCTCGCCCGAGGTGGCGCCGGCGCCGAATCTGGGAGCCAGAATCTACAGGATGGTCAGCCAGATCGCAAGGATAGAGACGATCGTCACGCAGAGCGAAAGCGACGCACTGCTGCTGGAGAACTCTCTGATAAAGCAGCTCAACCCCAAGTACAACATCCTGCTGCGCGACGACAAAACCTACCCCTACATCTATATAGACCTTAGCCGGCCCTTTCCGAGGTTCGAACTGACGAGAAAAGTGGTCAAAGGCAGAAGGGTCAAATATTTCGGGCCATTCCCCACTGGGGCGAAGGCGATTCTCTCTTCACTCTACGAACTGGTGCCCCTCGTTCAGAAAAAGGGGTGCCTAAAAGGTAAAAAGGCGTGCCTCTTTCACCAGATCGGGCGCTGTGCCGCACCGTGTGAAGGGAAGATCGATGAAGCCGGCTATTCGAAGCTGATCGAAGAGGCTCTCGGATATATCCACAACAAAAAGAGGCTGATCAACGCGCTGAACCGTAAAATGGAGTTCTACTCCGAGTCGATGCGCTTCGAAGAGGCTGCGGAAATCCGCGACCGGATCGAGGCGATAGGAAAGATCGAAGAGTTCTCGAGCGCGGACCTCGCGAAACTCGAAGATCTCGACATCTTCACGGTCGGCTTCGACGGCAGCTACGGGGTGATCGTCAGGATGTTCATGCGCGAAGGTAAAATCGTGGCCTCCAGCCACACACACTTCAACATCGAAGGAGATACCGATATTCAGGAGATCTACAGGCGCTCCATATTGGAGTTCTACGGCCCCGAAACGCCGTTTACGGCAAAGACGGTGGTTACGGCACACACCATCGAGGATGCGGCACAACTCTCCGATCTTCTCAGCATAAGAGTGGGCAAAAGGGTCTCGATAGTGTCGCCGAAAAGAGGAGACAAAAAGCGGCTCGTAGAGCTCGGACTGCAAAATGCGGCGGAACTTTTGAAGCAGCACAAAAAGAGACCCGAATCCGAAATCGAGAAGCGGATCGCCGAACTGCTCGATATCCCGGTCCCTCAGAGGGTAGAGGTCTTCGACAACTCTCACCTTATGGGAAAAGCCGCCGTTGGGGCGATGGTGGTGATGCATAGGCAGAGGTGGGAAAAGGAGAGCTACAGACACTACAACCTGAACTCGAAAGACGAATATGGGCAGATGAGAGAGATGCTAAAGAGGAGAATCGAATCGTTCGACAAAAATCCCCCTCCCGATCTGTGGGTGATAGACGGCGGTGAGACGCTCAGGAGATTGGCGGCCGATCTCTTGAAAGAGGCGGAGGTCAACCTGCCCGTCGTCGCAATCGCGAAAGAGAAGATCGACGCCAAGGCCCACCGGGCCAAAGGCTCGGCGAAAGATATACTCCACACGCCCAAAGGCGAGATGCGCCTGATGAGTACCGATGCCAGGCTGCAGTGGTTCCAGCGCCTTCGCGACGAGGCCCACCGTTTCGCGATAACGTTTCACAAAAGACAGCGTCTGAAAGAGGATAGAGAGATATCCCTGCTGAAAGCGAAAGGGATAGGGCCGGCGAAAGTCAAGCGGCTTCTCGACTTTTTCGGTTCCTTCGAAGCGATAAGAGATGCCGATATCAAAGAGCTCCGCACGGTATTGAGCGAAAAAGATGCGGTTTCACTGTATGAGCACTTGAAAAATGTTTAAAAATACCGATATATGTATGGAGACTTGGAATAAGCAAAACTCATAGAAGTTTTTGCTATTATTCTAAAATAAAATTATAAACTGATTTTAGATTTCAGGCAAAAAGCGAAACATCAGTCATAATTATTCAGATTCGATATGGAGCCTTGATGAAGAGACCGGAGCCGATTGACGAAGAGTATACGTTTGTCGACGGAATAATAATAAGCGAAACGGATTTAAACGGTATCATCACCTACGCCAACAGGAAATTCCTGGAGATCTCCGGCTACACAAAAGAGGAGCTGGTAGGGCAGCCGCACAGCATAATACGCCACCCCGATATGCCGAAAGCCGCCTTTAAACAGATGTGGGATACCATTCAAGCCGATGAAGAGTGGACGGGTCTGGTTAAAAATTTACGTAAAGATGGCCGATACTATTGGGTCAGCACTTTTATCAAACCGATCTACAAAGAGGGGAGGAAGGTTGGATACATTGCTGCAAGACATCCGGCCAAGCGTATCGACATCGAGGCGGCATCCCTAAAATACGCTCAGATGCTGGAAGATGAGAAGAGAAAAGGATAAGCGTGCTAATCTACAGAAACGACGGCAAACTGTTCGGTATCTCCAAAAAGGCTCTGAAGCTTGCCGGTTATCACGACATAGAGCACTTCAATACCGAGCACAACGATTATAGCGAACTTTTCGTCAAGCGCCCCGGATATATCTACAACTTCGAAAACTTCTCCTGGCTCAGTTTCTTGCGAAACGCCGGCAAAGAGCACAAGAGAGTCATAATATCCACCAAAGACAACGCTTCATACGAGTGCGAACTCTCTATGGAGATCGTCTATCCCGTAGAGTTCGACGAGAACACCCCGGAGTTTTTCTACCAGATCGAGTTTGTAAACCTGAGACTCACGGACGGTTCCGCCTCAGCTATCGAGGATTTTGAAGAGAGCCTTCCTTCAGCCGAAACTGCCTTCGAAGAGAAGATTCTCGAAGACGCTTTTGCCGAGGCCCATACCGATACCGGCTTTGCCGCTTTGCCGGAAAGAGAACCCGAAAATAGACCGGAACCCCTTTTGAAACAGGAGGAGCGGAGAGAGGAGGAGTTGAAGGAGTTCGATTTCTCTTTGTCTTCGGAGAGTACCGGGGAGACGATCGAACCTTCAGAACAGAAGGTCGAAACAGCGGCTCGAAACGACAAACCGCTCGAGATAGTCGATTTCGAATTCGGTGAGACCGAACCGAAAAAGGAGGAGCCGGAGATTCCGCTCTTCGATACGGTCACGGAAGAGAAGAGCCCTTCGGAAGAGCCGCTTGATGCACCTGAGATAGGCCTGAAAATCGAGCCTGAAACAGAGGCTTTAAAAAATGGTGAACCGCTCTTTTTCGAAGCCGAAGAGAGAGAAGAAGCCATCGAGAGCGCACCTGAAGAGTCGAAAGCGGAGACGGAAGCGAAGGAGCTCTCGATCGAGATGCCCGATATCAGAAAGGTCTCTGCCACGCTCGGGCTGCCGGAGACGATGGTCAAGGCTTTCATAAAAGAGTTTGTAACGACATATATGGACGATCTGCCCGAGGTAAAAGCGGCAATGGTATCGGACAATATTCACGTTGTCAAAAGAGAGGCTTTCAAACTGAAAGGTATCGCGGCAAACCTGAGAATGGAGCCGTTGACGGAGAGGCTCGAAGCCCTGATTAAAAAGGATAACAGAAGCGCCATAGAGGATACATGGAGCGAGATCGATACCTATATGCATACACTGGCCTCCATATATGCACCTGAGAGCGTAACCGCCGAGGAGAGGATCGAGCCGGAGATCGGGGAGAGAGCCGATTTCGAAGCCCTGCCCGAAGAGCCGGCCGCTCCGGAGAGAGTGGAGATTGAGGAGCCCGTCTCCGCTCCCGAGTCCTCTTCGAAACTCAAACTCGAAGAGAGAGATACGGGCGAGTCGATAATATTCGACCCGAACGAAGCCGCAGAGGCCCTGGGACTACCCGAATCTCTGATTCTGGAGTTTGTCAACGACTTTATCGAGCAGGCCAGGGAGGAGATGAAGAGCTTCGAAAAGGCTTACGAAACGGGTGATATAGATACGATTAACGAAGTTGCCCACAAACTCAAAGGTGTGGCCGCGAACCTGAGAATAGAGGATATGCGACAGCTTATGGAGAATGTGCAGCATGCCCGGAATCCGAAAGAGGTGGAGAAAGAGCTGATAGAGTTCTACCACAAGCTGGCGGCCCTGACTAAAATGATGGCAAAGGAGTACGCGTGAAAAGAGGCCTCCCCGCGCTGCTGTTGATAGCACCGGCACTACTGTTTGCCAGCTACTTTTCCGACGGCATCCGCGCATACAAAACCGGAGACTACCCGAAAGCCAAAGAGATGCTGGAAAAAGCGGTGGCCGAAGAGGGGGCCGAACAGGCCCACTTCCTCCTGGGGCTGCTCTATCTTGAAGGCAAAGGGGTAAAAAAGGATCTCTACAAAGCCAGGAGATATCTGCAAAAAGCGGTCAGTTTCGGAAACGTCAGGGCAAAATGCTATCTTGCCGAAGCCCTGATTGTGAGCAGGGGCAAAGACAAAAAAGCCATTCTCAGCCTTTTGAAAGAGGGCAAAAAGAGCGGAGCGGGCGAATGTGCAGCCATAGCGGCCAAATACAATATTCCACTATAACCAGAGGTGACTCATGCAAGTAGGCGTAAGAAGCAAACTGAAACTCATATCTCTTTTTCCGATAGTTCTTCTGCTGGCTTTTGCCAGCTTTTTTCTCTACCAGTCGGCTACGAACTATCTGAAAGTGCAGACGCTCAATGAGCGGATCCACTACAACGCCATCCTGAACAGTGTCGCGACCCAGTTGGCCAAAGAGCGCGGCCTCACTTCGATATATATAGCTTCCAACGGCAAAAAGGCGGTCGAGAAGCTGAAAAAACAGCGTGCGGAGGTCGACAAGGAGATCGCGGTATTCAACAGGTATCTTTCGAGCCATCCCGAAGTAAAGCCGAAAAAACTGATAAGGCTCCTTCTTGGAATGCTCAACAAAAAACGTGAGCAGATAGATACACTGCAGATCGGCTTCAACAAAGCCTTTTTCAACTACTACTCGGTACTGATAAAAGCGCTGCTCGAAGAGATAGACAAGGTCACCACCATCGGTCTCGAGCATGAAATCGCGAACGAAGCGAAGGCGTATGTCAATTTCGCGAAGGCGAAAGAGTACAGCGGTATCGAGCGCGGCTTCATGTCCTATGTGCTCACCAGATATACAAAGATGAGCGATGACGAGCTCCAGAAATGGATACACTACATAGGACAGGCCGATGCGTACGACTATGATTTCATCAACGATGAGGAGCTGAAACAGCGGGTACACGCCCTTCTCTCGACTCCGGATGCGGAAAAGGTCTTCAAAGCTCTATCGCAAGCGAGAATCGAGATCCTGCACTCCATCAACGACGGATACTATACGGTAGATCCCCTCCACTGGTTCAAACTGAATACCGAAAAGATAGTCCGCCTCTCCAAAGCGCAGAAGATAATTTTCGAATCTCTCGAGCAAAAAAGCGCCAAAACGATGGAAGAGCAGATGTTCATAGCCGTGGCTTCGGCCGCATTGTGGATCATCACCCTGATTCTCGCTACTCTCGGCTACATCGTAAGCCGCGAGATTACACAGAACATCAAAAATCTCGAAGCGATACTCCAAAGCGCGGCCGAATCTACGAGCAAGCAGATCAACATCAACCTCGATACTGCAGAGGGAACCGCCAAAGCCTATTCACTGCTGCAGACTATCATAGAAGAGGCGAGGCACGAACAGCAGCGCGCCGAAGAGGCCAGCGAAGCCAAAAGCCTCTTCCTGGCCAATATGAGTCATGAGATCAGGACCCCGCTAAACGGCATCGTCGGATTTACCGAGCTTCTAAAGAACACCGAGCTCAAAGGTGAGCAGAAAGAGTTTGTCAGCATCATCGAGAAGAGTTCCGAAAACCTTCTGGAGATCATCAACAACATTCTCGACCTCTCCAAGATCGAGAGCAACAAGGTAGAGATCGAAAACATCGTATTCAATCCGATCGAAGAGTTCGAAAGCGCCGTGGAGATATATGCCGTCAAAGCGGCGGAGAAGAGCGTAAACCTCGCCTGCTTCATCGACCCGAGGCTCAACCAGCCCATAAAAGGTGACCCGACCAAAATTAAAGAGATACTTATCAACCTACTGAGCAACGCGGTCAAATTTACCAATCAGGGCGGAGCGATAAATGTAGAGATAAGAAAGGTGCATGCGGAAGATCCGGATAGATGCGCCATCAGCTTCAGCGTCGAAGATACCGGAATAGGAATTTCACCCGACAAGAAAGCCCATATATTCGAAGCCTTCTCCCAAGCCGACACGAGTGTCACCAGAAAATTCGGAGGTACGGGCCTGGGGCTTACGATCTCGGCAAGATATGCGGAGTTGATGGGGGGCCACCTGCAGCTCGAAAGCGAACTCGGGAAAGGCACCAGGTTCTACTTTACGCTCGAGTTCGATGAACTGCCGCAGATGAACGAGGATATGTACAAACGCTTCGAAAACGTATCTGTCGCGATGTATACGTCGCCGACCATACATAAAAAGCAGGATGAGTATATCAAAGAGTACCTCGACTACTACGGCGCCACACTGATACCTTTCGGTGCACCCGAAGAGCTTATCAAGCTGGCATCGGAGAAGAAGGTTCAGTCGGCTATTATCGACAGCGACTACGCTTCGGACAACGATTTGAGGAAGATGGGCAAAACCCCGCTTCACTGCAATGTCATCATAAAGTCTACACAGCAGAAGCGCATCGAAACACTGAAGATGCACTGTGAAAAGATCCTCTACGAACCGATCAACGCGACAAAGATGGTCTCTGTACTCAAAGCGGCAACATCGGAGGTGTCCAAAGAGGTTCGCCGCCCTCTGCTCGACCTCGAGCATATAGGCTTCAACGCAAAAGCGCTCGTCGCGGAAGACAATACGATCAATCAGAAGCTCATAAAGAGAACCCTTGAGGATCTCGGCCTCAAAGTCGAGCTTGCCGACAACGGGCTCGAAGCGTTCGAAAAACGCAGAAACGGCGATTTCGATATCATCTTCATGGATATATCTATGCCCGTTATGGACGGCGTTGAAGCGACCCACGAGATTCTCGACTACGAAGAGGATGAAAATGTACCGCACATCCCGATAGTGGCCCTGACGGCCAACGCACTCAAAGGCGACAGGGAGCGCTTCCTTGCCGAAGGGCTCGACGAATATACGACAAAGCCGCTTATCCGGGAAGAGATAATTTCGATTCTGAAGAAGTTTCTTGCGGAGAAGATGAATAGACAAGAGAGTGCTCCCAAACCCTCCGCATCACCCGAAAAAGAGGCAGATGCGCCGGAAGAGAGTGAAAAGGAGTTCAACTTCGACCTGCAGCCCGAAACCGTAGAGGAGAGGCCTGAGCAGAGCGAGACGAAGTCGGAAGAGAGTCCGCAAAAAACGGCCAAAAAGATCCTCGTTCTGAAAAAGAGTCTGCTGGAAGGGAAAATCTTTGCCAACATGCTTCACGGGCTCGGTTATGAAGTAGATATCGCTACCGATATAAAAGAGTTGATCGGCAAAATAGACGAGGAGACGGGCCTGGTATTTGTGGACAAAGAGGCGGAGGAGCTAAGTATGACCGCACTGAGAAGCGAAATCAAGATGAACGCGCCGCATGCCGCCGTTGTTCTAATGACCGACCCGGCCAGTGAGGTTACGGAAGAGGAGAAGAGAGAGAGCGACGAAGTTATCGTCAATCTGGTAAACCGCGATCTGGTAAGACTGATTGTAGAGAAATTTATAAAGAGCGAAGGATGATTTGATGAGAGGACTTAAAGTTCTGGTTGTCGACGACGATATGATAAACCGAAAGCTGATGGCAGCCATGCTGAAAAAGAATCCCATAATCGGCGAAATCGTCGAAGCATCCGACGGTCAGGAGGCGATCACGCTGCTTCGTGACCTAAACGACATAGATCTGGTTCTACTGGATATCATAATGCCGATTATGGATGGAATAGCGGTTTTACAGATAATGAATTCGGACCCTGCTCTGCAGAATATTCCGGTTATCGTGCTAACTACGGACGAGACAAAAAAGACCGAAGCGCTCAACAGCGGTGCCAACGACTTCATAGCCAAACCTGTCAGAGAGCACGACATTATGGGAAAGATAGAGCGCCTCTCCTCCATCTGACTCTCCTCGCCGCTATAGCGCCTATGCCGCAAGGCATGGGCGGTTACGACGGCATCATTAGTGCTTTTTGAGCAAAAGAGCCTCTTTCAAAACCTCTTCTATTCTGGTGACGGGGACGATTTCGAGAGCCTCTTTCACCACATCCGGTATATCGTCGAGATCCCTCTTGTAGTTCTTTTCGGGTATGAGCACTTTCTTGATTTTGGCCTTGTACGCCGCTATCAGCTTCTCTTTAAGTCCCCCTATCGGGAGCACCTTTCCGGTCAGAGTCAACTCGCCGGTCATAGCCACATCCGCACGCACCTTGTACTCACCAAGAATGGAGGCTATCGCCGTCGCCATCGTAATTCCCGCACTCGGTCCATCTTTCGGCGTCGCACCCTCAGGGATATGAATATGCAGGTCGTATCGCTTGTAGACCTCGCTCGGCTCAGGCTTCAACCCGCTCTCGAGCTCTTTTGCCGTTTTGGGAATGATACGCTCCTCTATCGGGAGTTTTCCCTGGTCTATCAGGGTCTTTACGACACTCAACGCTATACGGGCCGACTCCTTCATTACCTCGCCCAGGCTTCCGGTAAGCTGGAGCGCCCCCTTCCCTTTTATCTTGATCGTCTCTATCTTCAGTACGTCACCGCCCACAGCCGTCCAGGCGAGGCCGTTGACCACCCCGACCGTCGGGGCACTCTCGGCGATATCTATCTCGAATACCGGTTTGTCCAGAAACTCATGCAGGTTTTTGACGGTTACGGAGACCTTCTTTATCTCGGGATTCGCCAGTATCTCTTTCGCCGCCTTGCGGATCATATCGGCGATACGTCGTCGAAGGTTCCTGACCCCGGCCTCCCTGGTATAGTTCTCTATTACCGTCTCGAGGGCCGCTTTGGTGATGGAGAATTCACTCTTTTTCAGAGCGTGTTTTTTAAGCTCCTGCGGGATCAGGTAGCGCTTGGCTATTTCGTACTTCTCCTGCGGCGTATAGCTGCTTAGGAATATGAACTCCATTCGGTCGCGCAGAGGGCCCGGAATAGCACCCACGTCGTTTGCGGTGGCTATGAATATCACCTGGCTAAGGTCGATGTTGAAGTTTAGATAGTAGTCCCTGAAGGCACTGTTTTGCTCCGGGTCGAGAATCTCGAGCAGTACCGATGTCGGGTCGCCCCTCATGCTGCGGCCTACTTTGTCTATCTCGTCGAGCACCATTACCGGATTCATCTCCTGCGCGTCTATGAGCCCCTGTACGATCCGCCCCGGCATAGCGCCTATGTATGTTCTTCTATGTCCGCGAAGTTCGTTCACATCTTCGAGTCCGCCGAGGGCGATGCGCACCAGCTTTCTCTTCAGAGCTTTCGAAATCGAGTTTGCCAGCGACGTCTTCCCTATGCCGGGAGGGCCGGCGAAGCATAGGATGGCACCTTTGATCTCCTTGTCTTTGACCCCCCTCAGCTCCGCAAGCTCCCTGACCGAAAAGTACTCCACTATCCGCTCTTTGGGCTTCTTCAAAGAGTAGTGGTCCTTGTCGAGCTGTCTCTGAACATCTTCGACACTCAGGTGCTTTTTGGCCAGCTTCCCGAAAGGTATCTCGAGAACCCAGTCCAGATACCCCTGTATCATGTTTGCATCCGCGGAGTCGGGGTGCATGCGCGCGAAGCGGTCTATCTGCTTTTTGACCTCTTTGTACGCATCTTTGCCCATATATGGCTTTTTGGCCTCCAGCTTCTTGTAATACTCCTCGATCTCCTCCTCCCGCTGGGTATCGGTACCGAGCTCCTGCTGGATCTGCTTCAACTGCTCTTTTAGAAAATACTCTTTGTTTACCTGCTCTATGCGGTTGTGGACCTTCGAGCGGATCTCTTTTTGAAGCTTGCTCGCCTCAATCTCTTCGCTGATTATATCTATCAGGAGCAGCAGCCTCTGCTCGACATCCTCTTCGATGAATAGTTCGTAAGCTTCTGGTTTCTTTATCCTTATCGTACTCGATATCAGGTCGGCTATGCGGTTTGGTTCGTGGTTCTCCTCTATGGTCCTTATGAGATCGGGCGGAAACTGGTTCGATACCGAAGAGAGCGTACGAAGCTTTTCACGCAGAACCTCCATCAGCGCCTCTATCTTAAGCTCGTTGTAGGGTTTAGAGCGGATTATGTCTACCTTCGCGACCAGGGGCGAAGATGAGACCTCTTCAACAATGCGTCCGCGCGCAAGCCCCTGAAAAAGCACCTTGATTCGGCCGTCGGGAAGCGTGACCTTTCGCATGATCGAGCCTACGACCCCCGCATTGTAGATCGCATCGAACGTCCGCTCCCCTTCGTGGTTCGGTTTTGTCGGGCAGACAAGCACCAAAGAGTTGGTCTCGACAGCCTCTACTGCCGCCTGTACGTTCTTTTCATCATTCAGAAATATAGGCGA
>Ga0256832_1002995_pt1 | contig 11521 bp, 12 predicted proteins | sample 134614metaG_FD_190534 | JGI IMG/M metagenome (GOLD analysis project Ga0256832, IMG submission 190534) | Hydrothermal vent microbial communities from Lau Basin, Pacific Ocean - 134-614 | ecosystem: Environmental > Aquatic > Marine > Hydrothermal vents | place: Pacific Ocean: Lau Basin | collected...
GGTCGTAATAGGGCGCACCGATGCGCACCGCCGGCTGATGCCGCATGCCGCCAAGCGCCGCCGCCACCGCATCCACCACCGAAGCCGTGGTGGTGGCCGAATATTGCGGATACAGCGGCAACACCACGATGCGCTCGTGCCCCGCTTCCATCAGCGCCGCCAGCCGCTCGCCGATGGCCGGGCGGCCATAGCGCATGGCGAAATCCACCCGCGCCGCCTCCCCCAGCCGCTCCTGCAACGCCGCCGCCTGCGCCCGCGTGATGGCCAGCAGCGGCGAGCACCCGGCCTCATGATCCCATATCTTCGCATAGGCTTCCGCCGACCGCCGCGATCGAAACGGCAGGATGACGCCGTGCAGAATGGGCCACCAGATCAGGCGCGGCGCCTCCACCACGCGCCGGTCGGAGAGAAACTCGCGCAGGTATCGCCGCACCGCCCCCGGCTCCGGCGCCTCCGGGGTGCCGAGGTTCACGAGCAACAGCGCTGGCCGATGATGCGGCATGATCCTCCTCCCGTTCCGCGATGTATGGGCAACCGCGGCGCATGCCTCAAGTGAAAACCGCGCAAGATGCCCTTTTTCCCTTTGCCGACATGCGGGAAGAGACCGCTTGACTTGTCCCGGCGCGCGGTCGCAATGAATGGCCGGGAAATGCGAATGCACAAGAAACGGGAGGCGGAGAGGTGGCTTTCGAGGACAGGAAGGAACTGGCGGCGAAGGTGCTGGAAGTCCTGGAGCTGACCCAGCTCGCGCAGGACACCACGGAGGAAGACGTGCGCCGCCTGTGCGAGAAGGCGGACACGCCGCACGGCCCGGTGGCGGCCGTCTGCATTCCGCCGAAATTCGTCATGGTGGCGAAGGAGGTGCTGGGCAAGCGCTCGCCCATCGCCATTTCCACCGTCGCCAACTGGCCGCGCGGGCGCTCGAAGGTGGACTATGTGGCGGCGGAGGCCGAGATCGCCTTTTTCGAAGGCGCGGCGGAGGTGAACATGGTCATCCCCTGGCGCCAGTTCATGAGCAACGACCAGCACACCCTGCCCACCATGGTGGAGCAATGCGTGCGCATGACCTCGCGTCGCAAGTTCATCAAGGCGACGCTGGAGGCCGGCGCGCTGGAGGAGGAGTTCATCATCCGCGAGGCGGCGCGCCAGGCGCTGGACGCCGGCGCGGAGTTCCTTGAAACCGAGTCCGGCCAGACGGGCAAATGCTGCACCGTGCGACAGGCCCGCGCCATGCTGGAGGAAATTCGCGATCACCGCGTCGAGGCGGGCCTGAAGGTGGGGCCGCTGAAGACCCTGGACGAATGCAGGCCCTATCTGGAGATGGCGGCGGAAGTGATGGGCGAGGACTGGATCGACCCGGAAAACTTCCGCATCGGCGGCAGGGAAGAACTGCTGGACGAGGTGCTGGCCGAGCTGAACAAGTAACGCCGGAAAAGGAAAGGGCCGGAGAAGCGCCCTCCGGCCCGTGAAAGTGCTTTCGCGTCGCTACGGATGATCTTCAAATGGACGGCCGCAGGGCCGGCGCCGCCGGCGCCATGGCCAGCTCCACCCCGTCGCGCTGGGCCGCCTCGCGCGCCTTTTCCAGCTCTTCTTCCGCTTCTTCCACGCGTTGCAGGGCCACCTCGCGCTGCTGCTCCAGCCCCTCGATCGAGCGGCCGAGATTCGCGTGGCGTTTGCGCATGTCCAGGGCTGAAAGAGGATAGCGCACGTCCTTGGGGTCGGAGATGCCGGCCTGTTCTTCCTCTATTCGAATGGCCATCTCCAGCTCCTGCTGCTTGCGTTTGAAATCGGCGATCATCAGTTCGATGTCGCCCACCTGGCGCCGCAGTTCCTCGAGCTGGAAGGCATGGAGGCGCAGCCGGGCCTCCCATTCACGCTGACGAATGGACACGATGACTACTCCCTACACACGGCACGAACACACGAAACCCTTGATCCCCGGCGCCCTTCCCGTCCGCTTTGACGCCTCCGGGCGAATCTCCTAGCCTCGCCACAGGTGATTCGCCGCGCGCCCACCAGCCGGCGGGACCTCACCGGAACCGGTTTCATCTAACGGCATTCACCTTAAGGGCAGGTAAACCACTACCTGTGCGCCGCCGTCCCACACGCGGGAAACGGCACCGCCCCGCCGGCCGGCGCAACGGCTGTAGTGTTTAGGGTTCGGTTAACCAATTCTGTTTATCTTGTCAGAACGTGAACGGCACCCGCAACCATGCAGGCGGAAGATGGTGCCAGGCGTAGCAGATGAAACGCCTGCTTCGTCCGATCCGAAGCGGGCAGCAGGAAGCAGCGGCTTCTGGTGGGGGAATACAGGGGAATTTCGACATGCGTGTTCTGTTGATCGAAGACGATCCGGCCACGGCCCAGAGCATCGAACTCATGCTCAAATCGGAAGGCTTCAACGTCTATACCACCGACCTCGGCGAGGAAGGCATCGACCTGGTGAAGGTCTATGACAACTATTACGACATCATCCTGCTGGATCTGAACCTGCCGGACATCAGCGGCTTTGACGTGCTCAAGGCCCTGCGCGTGAGCAAGAAGGACGTGCCGGTGCTGATCCTTTCGGGCCTTTCCGACATCGAGCACAAGGTGCAGGGTCTGGGCTACGGCGCCGACGACTACATGACCAAGCCGTTCCACAAGGACGAGCTGATCGCGCGCATCCGCGCCATCGTGCGCCGCTCCAAGGGCCACGCGCAGTCCATCATCAAGACCGGCGATCTGGAAGTGAACCTGGACACCAAGACCGTCGCCGTGGCCGGCCAGCGCGTGCACCTGACGGGCAAGGAATACCAGATGCTGGAGCTTCTGTCCCTGCGCAAGGGCACGACGCTGACCAAGGAGATGTTCCTGAACTATCTCTACAACGGCATCGACGAGCCGGAGCTGAAGATCATCGACGTCTTCATCTGCAAGCTGCGCAAGAAGCTCAAGCAGGCCTCCGGCGGCAAGGACTACATCGAAACCGTGTGGGGCCGCGGCTACATGCTGAAGGACATCGAGCCGGAAGAGGTCGAGGAGCCGCAGAAGGCCTCCGCCTGACCCTCCCGCCAGCAGAAACGAGCAAGGCCCCGGACACCGCGCCGGGGCCTCGATCTTTTCGTGACCGCCCTCGCTGGCGCGGAGGCTTCCCGCCGCTTCCCCTCACGGCGCGGCGGTCAGGATCACCTCGTCCTCGCCCTGGTCGATGTCCAGCCCATATCCCAGCTCCTCCAGCAGCAGCAGCGTGTAATAGGGCTGGATCATGTGCGCGTCCACGTCCGAGGCCGCCATCTCCCCGGTCAGCACCCGCGCGCTCTTTTCCGGAAAGGCCGCCCGCGGCCCTTTCGCCGCCACCACCAGCGCCGCGCCGTCGGTCTTCACCGCCACCTCGCCACCGCGCGGAATGCAGGAAATGCCCAGCAGCAGCAGGTTCATCAACAGCTTCACCTGCGCCTTGGGCCGGTTTTCGCGCGGCGCCTGCCAGTTCAGCCGCACCCGCTTGTCCTCGGCCAGCAGATCCTGCGCGATGTCCTGCGCGTCGCCCAGCGAAATGTCCGCGCCCATCGACCCCGCCGCGCCGAAGGCCAGCCGCGCGAAGGCCAGCTTGCGCGCCGCCTGCCGCGCCGAATTGCCGATCAGCTCCAGCGCCACCTTGCGCATCTCCTCGTCGTCGCTGGTTTCCAGCACCTCCAGCCCGTTGGAAATGGCCCCAACGGGCGAGATGAGGTCATGACAGATGCGGCTGCCGATGAGCGAGGCGAGGCCGAGGTCGGACAGGCGATTGTCGTCGGTCATGGAGCTTTCTCCCGCAAGGTGGGCGAATCATTGCATTGCTGCCGTCCTTTCTCCATACATGGCAGGCCACAGGTTGCAAGGGAGAGCCTGATGCCGAACCATATTCCAACCCACGTCATCGAGCTGGCGCGCCTGGCGCACGGCGCCGGCCGCATCATTCAGGATGTGCGCGAAGGCGGCATAAACGTGCGCCTGAAGCCGGACGAATCGCCGGTGACGCAGGCCGATACCATGGCCGAGGCCTACATCGAGAAAGAGCTGGCCAAATCCTTCGCCGGCGTGCCGGTCATCGGCGAGGAGCTGGTGGCGGCCGGGCGCGAGGTTTCGCCGGGAGAACGCTTCTTTCTGGTCGATCCGCTGGACGGCACCAAGGAGTTCATCGCCGGGCGCGATTCCTATTCCACCAACATCGCGCTGGTGGAACGCGGACGCAGCGTCGCCGGCGCGGTCTATGCCCCGGCGCGAAGCGAGCTGTTCGCCGGCGCGCCCGGCGCGGGGCTGTGGCGGGCCGAAATCGACCCGCACGCGCCGTTCGACCCCGCCGCGCTCGGACCCTACGTCCCGCCCCGCGCCGAACGCCGCAGGGCGAAAGTGGCGGTGGTTTCCTTCTCGCATCTCGATGAACGGACGGAAACCTGGCTGGCCGAACGCGGCGTGCGCGAACAACTGCGCATGGGATCGGCCTGGAAGTTCTGCGTGCTGGTGAAGGGCGAAGGCGACGTCTATCCCCGCTTCGGCCCCACCATGGAGTGGGACACCGCCGCCGGCCAGGCGGTGCTGGAGGCCGCCGGCGGCCGCACCCTGCTGCCCGACCTTTCCGGCCCGCTGACCTATGGCCACGAGGAAAGCCGTTTCCTGAACCCCGGCTTCGTCGCCCTGGCCCCGGGGGTGGAGCTGTGATGATGCGGCTGGCGGCGCTGTTGGCGGCGTTGCTGGTGGCGCTGGCGCCGGCGCGGGCGCTGGAGCTTTCCGCCGGCGAAAAGGCGCGCCTCTCCGCGCAATTCCGCGACTGGTTGCGACGCGAGATATGGCCGCGGGCGCACCGGCAAGGCATTCCCCGCCGCGTGTTCGATGCCGCGTTGGGCCATGTGAAGCCCATCTTCACCCTGCCCGACCTCGCCCCGCCCGGCCATCCGCCGCTGCCGCCGGAGCGGCGACAGGCGGAATTCGCCGCGCCGAAACGCTATTTCAACGAACGCTCCATCGCCATTCTTGCGAAACGTGGGCGCGCGCTGGCGAAAAGGCACGCCGCCCTGCTAACCCGCATCGAACGCCGCTTCGGCGTGCCCGGGGCCATCGTGCTCGCCATTTGGGCGCGCGAGAGCAACTATGGCCGCGCCGCCATCCGCCACGACGCCTTCGCCATTCTCGCCACCCAGGCCTTCATCGGCCGCCGCAAGAAAACATTCCGCCGCGAGCTGATCGCGGCGCTGAAAATGGTCGCCTCCGGCGCGGTGCCACTGTCCCGGATGAAGAGTTCCTGGGCCGGAGCGCTTGGCCAGCCGCAGTTCATGCCCGGTGACTATCTCGCCTACGCCGTGGACGTCGACGGCGACGGGCGGCGCGACATCTGGCGCTCCGTGCCCGACGTGCTGGCCTCCATCGCCAACCACCTGGCCCGGCACGGCTGGCGCCGTGGCGTGCCCTGGGGCGTGGAGGTGCGGCTGCCGAAACACGTGCCCTGCCATCTCGAGGGGCCGGATCGGGGCAGGCCGCTGGCCGAGTGGCGGCGCATGGGAGTGCGCCGGGTGAACGGCCGGCCCTTTCCCGCAAGCTGGCGCAAGGAGCGCATCTTCCTGCTCACCCCGGCGGGGCGCTACGGCCCGGCATTCCTCGTCAGCCGCAATTTCCACGTCATCAAGGAATACAACATGAGCGACCTCTACGCCCTGTTCATCGGCCACCTGGCGGATCGCATCCGCGGGCGGGCGAGGGGTCCGTTCGCCACGCGCTGGGGCGATGTCGGCCACCTGACCCGTGCCGACGTGGCGCGCATGCAGAGGCGGCTGGAGCGCATGGGCCATGACGTCGGTGGCGTCGATGGCCTGCCCGGGTTCAGGACGCGCCGATCCATTGGACGATTCGAACAGTCGCGCGGGCTGCCTCCGTCCTGCTTTCCCACCGCCCGCCTGAAACGCCTGCTGGCGCGGTAAAATATTGCCAATTTCCTGCCGCGCCCTTTCACGGTTAACAACACGCTAACTCTTTTCCTTCAAAATGCCTGCAAATGGCCGGTTTGCGGCCTTTTCCGGCCTTCATGCGGTTGCATGACGCATGATGCACGAAAAGCTCCCGAAGGAGGTGTGACCATGAACAGGCGTTGGATGATGGGATGTGCGCTGGCGCTGCTGCTCACCGGCGCCCCGCTGGCCATGGCCCGGGAAGACGGATACGCCGCACAACCTCGGAACGCGCCACGACCCACGGCCTCCAGCCGGGCGAAAACCTTCAACGCGGAGGAGATCATCCGCACCGGACACCGGTTTTTCGGCACCGCCACCAAGGGGCTGGCGCGGCTGGTGGAAAAGGCCTTTCGCTCCCATGGCCGCCCCACCGCCTATATCCTTGGCGAGGAAGGCAGCGGCGCCTTCGTGGCGGGCGTCGTCTATGGCGAAGGCTGGCTCTATATGCGTGACGGCCGCCGGGTGAAGGTGTTCTGGCAGGGGCCGAGCATCGGCTTCGATGCCGGCGGCGACGGCTCCAAGGTGCTGATGCTGGTCTATAACATGGACACGCCGCGCCAGATTCTGGGGCGTTTTCCCGGGGTTTCCGGCTCCGCCTACATGGTGGCGGGTCTCAGCATGAGCGCCTATGGCGACAACCGCATGACCATCATGCCCATCCGCTCCGGCGTCGGGGCGCGGCTGGGGGCCAGCATGGGCTATCTGAAATTCACCGCCCGGCCGACCTGGAACCCATTCTGACACGCAGCGGTGTTATACCAGGCCGCGCAAAGATTGACCGGTGAAACCGCCCCGCGCCCCCGCCCAACCCCTGGGTTCTCGGAATTTGGGGGTTGGGCGGGGGCGCGGGGCGATGGGTGGTTCTTTATGCATCTTGGTGTTAGCCATTTTCCACCCGGCGCATTGCATTCGCGCGCGGCTTCCTGTTCAATGCGCGCATATACGATTTGCCAACCGTGAATCGCGGGTGAGATCATGGGCCTGACGCCGGTCGAGTTTTTCATGTATGCCCTGCTGGCGCTGGCGGGGCTGGCGCTGATTGCCATGCTGTTCTGGCGCTTCGGCCGCCTGGCGCGCCGCAGCGTGCGGCACTGGCAGGAGCTGCGCCGCCGCAGGCCGGAGGAAATGGCCAGTCTCCGGACAGAGAACAGCCGCCTGAAGGCCGAACATGCCATGATGGCCCGCAAGCTGGAGCTGGCGCTGGCCCGGGCGGAGGAAAAGGTGGCGGAGAAGGAGGCCGAGGCCTCCCGCGCCGTCAACCGGGCCGGCCTGCTGGCCGAGGAACTCGCCGCCGCGCGCGACCACATCGCCGCGCAGGATGCGGAAATGGAGGCCCTGCGCGGGCGGATCGAGGCGCTGGAAGAACAGTTGCAGAAGACGGAAGAGCGGGCGGAAGACCTGTTCGCCCAGCGTTCCGACCTCATCCTGAAGCTGAACGAGCACAAGGACAAGGTGGAGCGGCTGGAGCTGAAACTGGCGGCGAAGAAGGAAGCCCTGCGCGACACCCGCGAGGAGCTGGAGCGCTCCAACCTGCAACTTCAGGAACAGATCGACAAGCTGCACAAGCTGCGTTCCGAAAGGAAGGTTCTTTCCACCCGCGTGGAAACGCTGGAGCGCGAGCTGGAGGAGCGCGACATCGCCCTGCGCCGGCTGGAAGAGGAGCTGGCGGAGGAGCGCAAGCGCTTCGTGCGCGAAAAGCTGGAGTTGCAGGAACGGGTCACCGACCTCTCCGCCCGCCTGGCCGAGCTGGAGGCGAGCGCCCTGGCCACCCTGCCCGCCGAGGAGAAGGAAGGCCACAAGGTTTCGGCCTGAGCCACCTCGCGGCCACGCTTTTCCTCCCCCATCATGGCGCCCATCGTCGCGACGTGCTCCCAGGCGTGATGCGCGCCAGCCATGCAGGCGTTCCCATTAAATTTCCCGCAAGGATTGCGTGGTAATTGCAATGAGGTGCGTTTGTGTGGTTGGGGGTTGCCATATTGATGTTGAGACGTATTCCACTCTGGCAAGGCGTTTTGGGCTTCTTCGGCCTGCTTGTCGCCGTGAACCTGATATTGCAGACCTTCTTCAGCTATCAAATGCTGAGTATTTTCCGGCAGTGGTTTTCCATGGTCGTGCGCTTGGTCTGGAATGGCCCCGTGACCCAGGGCGGCTCTTTCGAGGACATGACGGAGATTTATGAACGCCTGCAAGAACGCATGGCGTTGCCCGGCGAAGCGGGAGCCTACGTCAAGCGCCTGCACGTGCTGCTGGTGCATTATTACGACGCGCCAAGGGGAATGACCGACAACGCGAAGGCGTCGGCGGAAATGACGCCGGTGACCCTGAACCTGCGCGACATCGGTGATGCCGGCTACGTGATCACCTATGACGCCCCCACCTTGTGGCGCGTGCGCAATGCGAAGGGCAAACGCGCCCGACTGGGCTTCGACAGCAAGATGCCGATGGACATCTCGCCCAACCCGCAAGGCATTGTCGCCGGCCTGCGCGTGGCTCCCATCACGGGCGGATACTCCCTCTATTCCCTGATCGGATTTGCACCGAACGACAGGAATCGCAAGCTCTGCCGCAGCCTCCGCTTGTGGCGCGACGCCTTTGGCTATCCCCGCGGACGCGTGGATGTGTGGGACGCACAGATGCCAATAGCGGGAGGCATCCTTCATTTGCGGCGCAATGGCCCGAAAAGCGACAGCGCCGGCATTGCGCACAAGGGATCCATGCGCCTGCTCTGCCGCCTCTGAAATCGACTTCTGTCCATGCTGTTGAAATACGGGAGATATTTTCGATGGCTTTCGGCAAACGCAGAAAAACACCCACCGGCGGAGGCTGGCGGTCTGTAACGAAAGACATACACGAGGTTCGTCTGGAGCGCGGAAACGGCGCCAGGAGAAAAGGAAAACAGGCGAAGGAAAAGGATGAAGAAGGCTTCAGCCTTCTGGAAGGCGCCATGATTCTCTGTCTCGTCGGCGCCGCCACCTATGTGGGCTATCTGGCGCTGCCCCGTCCGCTCATGGCCACGCCCACGAAAACATACACCTACACCGCCGCCGACATGATCGCCATGATGGGCGGCTTTGCGGGCATCCAGAAAAAGGCGATACAATTCACCGTTGCCTTCCACGAAAAAGGCCCCGCCAACTACAAGAAGGCGCCGGAAGGGCAGAACCGGGAAGAGCTGAAGCGGCTGCCGGATGAATACGTGGTCCGCATCGCCGATATCGTGCCGCCGTCACGAAATGCCGGCCGCGCCGCTCGCGCGCTCAGGAAATCGTGCGCCGCCATCCCCATGCCGGAAATCGTCAGCATCGAAGACGCCAGGAAGTGGTTCCAGCCGGTGACCAGGTATCTCGCCTGCGCCCTGCGCCAGGAGCAGCGGCGGCTGTGCGACCCGGCGGAACGGCGCAAACTCGCCCACCAGCTGCTGACCTACAGCCACATGCATCAGAAAATATTGGGCTATTTGCGCTACATGGGATATGTGCGCCGCAACAATCCCATGCGGAAAATCTATGACAAGGTGGCGGACAACATGGAAAGGTTTTCATCCGGGAAGGGCAAGCGCGGCCGACGCAAGCGGCCGCGGCAAACGCCCATCACCCCGAATCTGCCCCCGCAGATCGTGAGCGGTCTGCGCGAGCTGGTGCGCAAGGGCTACATCTCGCCCTACGACTTCTCCTGGTCGGGCCTGAGCGTGCCGCAGGAATTCGCTCCCGCCTTCGCCGGCTGGCGTCCGGTCGCCCCGCCCTGCGGCCAGGCGACGAAAGCCTGACGCCACGCACCTTTTTCCACCGCCACCAACGAAAAGGCCCCCGCCGTTTCCGGCCGGGGCCTCTTTCGTGTGTGCAGTGTGTGAGTGTGCAGGAGTAGTGTGGAATTCCTCTTCAGTGGCGCTGTTCATACAGCGTGTATTCGCCGCGACGGATGCGCTCCGGCAGGGAGGCGACCATCTCCGCCACCGCTTCCTCGCCGTGCGCCCCCACCATCTCGGTAATGGCGGCATACAGCATGGCGGAAGCCATCTGCTCCGGATGCACGCCGGAAAGAAGCGCCTCGTCCCAGGCGTCGATGATGTGGCGCAGGGCGGCGTTGCGCGCCTCCCGCTCCCGCAGCAGCGCCTCCGGGTCTTCGGCTCTCGTCCTGTCCAGCAGGTTGGTCACCGTTCAACGCTCCCTTGCCCGTCATGGTTGCGGCGTTCCGTCGTGCGCCGTTGTGTTGAGAGCGTTATAGATTTTTTTACGCCTCCGCGCCAGCGGGGCATGAAGAAAAGGTTAATCCCGCGCGCAATCGCGAATCATCCCCCTGCCCGCTTCGCCAACGCCAGCGCGTCGGCCACCACCTGGTCGTGATCGAAGGCCAGCGGCCCGGTTTCCTCCACCGGCACCCAGCGCGCCTCCGCCGCGTCGTCATCGGCCACCGGTTCGGGCGGCGGCCAGTCATACAGCGCCAGCCACACGCCGGTGACCGTGTGCCCGCGCGGATCGCGCCCGGGCTGTGAATAGACGCCCACCAGCGGCATGTCCTCGGGCGCCGTCAGCCCGGTTTCCTCCTTCAGTTCGCGCCGGGCGGTGGTTTCCAGGTCTTCCCTGTCCACGTCCAGAAACCCGCCCGGCAGCGCGAACCGCCCCTGAAACGGCGGGTTGGCGCGGCGGATGAGCAACACGTGCCAGGCGCCTGCCGGATCGCGCGACAACGCGCAGACATCCGCCGTCACCGCCGCGCGGGGCCAGTCATAACACCAGGACATGAGAAATCCTCCGGCAAGGGGTTTCCGACATCCGGTTCCGACATTGACAGCGCGCGCGGGAATGTCAAACTGACGTCCCGTTTCCCACCCGCCACGCATTATCAAAGAGCGCCATCCCATGACAATCAACGGTGGAGAAATCGTCGCCCGGGCGCTGGCCGCGCAGGGCATCCGCCATGCCTTCTGCGTGCCTGGCGAGAGCTATCTGCCGGTATTGGCGTCGCTCGACGGCGCCGGCATCGCCGCCATGACCTGCCGCCACGAAGGCGTGGCCTCCATGGCGGCGGAGGCCATGGGCCGGCTTTCCGGAGGCGTGCCGGGGCTGTGCCTCGTCACCCGCGCCCCGGGGCTGGCCAACGCCATGGCCGGCATCACCGTCGCGGCGCTGGACGCCACCCCGCTCGTCGTGCTGGCCGGACAGGTGCCCACCCGCGCGCGCGGCGCCGAAGCCTTTCAGGAAGCCGACCTGGCGACCATCGCCGCGCCCCTGTGCAAGCACGTGGAAGAGGTGCCCACCACCGACGGACTGGCCGCCGCCGTGGCCCGCGCCTGCCATGTCGCCCGCAATGGCACGCCGGGGCCGGTGCTGCTCTCGCTGCCGGAGGATCTGCTGATGGCGCGGGTGGAGACGCCGGCGACGATGCGGGAGGCGCCTCCAGCCGCGCCGCCCGCCCCCGCCCCCGAAAGCATGGCGCGCCTGACCGACCTCCTGCGCCACGCCGAACGGCCAGTGCTCATCGCAGGCGGCGGCCCGCACCTGTGGACGGAACAGGCCCGCGCCCTGTTGCACGAATTGGGCGCGCGCGCCGGCCTGCCA
>Ga0256832_1002996_pt1 | contig 11520 bp, 8 predicted proteins | sample 134614metaG_FD_190534 | JGI IMG/M metagenome (GOLD analysis project Ga0256832, IMG submission 190534) | Hydrothermal vent microbial communities from Lau Basin, Pacific Ocean - 134-614 | ecosystem: Environmental > Aquatic > Marine > Hydrothermal vents | place: Pacific Ocean: Lau Basin | collected...
AGTTGTTTTTTTGTTCAAACTCAAAGATAATTTGAGATATTAAATTACTTCTCCTTTTTTTTAACTTTTTTTTAATTGTTTAGGACGCTATTGATTTTTTACTTTTCATATATCCAAAATTTTGTATATAATTTCAATATTAAATTATTGAGTCCTATCTCAAAAAAAATATCTTACCTTTTTCCAAATATTCCAAAAGTCCCTCGACCTCCTAAAATTATTTCATGGATAATCCGGACTAATATTCCTCTTGCATCCTACGCATTCTGACAGCTTTTCTTCTTTGCATCATAAATATACCTATCAATATAATCAATAAAATAGGAAGTAAAAAATTCAAGTATTTTATCATAGTCCTTTTACCACTTGCTTCTTCAGTCAAATACTTTTGCTCAATAGGTCTTGAAACCACACCTTTGGTTCGCAATGCTATCAGGCCTGTGTCATCGCCCAACCAATCTACTGCATTTACAAGAAAGCTGATATTGTTTTTACTTTGTTTTTGTCTTCCTGAACCTGTTATCGGAAAATCCCCATCAGAATAAACAACCATTTTGGAATCCGCATCACCTGCCAATTTGCCTTCCAGAATTCCCGCTACAGGAATATTGGGTTGGTTAAAATCAGATAATGTCCATTTTTTGTTTACAACATCAAAATAGCTGTTGCCATCCTGGGTGCCCGATCTCTCGGAAGTGGTAGCAAGTTCTGTGAATCGTATAGTGCTATCCCCTGTAAATGTCATTGGGCTTGCAAATGTCAGCATCACTTCTTCTATACCTGTGGTGATCGTGTGGTCTGCAAAATTACGTATTATCGGCAGATACGGAAATTTTACTTGATTTACCATTGTAAAATAACCTTGTTTTTGTTGGACAGAAACTGTTCCGCAATCCTGATCTATTACAAATTTTTGTTCGATATCTAAGCCCTTGGTTTTAAGCCACTGTTCTAAGCCTGTATTCACAATCAAACCTTTTGAATGCTGAAAATCACCCTCAACACTATTAATGGCGAGTACCAGACGTCCCCCTTTTGCAAGATAGCTATCCATTTTTTGAAAATCCGTAGTTTCAAAACTATCTTTTGGCGCTATTATTATAGCCACTTTGTATTTAGGCGAAATTTCATTTTCAGTTTTCAAATTTACAATTTTAGGTTTATATAAAATGGATAATGATTGTTCCACTTGACTCAATTTGTCCAAACCGGGTTCACCGTGACCGGTCAATATTGCTATTTCGGGTTTATTCTCAATAGCAATCTTTTTAATAGCTGTCGAAAGTTCATATTCCATAGCAGTTCCTGGCTTTATAAAGGGAATTATCTCTTTTCTGTCATCCAGATTTACCGTTGCACCAATAAAAGATTTTTGCTGTTTTATTTCATCCTTTTCCCTCACATTAATCATTACGGGTCTGATTCCGTTTTGCAATGCTTCTTTTTGAGTTTCATCGTCTTTGGAAGGATCGATGAATCTGTATTCAACCATCCCCCCGGAGATGCCGGCATATTCTTCAAGTAAATCCCTGAAATCCTCTCTCGTTTTTTGTATATTAGGAGGAAGATTCTTGGAAAAATATGCGGTTACCGTCACAGGATCCTCCAGCGACTTTAAAATATTTTTGGTCGCTTTACTCAGCGTAAATTGACGATCAGAGGTTAGATCCAAACGATAAAAGAATTTATATGATATCAAATTGACCAATATCAAAATTCCAATCAAAACCAATGAATTTGTATATTTTTTCATATCTCAATAATATATATTTTTATTAAAAAAATAATCATTTTAAAAAACCTAAACCAATTATTAGTTTTATTTGCCTTATTCGATAAAACCACTTTTGGACTAACTTCATCCAAAATGTCTCCCTATTTCTCTGAAATCCAAAGCGTATTTGTATTCCAATTTACACATCAATTTCATCTCAAAAATACTCACATAATACTACAACATCTTTATTATCAATCATCGTTGAACTCCAAGCCTTAAGCTCTCATGCTTTTTAACGTAAAGCATAACCTAAGCTTTCAATTTCAAAGCTACTACTTACCCCCCTCATTTCCTAAGTGCTAAATTTTCCCTTGCTAACTGTATTCCTAAAATACAAATAGAAAGAAAAAATATTATATCCCTTGTATCCCACACTCCTCTTGATATCGAATCAAAATGTCCGGATAAACTCATAAAATCAAATAGCTTTCCAACAAAACCTGTTAGCGAATTGCCCAGAATATCAAAAATTATTTGAAAAAAAATTCCTATGAATAATGCCAGTAAAAATGCTACAATTTGATTTTTTGACACACTGCTGGCAAAAAGACCTATGCCAATGTAAGCGGCACTAAATAACAATAATCCTATATATCCGCTAATAATCGCTCCATGATCAACTTTGCCTAAAAAAGAAATACTTATATAATAAATCAACGTCAAACCCAATGAAATTGCAACTAACAAAAAAGCAGCAAAAAACTTGCCCAATACCAATTGGTTTTCATTTATAGGTTTGGTAAGCAATAGTTCCAATGTCCCCGTATTTTTTTCTTCTGAAATCAATTTCATGGTAATCGCCGGTATGAAAAAGAACAATGTCCATTTGGCAATGCTAAAAAACACTACCAAATCCGCCTGCTTCCTTATGAAAATATCAGACCCGTACAACCATGTAAAGAAGCCTGTAAATCCCAAAAAAGCTACAATCACGATATAGCCTGTGAGCGAATCAAAAAAACCGGCCAATTCCTTCTTCGTTAAAGTCCAAATAGCATCCATAATATCTTTTTTTATTAATTCATTGTTAAATCTCTAAAAACATCTTCGAGTTTAGTCTCAATTGGGATCATTTCAACTATAGGCCAATTATTTTTGGCACAAAGATCAAAAATCTCCCTGTTTGAACTAAGCCCCTTATGACTTTTGATATCAAATTTTCCTGTTACTCCATTTTTATCCTCGATAACCTCCTCTACACTTGGCAATTCTCGCAATTTACCAATCACTAATTCATTTTCCGGAATTTCTAACTTTATTTTTAAAATATTCTTTCCTTCTGCTTGTTGTCTCAGATTTTCAGACGTGCCATTTGCCACTATTTTACCTTTGTTAATAATAAGTATTCTGTCACAAGTAGCTTCAACTTCAGGCAAAATATGTGTACTGAGAATCACAGTTTTTTTTCGTCCTAGTTTTTTTATTAATTCCCTGATTTCAATAATTTGGTTTGGATCTAATCCTGTGGTAGGTTCATCCAAAATAAGAATGTCAGGATCGTGTATAAGTGCTTGTGCTAAACCTACCCTTTGACGATATCCTTTGGACAGTTCTCCTATAAGTTTGTGTTTCTCTTGATTCAGACCGGTAAGCCTTATCATTTCACGAACTCTGTTTTCTATACTTTGTTTTTCTACTCCTTGTAATTTTGCACTGAAGCGAAGATAATCAACTACAGGCATATCAAGATACAAAGGATTGTTTTCAGGTAAATAACCTATTGATGATTTTGTTTCGCCGGTTCTAACCGACTTTCCCTCAATAGACACATCACCCGAATCCATAGAAATATATCCGGTTATTATCTTCATAGTAGTGGTTTTTCCGGCACCGTTAGGTCCTAAAAAACCTAAAATTTCGCCCGGCTTGACCTCAAAAGATACATTGTCCAATACCTTTTGATATCCGTAATATTTGCTGATATTATTAATTTCTACATTCATACTGAAATGATTTAATAAATTACAAAACAAAAGATTTAGTTGATTCTTCCTTTTTCATGGCTGTGTACCACCGTAAAAAAACAATAAAGACCTAATAAAACGTAAAATTAAAATCAATTATTTTATATTCCAAATTTATAATTGTTAATGAAATGTCAATTTTGATTTCACTTTTGAAAGTATGTGCTCACCTCATTTTTTCGCATTGAATGATAATATCAATCTGCTGTAAAGCATAATACATGGGTTAAAAAACTTTTATCGCTGTAGGCACGCAATATCACCCACATCAACAAAATTTCTCGTGGAAAAAGCTAAAAAATAAAATGTACCTATTGTCTGTGAAGTAGTAAATATTTGTCTTAAACCCATCTTTGTTTAAGAATGCGTCTATTTGGCACATTTAACACCAAAAGGATGTCATATTGGCTTGTGCTAAAGCTTGGTATGTATATTGAGGGTAATATATTGAAAATTTATAGATTTATTTAATAAAAAATAATTAATATGAAAAATCTAATGGGAATTAGTAAATTTGAAAAACTTTTCAGGCTTGTAGGTGGATTGGATATTGACAAAAATGATATTGTGAGGTTGAATGATTTTGTTGATAAAATAACAATAAGACTCTTGGAAACCGCAATAAAAAATACTTCTTTGAACAGTAGAGATGTGATTTGGATGTCTGATTTGCCAATAACTGAGGGATTAGAAAAATCAGTCAAAAGCTTTAAAGTAATAGACAATGATTTGGAAGTATCACCCATTTTAAAAAACAATTTGAAGATTCCACCTTTAAAATATGAGATTGGAACTGATCTATTAGAGGAGTTGCCGTTTATTCAAGGAGGGATAATAGTTTCTCTGATAAAGAGTATGAAAATAATCGATGAACATAAAAAGAATCCGCAAACTGAAGACTGGAAAAAAGCAACTGATATTTTTGAAACTCTGTTATAATATACTCAAACCATTTTGTAAAAAAGAATCACCATTGTTTTTGGGCGAGAGCAGATATGATAGATTGGTAAAAAAAGGCTGTCACAGATTGGACAGCCTTTTTTTTAATAGAAGAAATCAATTATGATCTCAATTCTGTTAGAATCTTATCTACGCTATCTTTGGCATCGCCATATAGCATATCTGTATTGTCCTTAAAGAATAATGGATTTTGAACTCCGGCGTAACCGGTTGCCATTGATCTTTTCATAACGATAACTTTGTCTGCTTCCCAAACTTTGATCACAGGCATTCCGTATATCGGACTGGAAGTATCTGTTAATGCTCCCGGATTGACTATATCATTAGCTCCGATTACTAAAACAACATTGGTTTCATCCATTTCGTCATTGGCTTCTTCCATTTCAAGCACTATATCGTAAGGTACGTTGGCTTCTGCCAAGAGGACATTCATGTGTCCGGGTAATCTTCCGGCTACAGGGTGGATGCCAAATGTAACTTTCTTACCGTCTTTTTGTAGAAGATCCACAAGGTCATGTATGGGGTATTGTGCTTTTGCTACAGCCATGCCGTAGCCCGGTACAATCAACACATGTTTGGCTTCTTTCAATAATTCTGCAACCTCTGCATGATTAGTTGAAGTCACCTCACCCTCTACTTCTTGGTCTCCTCCTGAGGAACTTGGAGTTGCCCCGAATCCACCGAAAATAACAGAAAGGAATGATCTGTTCATAGCCTCACACATTATTATTGAAAGAATAGCTCCTGAACTACCTACAAGTGCTCCCGTGATTATCAAAAGGTCATTACCTAACATAAAACCTGCTGCTGCTGCTGCCCATCCTGAATATGAATTCAACATGGAAACAACTACCGGCATGTCTGCACCACCGATTGCCATTACCAACATAACACCTATGAATGCTGCAATGGCGGTCATAATATATAGATATAGCATTCCGTCAGTGCCATGTGCTTGAGTGAACAATACTCCCAAGACTATTGAGATTATTACCAAAATAATATTTACTGCATGTCTGCCGGGATAAACCAATGGTTTACTCATGATTTTGCCTTGCAATTTTCCCCAAGCAATTATAGAACCTGTAAATGTAATTGCACCGATAAAGACTCCGATAAATATTTCCACTAAGTGAATGGTATGTTCGGTTCCACTTAGCTCCTGTGTGTGTGGATCGAGATAAGATCCAAAGCCTACAAGTACTGCGGCTAAACCCACAAAACTATGCAATATGGCAACCAATTGGGGCATAGAAGTCATCTCGACCTTTCTCGCTACTAATATTCCAATTACAGAAGCAATAGCAATTGCAATAATTATGTAAATATGTCCATGTACATTTCCGCCTAAAACAGTGGATAGGATGGCTATTGCCATACCGACTATACCGTAGAAGACGCCTCTTTTTGCAGATTCTTGAGAGGATAATCCCCCAAGACTAAGTATGAATAATATTCCTGCAAATAAATATGCTGCTGTTTGTATTTGTGCTGATATCATAATTTCTACTTTTTAAACATTTTTAACATCCGGTGTGTCACAAAAAATCCTCCGACTATATTGATACTTGCAACTAAGATTGCAATAGACGCAATAATTGTCATTGGATTTGATAAATCGTCTTGTGTTTGTAAAAGCCCACCGATTATAATAATTCCACTAATAGCGTTAGTGACCGCCATCAAAGGTGTGTGCAAGGAATGAGATACGTTCCAAATGACTTGCCAACCTATGAAAACCGATAATACAAAAACAGTAAAATGCCCCATGAAATCTGCAGGAGCTACTTTTCCTAATAAGAATAAAAATGCTCCGATTACAGCTAATGAAATAATTGTCGATTTAGCTTTTTTCTTTGCGATTTCTTCGTCTGTAGGACCGGTTTCTACCGGAGCTTCCACAACTTTTGGTTTTTGCGGACTTACGGGAAGAGGTTTTGGCGGCCAGTTTATCTTACCGTCATAAGTAACCATTGCTCTGCTTACAATATCATCTTCCATGTCTATTTTGAAATTCTCTGCTTTTCCCATATCATCCAATAGATGGCAGAGGTTGTTTCCGTATAACTGACTTGCTTGTGTTGGTAATTGGTCAAGTTTTCCCAATATGGTAACACCGTTATCTGTAGTATAAACCTCCCCGTCTTTAGTTAATTCACAGTTACCTCCTGTTGAAGCAGCAAGGTCAACTATCACTGATCCGGGCTTCATCACTTCCACGTGCTCCTTTAGTATCAATGTAGGAGCTTTTCGTCCGGGTATTTGAGCAGTAGTAATGATTATATCAATCTCCTTAGCTTGTTCCTTAAATAGAGCCATTTCCGCTTCAATAAACTCTTTACTCATTACTTTTGAGTAACCTGAGGCCGTAGAACCATCTTCTTCTATATCGACGGTAAGAAACTGAGCCCCCATACTTTCTATTTGCTCTGCAACTTCCATTCGAGTGTCAAAAGCTCTTACGATTGCTCCAAGGGAGTGTGCTGTCCCTATAGAAGCTAATCCTGCAACTCCGGCACCAATCACTAAAACTTTTGCCGGAGGGACTTTACCCGCCGCTGTTATTTGACCGTTTAAGAATCTTCCAAAGTGGTTTGCAGCTTCTATTACGGCTCTGTAACCGGCGATATTTGCCATTGATGATAATACATCCATCTTTTGAGCTCTTGATATTCTTGGTATAGCATCCATAGCGATAGCATTCACGCCTTTTGCTGCAAGTTTTTCAAGCAATTCTTGATTTTGTGCAGGCCATAGATAACTCAAGGTCACAAGACCTTTGTGCATCATTTCAATTTCTTCATTGGTTGGAGCCAATACCTTAAGTATAATATCAGATATTTCGTACAACTCTTTTGCAGAATCAACAAGAGTAGCACCGGCTTCTTCGTATTCTTTATCAGCGTAGTTGGCTCTTTGGCCCGCACCTTTCTGAATGAATACTTCAAAGCCTTGTTTTCGCAGTCTTTGCACGTTTTTAGGTGTAGCACCTACACGCAATTCCTGTTTTGATAATTCTTTTGGAATCCCGACTTTCATATCATTTTGTTTAATTTAAAAGTATAATAATTTTTTCGTTCATAAATCAAATCAAATAGAATGTGTACTTGACTTGATTTTCGGCTATAAAATTATGATATATTTTGAAATTAATATAGTATTTTAAAGAATAAATTAAGGTTTTGACAATAATGTCCAAATTTGTATGTGAATTTGAGAAATAAAAGGCCATTAACAGAATAAAATATTTCATTTTATGTGAATTGTAACTTCAGAATATATGCATTTGTCCGGCAAAAAATTTATTAAAAATAACCTTTTTACATCAATGTGCCGTTAGGTACAAAACATGGATAAAAAGGCTATTAACCGACTAAAATGCGTGCCGTAGGTACGCAATGTTGGCCACACCCACAAAATTTCTTGTAATAAAGCGAAAAAATGAAACGCACCTGTTTTCGATCAAGCACTAAATATTATCTTTTTATTTTATATGAAATATGTTATAAAATTATATAACCTATAATGGATTGTTATACAATTATAAAAAAATTATAGAAAAATTATATTAATATTTTTTTAAATATATAATTTATACATATATTTGTGCCGTTAATGTTTTGAACAATAAAAATCAACTTGATTTATGAATAATAATATTACAAAAAGGTTTGTAGAGTGTTTCAGGGAATTGGAGCGCAATGGAAAGGTAAAATCGAGTCGTCAGTTTTGTTTAAGTCTAAATTATACCCCTCAAAGTTGGAGCAAAATCCTAAATGGGGAAAGGTCGGTAACACTTGAGTTAATAAGAAAAGCTACCATTATTTACAATGTAAATCCTACTTATTTGTTTACGGGAGTCGGCAACAAGTTTATTAATACTGAAGAAAGCGTAGTAGCCGTTGCTGTAGATGATAATGATAATGAAAAGATATTGCATGTGCCTGTCACAGCAAAAGCCGGATACAATGAGCAATATAATGATACTGTGTATTTAGAAGATTTGGAATCATACTCCTTGCCCTTGAAATATTTTAATAGCGGTACTTTCAGGTCTTTTGAGGTAGAAGGAGACAGTATGGAACCTGTTTTACAGCAGGGAGAGATTATCGTTTGCAGCTATGTTGATCAAAGTCTTTGGGAATATAATGTGAAAAGCGGATATGTATATGTGGTGGTGACCGATAGGGATGTTTTGGTTAAACGCGTTCAAAACAGACTTAAAGAAGAAAAAACAATTGAGTTGGAATCTGATAATCCGGATTATCCCCCCATTATCTTGGATGCCGGAGAAATAAGAGAAATGTGGATTGTGAAATTGAAGATTTCTACTTTCGCACATTCAAAAATCAATCTTAGGCAAGAGATGGACAATAAGTATTCCGCGCTTAATGATATTATCAGAAACCAATCCGAATTGATAAGCAGATTGAATAAAACAGTTGAAAAATTACTCCAAAAACAAAGGATTTTATAAAAAATTGCAAGTATTATGAAAAAATATCATATATTATGTGTTGATATAAAGATTTATTTATATATTTGCAATGTATAAAACATTTAATAACTAAACTTTTAGAAAAAAAATGAGAAAACTACAAAAACTCAGCTTGTTAATTGCAATACTATTTTTGTTTGGCTCGCAAGTTTCTGCGCAGGGTAGTAGAGAGAAAGCCGATATGCAATATAAACTAAAAGCATATGATCTTTCTATAGAATCATATCAAGAGTATCTGACGAATAACCCCGAAGATATTGTAGCAATGGGAAGATTGGCTTCGTCATACGAAAGGTCAAATGATTTGATTTCGGCTGCCAGATGGTATGAAAAAGTAATCGAAGATCCCAAACACTCAAGCTATCAAGAGATAAGATACGGCAAATTATTGATGAAATTGGGCTTATATGATAGAGCCGAGTCTTTATTCAAAAAGATGAAAACAAAAAATCCGTTTATCGCACAACAGTATGTGAATTCATGTGAATTTGCTAAAAATATTCTTGCTTTGGGTGATAAATATATTTTATCTCAATTAAGAGCTTCATCTGCCTTTGATGATTTTGGTGTCGAAATAAAGGATAATAATCTATTGTATTGTTCTTTTGAGACAGGAAAAAAATCCAATCAAAGTTTAATTCAAAGACAAACTTCAAAATTATACAAATACAATAAAAATACTAACACTAAGGAGGAGTTTAAATCAGGTATGAAAAACTTTTCCGGTATAGGACCTATACGGTTTTCGCCCAGTGGAAAATATGTTGTATATACAAGAAATAGTTTTGTTAATGGCTCCCAACAAATTACCGGTCTTGAAAATGACATGAGCTCTTATATAGCTGAAGTAGATAATGACGGTACTTTTATCAATGAAAAAGCATTGCCTTTCAATGGAGTCGATTATTCGACTGCTTTTGCATGCTTTGGAGATAATGATAACGAACTTTATTATTCATCAAATAAAAACGGTAAGAATTTTGATATCTATAAGTCAAGTAAAATTGATGGAGAGTGGTCAGATGGTGTTAGCATAGATGGAAATATCAATACAGTCGGGAATGAAATAACACCATATTATTCAGATGGAACATTGTATTTCTCTTCTGATTATTTGAATGGACTTGGCGGATATGATGTATTTAAATCAAATGTATATAAAGGAGAATGGTCTTTTCCTATGAATATGGGAAAAGGGATTAATTCACCAAATGACGATTTGTATTTTGTACAGAAGTCAAATCAAAAAATAGGATACCTTACTTCGAATAGATTGGGAAGTAAAGGAGGATATGATATTTATAGCACAAGACCTGCATCAAGAGTTTCGGACAAAACTATAGCCTATGAAGAAATTCCTGAAGCGGTTGATTTACACGGGTTGCAAGAAACAAAAACCACAGATGTAAGACTAAGTGCAATAGCAAATGTCAGTAACTCGGGTGCAAGTGTCGATATGCTTACTTTTGACGGTGCCAAAATGATAGCATATGACGAGGTTATTCTATCTCCCTCAACAGTATATTTTATTCAGTTGGCTTCTTTGTCTCATTCAAGAGTGAAAAGCAATATGTTCAAGAAGTTGACAAGATATGGAAATGTTTACAAAGTGAGGAAAGGAAGAACAACTAAAATCAGATTGGGGTATTTCGTAAGTGAGAGTGAAGCAAAATCCGTTTTAAGTTCTGTAAAAAGAAAAGGGTTTAGAGATGCATTTATAGTCGAAGATTTGTTGAATTCTTCTGAGCTTGAATTATTGGAGTCGAGTTATACTTTTGGTAATAATGAAAAATACTCCAAACCTGCCGAAGTTGGAAATTATAAAATAAAACTTGCAGCATATACAAATCCATTGTATTTTGATGTAAATAAAGTAAAAGACCTTGGGGTCATAGAGCAATGGTCAAAAGGTAAATGGACTATATTTATCCTTAGTGGTTATACAGGACTATCCGATGCTGAAGCAGCGTTGAGAAAAGCTAGAAACAGGGGCTATACTACTGCGGAAGTGGTAATAGATGAAGGTGGTATTTTATCAAAAGTAAGAAGCAATTAAGAATAAAATAGAGATTGGTTATTAATTTAGGTTTTGGTTAAAGAAGACTGCGCATGTATATGAGCAGTCTTTTTTTTATTCCCTTTAATTGCAGGTAGTTTGAGCTCGTAATAGAAATACTTGTGAATAATTCGGGTTAAAGCCTAGTGTCAAGTCAAGTGTAATGTTTCGGGTAAGTTGATGTTATTTTTGTCGAGAACAAAGCATATAATTTTCAGCATAGCCGTAGCTATGGTGGAAATTATTAATGCAGTTATCGGCAAAA
>Ga0256832_1002997_pt1 | contig 11518 bp, 6 predicted proteins | sample 134614metaG_FD_190534 | JGI IMG/M metagenome (GOLD analysis project Ga0256832, IMG submission 190534) | Hydrothermal vent microbial communities from Lau Basin, Pacific Ocean - 134-614 | ecosystem: Environmental > Aquatic > Marine > Hydrothermal vents | place: Pacific Ocean: Lau Basin | collected...
CCACCCTCATCCTCTATCGCGCCAGCCGCAAACCCCTGCAGGAAGGCGTGGCCGGATTCTTCACCGTCGACGGCTATCGCAAGTTCTCCGAAAGCCTGCCGGACCAGATTCGCATCCTGTCCGAAGAGACCTGGGTGCTGGGTCAGCGCCGCCGCAGGCTGAGCGAGGAGGCGCTGCTCGAACTCGAGCTCGCCGTCCGCAGGCATTATGCGAACGCCTATATCGAGACCTGGCAGAAATTCCTGCGCGATCTGCGCCTGCGTCCCTTCGGCAGCCTCGACGAGGCGCGCGAAGTGCTGCGCATCGCCTCCTCGCCCGAATCGCCGCTCAAGACGCTGGCGTTCGCCATCGCCGAAGAGACCCGTCCCGGTGCACGCACGCGCAGGTCTCTCGAGCAACAGGCCCGCAAGGGTGCCGATCTGCGCAGCCGGTTCGAATCCTTCTTCGGCAGCGAGGAGAATGGCCTGCGACGCAGCTCGCGCCGGCCGATCGAGCAGGTGGACGCGAAATTCGAAACCCTGTTCCGTCAGGTCGGCACACGCGAGGAGCCCGCCCCCGGACTCAAGCGCGTCATGCAACAGCTCGACGAGCTCTACCTGCTCGTCGACGCCGTCCGCAAGGCCGGCGAACGTGGCCAGAATGCGCTCAAGGTCGCCCAGCAACAGGCGCAGCAGAGCGACATCATCCAGCGCATCCAGGCGGAGGCGGATCGTCTGCCGGTGCCACTGCGCCAGTGGCTGGCCGTGATCGCCACCAGCAGCAACCAGGTCATCGGCGGGGAAGTATTGCGGCACGTGAATCAGGCCTGGCAGACCCGGGTGCTGCCCTTCTGCCGCAAGGCCATCGCCAACCGCTATCCGTTGCGCAGGCGCCGACTGGAGATCACGCTGGAGGACTTCAGCCGCTTCTTCGCTCCCGGCGGCATCATGGACAGCTTCTTCCAGGATTACCTGGCCCCGTTCGTGGACACGAGTACACGACCCTGGCGGCTGCGCAGCGAAGGCACGCTGTCGGAGGCCACCCTGCGCCAGTTCGAACGGGCAGCCGCCATCCGCGACGCCTTCTTCGGCGACGGCGGACGCAAGCCGAACGTCGGCTTCTCGCTCGAACCCATCCGCATGGATTCCAGGGTGCGGAGGCTGTCGCTGGATCTCGGCGGCCAGAAGCTCGAATACCGCCATGGCCCGCCCCGCAGCCAGCACTTCACCTGGCCGACCCCCGACAAGCCCTGGGTGCGCCTGCTGTTCGAGGACGTGCAGCGGAACGAGCATCGCGTCAGCCTCAAGGGCCCCTGGGCCTGGTTCCGGCTGCTCGATGCCTCCGGCCTCCAGCGGGACGGCGCCGCGGATCGCTACCGCATCACCTTCGGCAAGGACGGACTCAAGGCCGAGTTCCGCCTGCAGGCGGACAGCGTCATCAATCCCTTCCGGCTGAGCGTGATGCGCAACTTCCAGTGTCCGGGGCAACTCTGACGAACGGCGATGAGCATCGGCTTCTTCGGCAAGGTGCACACCCACGGCGATTTCGTGCAGCGTGATCTGCCCCGCCACTTCGTGGAGCCCTGGGATGCCTGGCTGCAGCAGTCCATCGCCGTGAGCCGGGAACAGCTCGGTGACGACTGGCTCGATCGTTACCTGGTGTCTCCCGTCTGGCGTTTCGCCCTGGCGCCGGGCATCTGTGGCGAGGAGGCATGGCTGGGGCTGCTGATGCCGAGCGTGGACCGGGTCGGACGCTATTTTCCGCTCACGCTGGCGACTTCCATCGGTGACCGCAGCGCGATGGCGGCTTTCCTGCTCGCGGACGAGTGGTATCGCCAGGCAGCCAGCCTTCTGGTGACGGCCCTCGACGATGGTTTCGACCTGGAAGGGTTCCACGACCGGCTTCGACAGCTCTCACCGCCCCCGACGGAACATCGGGAACCCCTGGCCGATGCTCTCGCCCTGCGTCGGCAGGCCGCGACCGACTGGCGGGGTCTGCTGATGCCGCTGCTGCCCGGACTGCTCGACCGTGCCTACGGTCCGGCCTCGCTCTGGGGCATGGAAAGAATGGATACTCCGGAACGCAGCCTGGTGATTGCACGCGGCCTGCCGCCACCGGGCGACTTCTCGCTGCTGCTCGACACACAGGGAACCGACGGGCGATGGAAACACCTGCACTGAATGCCTGCACGGGCTGGGAGACGGCGATACGCTGTCATCCCGGGCTCCAGCGGGAAGTCAACGAAGATGCCTACATCGCACGTCCCGATCTCTGCCTCTGGGCGGTGGCCGACGGCATGGGTGGGCATGCGCGGGGCGATTATGCCAGTCGCAGCATCGTCGAGGCGTTGGATGCCCTGCCGGCCACTCCGGAACCGGATCGCGCCGAGCGGGTCATCGCCGCCCTTCAGGCCGCACACCACCGCATTCAGGAGAAATCCCGCGAGATCCACGAGCCCGTGGGTTCCACGGTCGTGGCCTTCGTGGCGATGGGCGGAGCTGCCGAAGCCCTGTGGGTGGGCGACAGCCGGCTCTATCGCCTCCGCGAAGGGGTGCTCGAACAGCTCTCCCATGATCACAGCATGGTGCAGGAATGGATCGACCAGGGCATGGTGCGCCCCGAAGAGGCCGAGCAGCTGCCGAACGCCAACGTCATCACGCGCGCCGTGGGAATGGACGAGTCGCTGCAAATCGATCGCCGTCGTTTCGAAATCGCCTCCGGTGATCTCTTTCTTCTCTGCTCCGACGGGCTCACGCGGGAACTCGCCGATGAGGAACTCGCAGCCATGCTGTCCGGCAGCCCGTCGCTGGAATCCGCGGCCGACCGTCTGCTCGAGGCGGTGCTCGCCCGCGGCGCCCACGACAACGTGACCCTGATCCTGCTTCGCTGTTGCGATCCATGACCGAGTCCCTGCCGCCCCCGAGTCTTCTGGAACTGGCGCGGCGCAGCCTCGCGGGCGAAGCCGACCTGCGCGAGCTGGAAGCCGCCATCGAAGCATGGAACCAGGCACATCCCGAATCGCCCTCTTCGCTCCAAGTCCTGCTCGCAGCGGCACGCTCGGAAACCGAGAACACCGATGCGACGCGCATCCTGCAGACGCGCGAAGGCGAGCCGTTCGTCGAGGAGAAAGACGATGACGGGACTCGCATCGCGGCACCTCAGGGGGACGATGAAGCCACCCGCCTGATGACTGCAGGGGAAGCGTCGGATGCACCGGCTGCTGCTTCGATCGGTACGTCCGGACAGGAAAGCGCTTCCACGGTGGCGCATCCCGCATCCCGGGAGGCGGCCACGCGCCATCAGCCGGCATCTGCAGCCACCGGAACGACGGATGATTCGACACCGCCGTCGGCCCCCCGGGAACCGGAACCGGGCGACCGGCTCAAGGACCGTTTCGTGCTGGAATCGCTGCTGGGTCGCGGAGGCATGGGCGCTGTCTTCAAGGCCCGTGATCTGCGCAAGGAAGAAGCGCACGACCGGGATCCCTGGATTGCGGTGAAGGTGCTCTCGGGAGACTTTCGCGAGCATCCTGCGGCCTTCATCGCCCTGCAGCGCGAGGCCAAGAAGGCGCAGAAGCTGGCCCATCCGAACACGGTCACCGTCTACGATTTCGACCGCGACGGTCCCATCGTCTTCATGACCATGGAGCTCCTGGAGGGCGAGTCCCTCAAGGAGCTGCTGCGCCGCCACCCCTACGGCATGCCGTTCCGGGACGTGCTGCCCATCGTCGAAGGCATCGTGTCCGGCCTCGCCTATGCGCATGAAAAGGGCATCGTCCATTCGGATCTGAAGCCCGGCAACATCTTCGTGACACGTGAGGGTACGGTGAAGGTCCTGGACTTCGGCATTGCACGGGCCTTGCACGGCAGCCGTCTGCACGAAGGTGCGGCCGGTGGCCCGGTCTCCAGCGCCGGCACGGGACAGGGGTCCGGAGTCGACGCCACCCTGTTCGATCCCGGCACCCTGGGCGCGCTCACCCCGGCCTATGCGAGTTGCGAGATGCTCGAAGGCAAGGATCCGGATCCGAGAGACGACGTCTATGCCCTGGCCTGCGTGACCTATGAGCTGCTCACGGGCCGTCATCCGTTCCGGCGCCTTCCGGCAGACGAGGCACGCGCGCGAGGCATGACGCCGGAACCCGTCTCGAAGAAGATCCCGAGACGGGCCTGGAAGGCATTGCAACACGGGCTGGCCTTCGATCGCGAGGCCCGCACGGCGTCGGTACAGCAGTTCTTCGTCGAACTGAGCGGCAGGCGCCCGGGTCAGGGCATGAACCCGCGCACGGTGGCGCTCGTCGTCATGCTGGTGCTGGCTGCGGGTGTCGGGCTCACGCTGCAGTTCCAGCCGCAACTGGAATACCTGTGGCATCGCCTGTTTCCGACCGAGCTGCCTCCGGAAACCCGGGCGGAGATCGCCGATCTGCTCGAGATCGCCGATCTCAACCGCGAGGCGGGACGACTCGTGTCACCCCCGGGCAGCAACGCGTACGAGGCCTACAAGGCCGTGCTGAAGCTCGATCCCTGGAACGCCCAGGCGCGCAAGGGCCTGGACAAGATCGCCGAGTATCTGCTGGCCGAGGCCAACCGGCTGTATTCGACCGAACAGCTCGACCGGGCGCGCCTGCTGGTGGAAGAAAGCCTGCGATACTTCCCGGATCACAAGGGGCTCAGGCGCCTCGACGAGCGGCTGAAGGAAGAGAACCCGGCGAACTGATCCGTTCGCGCTGCAAGGTCTGCCGGTCGCCACTCCGGAACAGCGGCATCGGCGAGCGCACCGGTACGCGGCACGAAGAAGAATTCGCCGCTGATCCCCCCTCCACCGAGAATGGCCGCATAGGTGGGCGTCTGATCCAGACCGAAACGCAGCGCTTCCTGGCGCACCGGCTCCACGATGCGCTGATACAGCCGATAGCCGTCCATCAGGCTGCCGCTTCCCTGCAACGCATCGAGAAAGGCGCGGGCGAACACCGAATGCCGCCCCTTGCCGACGTCCAGCACGGGCTTGAGACCGCCGGAGGTGAGCACGGTTCGGGAACGTCGCTTGAGCATGGCCTTCACCCAGCGTGGAGAAACCTTCGTCACTGCGGTCTGCAGCGGCCTGGGCACCGCCATGCCGCTCAGGGATCCCGAATAGCAGGAATCAGCGACCACCATGACATGGCGTGCCTTCGTGATTTCCAGCAGGTCCGTGATGGTGCTGTTCGGGATCCAGCGCGTGATCTCGTCGGGTTCGGCATCCACGGGCAACCAGTAGCCGCGCCCTTCGACCAGCTTGCCGTGACCGGCGTAGTAGATGAGCAGATTGTCCTTCTCGCCCACCAGGGCCTGCATCTCGCCCAGGGCAGCGATGATCTGCTCGCGCGTGGCATTGAGCAGCAGTCGCGAACGGAAGCCGTAGCGCTCCACCAGCAGATCATGGACGGCCTGAGCGTCCTGGGCTGCGGATTTCAGTGGCGGCAGATGCCGGTAATCGTTGTTGCCGATGACGAGCGCGAAATAACGGCCGAACTCCAGGCCCGCGAAATCACCCTCATCCCGTGCAGGCGGCGGCTCCGGCACCAGGGTGAACTCGAGCACGGCCTCGCGCGCGAGGGCGTCCCTGGCCTGGATACGCAAATCCATGTTCGGACGCACCCGATCGAGACGGATCCGGAATCGCCCCTTCTCGTCCGGCGCAACGGGCCTGCCGTTGACCAGCAGCCTGTCCAGGCCGGCCGGGGCTTCGACCTCCCCGACGATCACGGCGGCCTCGTTTTCGCGATACAGGATGCGAGGCTTCGTGTCACGCGTGACGACGGCCAGTGGCCGCACGATCTCGATGCTGGGGCCGGGCAGTGCCACCTCCTCCTGCCCGCTCGCCAGGCGCCGCCGCAGCTGCCTGGCCTCGGCATCGAGGCGCGCCACCTCGTCACGCAATTCGGCCAGCCGACGTTCGCGTTCGTCGATGGCCTGCTCCAGCTCCCTGGCACGAGCGGCGTCGGAGGATCTCGTGGTCTCCAGGCGTGCATAGAGACTGTCGAGCTCGGCCCGGGCCTGCTGCAAGCGGGCCTCCGCCTCGGCAAGCGCCTTGCGGCGGGATTCGAGCTGCCGGCGAAGGATGCGAGTCTCTTCGGACTTCTGCTCCAGCAGCGCGCGCAGACGCTTCTCGCGCTGCAGGGAAGCCTGAAGTGCCCTTTCCTGTTCGGCAAGCCGTCGTTCGAGCTCGCCGCGAAGCGGCGCATCCACCCCTTCGCCGAGCCGATTCAGTCGCCGCTTCGTCTCCTGCAGCGCCTGCCGCAACCGCGCTGCCTGGCGCCGGTAGTCGGCCAGCCTGCGCTCCAGTTCGCTCAGGCGCAGACGAACCTGTCTCGCCACCTCGGCACGCAACTGGGTTGCGTACATCAGCCCGTCCTCTTCCAGTCCAGCGGCGCGGCGATACCAGTTGAGTGCGGCCACGGGATCCTGGGGAACGCCGAGCCCCTTCTCGTAGAAATAGCCCAGCTTGCGCATGGCACGCCGGTAGCCCTGCTCGGCGGCCTTGCGATACCACTCGATCGCCTGGCGGTAGTCGGGCCGGCCGTCGATGCCGCGCTCGTAGATCTCGCCGACATAGGTCTGGGCCTCGGGATCCCCCTGCTTCGCAGCCTCCAGCCAGACCTTCAAGGCCCAGCGGTAATCGGCTCGGTCATAGGCGACATACTCGCCGCCGCGGATGCGGCAGTCGATGGCGCTGGTACGTACCGGACGCCGTGGCGTGAGATAGGTCGTGTTTCCGATACGCCTGACCTGCCCTGGCAGCAGGCAATCGACCGGCAGGTAGTCTTCCGGATCGACTGCGCCGTTCGGTGCGCTCATGGCCGTCTTGCGTGTCGGTGTGGTCTGACAGCCGCCGACGAGCACGACGACGAGCGCTGTCGCAACGGCGATAACCCTGCCCCTGAGACTGGAATTCATCTTCCCCCCGCAGAAATCGATGCCCCTATTACTCTCCCTTGCTAACATAGATCCCGACACCATTGCAAGTGATCGTTTTCCTTGCAGTCGGCAGTAACCGAGGAAGGATGCACCGGATGATCCTCCGCCTTCTCGCAGGTTTTCTGCTGCTGTTCCAGCCTGTCCTCTGGGCCGCCACGCCACATGCGCCCGAACTCGCCGTCTGCTGGGACTATGGCTGCAGTTCACGAACAGGAGTCACGCTCCCGGACGCCGTCTGGAGACGGATACGGACACTCTTCCTGCCGGCCGCCTCCAGTCCTGCCGTCGAACGGGAACGGATCCGCAGGGCAATCACCCTGATGGACCGGACCATCGGAAAGCTCACGCCCGTGGGCAACGACTATGGTGGCAGCCAACCCTGGGCGGGCCTGCCGGGGCAGCAGGACTGCATCGACGAATCCCTGACCGCACTCTCCGAACTCGAGGCGCTCGAACGCGCCGGGCTGCTCCACTGGCATCGCGTGACTGGCCGCGCAAGACGGGCGCCACACCTCTTCGATGTCCACTGGACGGCGGTGATCGAGGAAAAGGCCACCGGCAGGCGGTTCGCGGTCGATCCCTGGTATGGCGACCAAGGCGAGCCCCCGGTCATCCAGCCGCTGGCGGATTGGTTGCGCGGCGTGAAGCCGCCCGATCTGCCGCCGCGCACACGCAGCCGCGGCCTGGACTCACGGCTGCTGATGCAATCGCTCGAATCGGATCCCTGACGGGTTTCATTACCTGCAACAGGCCGGGACAGACGTTTCTGTACATGCTTGCCCTGGATCATTGAATCTTCTTCCTTAGCCGGTCATTCTCTGCGAGCAATCGGCATCCAGGAATTTCGCGACATGCAGGAAGAATCCCGGAATCACGACCGGATCGGCCTCGTCCAGGCCGTCTCGCTCGCAGTCGGTACCATGATCGGCGCCAGCATCTTTTCCATCTTCGGTCTGGGCGCACGAATCGCCGGCAACAATCTGCCACTCGTGTTCGTGATTTCCGGCCTGGTGGCCCTGCTGGTGGCCTATTCCTATGCCTGGCTGGGCAGCCGCATGGTCTCCGATGCCGGGCCGATGGAGTTCATACTTCAGGCCTTCGGCAACAACCTGCTGACCGGCGCGCTCAGCTTCCTGTTCTGGATGACCTATGTGATCTCGATCGCCCTCTTCGCTAAAGGCTTTGCCGGCTATTTCCTGCCGTTGCTGCCTTTGCCGGGCACGGGCGGGCTGGAAAGCATCGTGGAAGTGTGCATCGTGCTGGTCTTCACGGCATTGGGTGTCATGGGCTCGTCCAGCGTGGGTCGGGCCGAGTTCTGGATCGTGGCGATCAAGCTGGGCATCCTGCTGCTGTTCGTGGTACTCGGCATCTGGAGCATCCAGGCCGAACGTATCCTGCCCCATGTCTCACGGGACAGCCTTCCCGGCATCCTGAACGCCACGGCCATCTTCTTTCTCTCCTACATGGGGTTCGGCCTGGTCACCAATGCTTCGGAACACATGGAGGATCCGGAGCGGAACGTGCCTCGCGCCATCTATACCAGCATTCTGGTCGTCAGCGTCGTCTATGTGCTGGTCTCCGTGGTTGCCGTGGGCAACCTGCCCCTGCCCGAACTCGTCAAGGCGGAAGACTATGCATTGGCCGAAGCTGCCCGCCCCTTCCTTGGCAGTGGAGGCTATCTTCTGGTCACCTGGGGCGCACTGTTCTCGATTGCCTCGGCACTCAATGCCACCCTCTATGGGGGCGCCAACGTGGCCTATGCCCTGGCGCGTGATGGCGTGCTGCCGAAAACCTTCGACCGCAAGCTCTGGTTCGGCTCCATGGAAGGCCTCTACATCACGGCGGGACTGGGGATCGTGTTCGCCCTGCTGTTCAATCTCAACGGGATTGCTTCGATCACCAGCAGCATCTTCATGGTGATCTATCTGTTCGTACTGGCTTCGCACTGGCGCATGCGGAGGCGGTTCGGAGGCAATCCCGTGGTCATCGCTACGGGATTTGCGGTGGTGCTGGCCGTGTTTCTGCTGCTGCTCCACTATCAGTGGCAGACGGCACGCAACGCCTTCTATGCCACCTGGATGGTCCTGGGCGGTAGCCTGGGCACGGAATGGATCTATTTCCGCCTGACCCGGCGGCGTTTGCAGCAACGCACTCGGGGAAGTCATGCGTGAATGATCACCCCGGAACAGGATCGACGGGTTTCGTACGATATGCCTGATTTCCCGACTCATGTTGGAGATGCCCGATCATGAGCAACGACAAGGATCTGCCGTCCGAGATCAGTGAGACGCTGTCCCGACTGGAAACCGACCCCGAAACCGGGCTCTCCAGTGATGAGGTCCGCATCCGCCAGCAGAAATACGGCCTCAACCGGATCGAGGCCCGGGAGAAGACCTGGTGGCAGCGCCTGTTCGCCCGCTTCTGGGGCCCCATCCCCTGGATGATCGAGACCGCTGCCGTCCTCTCCGCGATCGCCCAGCGCTGGGAAGACTTCGTCATCATCATGATTCTGTTGCTGGTCAACGCCTTCGTGGACTTCTATCAGGAGTCCAAGGCGCTGAACGCCATCGAGGTGCTCAAGAGCAAACTTGCTCTGAAAGCCCTGGTCAAGCGTGAGGGGCGCTGGCAGGAGGTGGATGCCGCCGAGCTGGTGCCCGGCGACATCATCAAATTGAAGATCGGCAACATCATCCCGGCCGACGTCCTGCTCATCGGCGGCGGCGATTTCCTGCTCGTGGATCAGTCCGCCCTCACCGGAGAGTCGTTGCCCGTCAACAAGCAGGCCGGCGCCAGGGCCTTCGCCAATACCGTGGTCAAGCAGGGGGAGATGGAAGCCGTCGTCACCGGCACCGGCCTCAACACCGAATTCGGCCGTACGGTCGGCCTGGTGGCCAAGGCGGAACTGGCCGAACGCAGCCATTTCAAGCGGATGGTCATCAAGGTCGGCGACTTCCTGATCGCCCTGACCCTGGTCGTGATCGTCATCCTCCTCGTCCTCGGCTTCGCGCGCCATGAACCCCCCATCGACCTGCTGATCTATTCCCTGGTGCTGACCATCTCGGCCATCCCGGTGGCCATGCCGGCCGTACTCACCGTGACCATGGCCATCGGCGCCATGGTGCTGGCGCGACATCAGGCGATCGTCAGTCGTCTGGACGCCATCGAGGAGCTGGCTGGCGTCGACGTGCTCTGCTCGGACAAGACCGGCACCCTGACCCAGAACCGTATGAGCCTGGCCGATCCCTACCTGGATCCGCGGTTCCGCAAAGAGGATCTGTTCCTCTATGCCGCTCTCGCCAGCCGGAAGGAAAACCGGGATCCGATCGAAGAACCCATTTTCTCGGAGGTCGAAAGGCTGGGCCTGGAGGATCGACTGCAGCAGTACCGGCTCGAGAAGTTCATCCCGTTCGATCCGGTACGCAAGCGTACCGAGGCTACTCTGATCGGTCCCGACGGCAAGCGGCTGATCGCCGCCAAGGGTGCTCCGCAGGTCATCATCGAGCTCTGTCACGAGGAAGGCCTCGACAAGCAGGCTGCGTACCGGCAGGTCGAGGATTTCGCCGAGAAGGGCTATCGCACCCTGGGTGTCGCCATCAAGCGGGAAGGTGACGATGATTTCACCTTCATCGGCCTGATTCCCCTGTTCGATCCGCCACGGGAAGACTCGAAGGACGTCATCGCCCAGCTTCGACAACAGGGCGTCGAGGTCAAGATGGTGACCGGCGACAATATCGCCGTGGCCCGGACCATCGCCCGCATGCTCGACATCGGCGACCGGATCGAGGATGTGCGCGAGCTCAAGGGGCAGAGCACCGAGGAATACCTGTTCCTGGTCCGCCTGATCTCCAGGGCGTTGCTGAATGTCCTGGAAGGTAATCTCTCCAGGGAAGAAGCGGACAGAAAGGCGGAAGAAGTCGTCAAGCAGGTACGCAAGGAACTCGACAACATGCCCTTGCCTGCCGGTACCGTGAAGCGCCACGAATCCGAGATCATCAGGCAGATCGAGCAGGCCAACGGGTTTGCCCAGGTCTATCCGGAGGACAAGTATTTCATCGTCGACGAATTGCAGAAGGCCGATCACATCGTCGGCATGACCGGCGACGGCGTGAACGATGCGCCGGCACTCAAGAAGGCCGATGCCGGCATCGCCGTCAGCGGCGCCACGGACGCCGCCCGTGCCGCGGCCGACATCGTGCTCACGGCGCCCGGCCTGGGCGTCATCCTGGAGGCCATCAAGCAGGCGCGTATCACCTTCGAGCGCATGCAGAGCTACACCATCTTCCGCATTGCCGAGACCATCCGCATCGTCTTCTTCATGGGCCTGGCCATCGGCGTGTTCGAGTTCTACCCGATCACGGCGCTGATGATCATCGTGCTGGCGCTGCTCAACGACATCCCGATCCTGGCCATTGCCTATGACAACACCAGGCTGCGCAACCGACCCATCCGCTGGGACATGGGGCAGGTGCTGGTGATGGCCAGCTGGTTGGGTGTGGCAGGCGTGATCTCCTCCTTCCTGCTCTTCTACTTCGTGATGATCTACCTGAAACTGCCGCTCGACTTCGTACAGTCGGTATTTTTCGCCA
>Ga0256832_1002998_pt1 | contig 11515 bp, 14 predicted proteins | sample 134614metaG_FD_190534 | JGI IMG/M metagenome (GOLD analysis project Ga0256832, IMG submission 190534) | Hydrothermal vent microbial communities from Lau Basin, Pacific Ocean - 134-614 | ecosystem: Environmental > Aquatic > Marine > Hydrothermal vents | place: Pacific Ocean: Lau Basin | collected...
ATGGGATTCCTGCGACAGGCGCCACCGACGGCGCGGGGGCTGCTGCCCAGTTCCCGGGCCACCTCTCCGTAGGTGCGGGTCTGCCCTGGCGGGATGTTCAGCAGGGCTTGCCAGACACGGCGCTGAAAGACCGTGCCTTCAGGTTCCAGGGCGGTGAACCTGGGCCAGTCCCCGCCTTTCAGCCAGTTTGCCAGCGCCTCGCAGGCCTCAGCTGCAAGGGAATATTCCCCGGTTGCGATCAACGTCGGGCGATCCTCCAGGATCTTTACGCGGGTCACTGCCACCTCCGTGGCGGCAATGGCCACCCAACCGACAGGGGTCAGGCTGGCTGCCTGGTATTCCGCAATGGGAAGCTTGTCTGCCATAATCCTTTCCTGCGCCGATTGGACGATGAACCCGAAAAACATGCCAGACGATTATCAGGAACTTTCCTTTCACCTGCAACGCATGGAAGAAGAGCTGCGCGCCCTGGGCTGGTGGTCGGACAACCCACCGGACGCCCACGCCATGGCCAGTACCGCCCCTTTCTGTCACGACCGCATGGAATTCCATCAATGGCTGCAATGGGTGATGCTCCCCGGCTTCCGGCGACTCATCAGGCAAGAGTCACCCTTGCCCCGGGAATGCGCCATTGCACCCATGGCGGAAATGGCTTGGCGGGAAGAAGATCCCTCCCGGGTGCACAAGCTGGTGCGTATACTCAGGGACATCGACAGCCATGTCACCAGCTGTTGATTTTCCGCGCCATTGTTACCGGAAAGTTTTCCACACAAGCTGTGGATAACTCTGTCAGAAAAATGCGCAAAGCGAACAATATCCGCACCAGTCATGGAAATGCTTTAAATTGACTACTTTTTGAACAAATCAATAATATTTCTTTATTAACAAATAGTTAAAAAACTTTCATTAGAACCTGCATTCACAGTTCCCTCTAACCCAAACTTTTTTCCCCTTCCCAAAACACCTTGTGCATAACAACCAGTAGAAAACGAACAGGATCCCGGTAGAATGACCGCCATGACAAAGGCTTCCGACAACTTCTGGCAATACAAGACCCTGGCGGAAATGAGTCCGGACGAGTGGGAAGCCCTGTGCGACCGCTGCGCCAAATGCTGCCTGCACCGACTGGAAGACGAAGACACCCGGGAAATCTATTTCACCAACGTGCACTGCCGCCTGCTGGACACAGCAACCAGCCGCTGTTCAGACTACGAAAACCGCTCCACCCGGGTGAGCGACTGCGTGACCATCACCATCGATACCCTGGACGACCCCTACTGGCTGCCCAGTACCTGCGCCTACCGCCTGCTGGCCGAAGGCAAGCCCCTGCCGGACTGGCACCCCCTGGTCTCCGGCGATCCTGAATCTGTTTACCGCTCTGGCAATGGCATTCATGGCCGCACCATTTGCGAGGATGAGGCCGACCGCCTGGACTGCCACCTCATCGACTGGATCAAGTAATGGCTCAGGGCAGCCAGGTCTACCACGTTCAAATCCACTTGGCGGATACAGACAACGGGCAGTACGCCGACCTGCAGTTCAGCACGCCGCAACATCCCTCGGAAACCGTTGAGCGGCTCATACTGCGCCTGCTTGCCTATGCCCTGCTCTACCAGGAGGGCATGGATTTTCGCAAGGGAGGCGTCAGCCAGGGGGAGGAGCCCGACCTGAGCGTGCACGACCTCACGGGGCAATTACAGCACTGGATAGAAATCGGCACCCCGGCGGAAGAGCGCCTGCTCAAGGCCGGACGTCACACCCCCAAAGTCACGGTATTCACCCATGATGGCCTGCTGCGGCGCTGGAAAAGCCAGCATGGCGGAAGGCTGCCGGCTTTCAACGGCAGAATACTGTGCCTGCAGGCGGACCTGGTGGAAAACCTGGGGCAGGCCCTGCCACGCCGCGTCCAATGGCAAACGACCATCTCGGGGGGAATGCTTTATTTGGACACGGGGGACGGCCACTACTCCAGCAGCATCATTCACTGCGGCAGTGATGATTTTCTGGAGATCTGATGATGCCCGAACACAAGCCCAGTCCAAGCATCCATGCCTCCAGAGCCGTCCGCATGCTGCCTGATCTGCTGGCATTCTGCTTTGGCATCGGCATGGCTTACCTGTTTCACTGGGAGACCCGCGACCTGGTATGGAGCCTGTGGCTGAGCAGCCTGACCATTGGCTATGTCACCATCGTATCCACCATTGCCGGGGGCGTCTATCTTGGGCTGCGTATCGTCCGGCATGAGGATTTCCCTGCAAACATGAAAACCGCGGCGTTATGGGGCATTCTGGGCGTGGCCCTGTTCTTCCTGGGGTTCTTCTCCCTGCATTTCTGCGCCTTTCACGCAGGCCATGCCAGTTTTCTGTCCTCTTTCTTCCCTATCCAGGGACTGCCCCCGGAACGGTTTTCCGCCGCTTTCATGAACCCCTTGCTATTGTGGAGCACCGCCATCCAGTACCTGTTCCCTCTGTACGGTCTGTTCCTGCTTCCCATACTGATCGCAGAGCGGGATCATGTCTTCGCCTCCCTGACCAAGGCCCTGCAACTGGCGCGCCGCATGGGGCCAGATGAGCTGAAGCCAGAGCACCTTCTGGCAGCGAGGCAACAGGCCGGAAAAAACAGGCAAATCGGCAAACTGTTCTACCAGCCTTACCTGAATGTCATTCGCATGCACATCCTGATTTTCTTCTTCGCTTTTGCCCAGGCCTGGGGCATGGAAGGCTTCCCCGTGTATGCACTGGTGTACGCCGTCTATTTCTTTCCCTGGGGCAAGCTGTTCCCGAAAACCTCCGAAGCCTAATTACATTGCCCCCACGCCTGCCTCACTCCGGTTTCCGCACCTGCTTGTAAGGATTGGAACCGTCCGGCTGGGCGCGGAAACGCCGGTAGGGCCACTGGTACTGGGCCGGATACTGGCGCGCCAGTTTCTCCACGCCGGCATTGAGTTCCGTTGCCGCCACCACCGCATCCCGGTCAGCAATCGCTTCTCCGGCCAGGTGGCCGATGACCTTGTATTCCGGCTTGCCGCCCGTGCGCACGAAGGAGATGAAATACACCGGCGCCCCGGTCTTGCGCGCAAAGCGGTTCACCAGGGTCATGGTCAGGGCCGGCACGCCAAAGAAGGGCGCGAACACCCCGCCACCACCCTTGGCGGTCTTGGGCTGCTGATCGGGCAGAATGACAATGAGTTCGCCATTTCCCAGGGCCTCGTAAAGCGCCTTGATGCCATGACGATCCGTGGGCACCATGCGGTTCTGCCCCGGCCGGTTTCTGCCTTCCAGCATCACGGATTCCAGTCCTTCCTTGCGCGGCGGCCGGTACAGCCCCGTGGCCTTGCCGATGCTGCCGAAAAAATGGGCGCTGATTTCGAAATTGCCCAGATGCGGCATGGCCACCACCACGCCCTTGCCCTGGGACATAAGGGCGCGAATCTCGTCGGGCACGGTTCCCATGTCCAGGCGCTTGAGCCAGGATTGCGTGCGGCCATACCAGACCGAGGGCATTTCCAACAGGGTGATGGCATTCTCCTTGAGAGTGGCCCGCAGCAGCTGGTCCCTTTCAGCTTCCGTCAACTCGGGAAAGCACATCTGGATGTTGATCCGGGCATTCTCCCGTTCCCGGTTGGGAATACGGTAGGCAATCCAGCCGGCCACTCTGCCAGCGCCGCGCAACAACGGCAGAGGCAGCAGGGACAGAAAACGGATAAAATAGCGCAGCAGGCGGGTTCGCACGGCAAAACCAAACTATAATTCGGAATTCGTCCAATACTAACCGGAAACCTCCATGGATAACACAGTCCCCATCGGCCTTTCTCCCGCCAGAGCCTATGAGCTGCTGAATGAGAATCCGCGCGCCGTGCTGGTAGACGTGCGTTCCAGCATGGAATTCCTGTTCGTGGGCCATCCCGTGGGCGCCGTGCACATTCCCTGGATAGACGAGCCGGACTGGGACATCAACCCCAACTTCGTTACCGACATCCGCAAGCTGCTGCTGGGGGGCGTTTCCCACAGCGACGACCACCCCAGCGCCCCGGTCATCCTCATCTGCCGCAGCGGCAAGCGCTCCCTGGAAGCCGGCAAGCTGCTGCTGGCATCCGGCATGACCGACATCTACAACGTGGACGAGGGCTTCGAGGGCGATCTCAACGACAAGCACCAGCGCAGCACCATCAACGGCTGGCGTTTCCGCGGCCTTCCCTGGGAGCAGTGCTGATTCATGGCAGTTCTGCTATGCGGTGATGAACCGGGCCGGCATCTCGCGAATCTCGTTGCCCGGTACGACCTGGAACTGGAATGGGTGGCGGACGGCCAGCCCATCCCGGGCTCCCATTTCGGCGACCCGGAGGCAGGCCTCATCGGCAGCCGTCTGCTAGTAAGAAATGACACCCCCCTTCACTCGGCCTTTCACGAAACCTGTCACTACATCTGCATGGACCAGGAAAGGCGCACAAACCTGCATACCGATGCCGGCGGCGGCTATGACGAGGAAAACGGCGTCTGCTATCTGCAAATACTGCTCGCCGATCACCTGCCCGGTTTCGGGCGGGCGCGCATGTTCGCCGACATGGACGAATGGGGCTACAGCTTCCGCCTGGGCAGCGCCTCCGCCTGGTTCCATGAAGATGCGGAAGACGCCCGCGCATGGCTGCTAAGGTACAATCTCATCGACGAACAAGATCAACCCACATGGATGCTGCGCCAATGATCAAGAAATGCCTGTTCCCCGCCGCTGGTTATGGCACCCGTTTCCTGCCGGCCACCAAGTCTATCCCCAAGGAAATGCTGCCCATCGTCAACAAGCCCCTGATCCAGTACGGCGTTGAAGAAGCCGCCCATGCGGGCATGACGGATATCGCCATTGTCACCGGTCGGGGCAAGCACGCCATCGAGGATTTGTTCGACAACAACCGCATCATCGAGGACGCCGTGCGCGGCTCTGACAAGGAAGCCTTGCTGGAAGAGACCAACCACCTCATGGACATCTGCACCTTCTCCTATACCCGGCAGAAACAGATGAGGGGCCTGGGGGACGCCATTCTTTCCGGAGAGCCCCTGATTGGGGATCAAGCTTTTGGCGTGGTTTTGGCTGACGATCTGTGTATCGGGGAGAAGGAAGAACACAACGTGCTGGCGCAGATGGTGAACATCTACAACAAGTACCAGTGCAGCATCATCGCCATCGAGGAAGTGCCGGAAGAAGAAACCCACAACTATGGCGTCATCGCGGGCATCGAAGTGGAACCAGGCATTTACCATGTCAAGGAAATGGTAGAAAAACCGCCTAGAGGCACCGCGCCCAGCAACCTGGCCATCATCGGCCGTTATCTGCTCACGCCGGACATTTTCGACCTGCTGCGCGACCAGCCGGCCGGAACCGGCGGCGAAATCCAGATCACGGACGCCCTCAAGCGCCAGACAGAAACCAATCGGGTCATCGCCTACCGTTTCCAAGGCCGGCGCTTCGACTGCGGCAGCGTGCACGGCTTTGTGGAAGCCACCAATTATTTCTATGAAAAATGCTTTCGCTGAAACACGTCAGACCAGCCCCGGCAGCGGCAGCTGCGGCTCCTGGCTTCGGAGCGCTGAGTTTTGTCAACGCATTCCTGTTTCCAAAACCTTATTATGAACAGGTTGCCTGCCCGGAGGCAGTAACTTATTCTTGAAAGAATTGTTTGCAGGCGGACCCTGAATGTCAGAATACGCGCTCATACTGGTAAGCACCGTGCTGGTGAACAACTTCGTCCTGGTGAAGTTCCTGGGACTGTGCCCTTTCATGGGCGTTTCCCGCAAATTGGAAACCGCCATGGGCATGGGGCTGGCCACCACCTTCGTGCTCACCCTGTCCTCTGTGGCCAGTTACCTGGTGAACACCTGGATGCTGGAACCTCTGGGGCTGGAGTACATGCGCACCATCGCCTTTATTCTGGTCATTGCCGTGGTAGTGCAATTCACTGAGATGGTCATGCACAAGACCAGCCCGGTGCTCTACCAGGTGCTGGGCATCTTCCTGCCCCTGATCACCACCAACTGCGCCGTTCTGGGCGTGGCCCTGCTCAACACCCAGGAGCAGCACAACTTCGTGGAATCCGCCCTGTACGGCTTCGGCGCCGCCGTGGGCTTCTCCCTGGTGCTGGTGCTGTTTGCCGCCATCCGCGAGCGCGTGAACGCCGCTGACGTGCCCGACCCCTTCAAGGGCAATGCCATTGCTCTCATCACTGCCGGCCTCATGTCCATGGCTTTCATGGGCTTCTCCGGCCTGGTGTCCGGATAAGATGTTCACCGCTATCTTCGCCATCGCCGCCCTGTCCACGGCCTTCGGCCTGTTGCTGGGCTATTCCGCCATCCGCTTCAAGGTGGACGGCGACCCCCTGGTGGACAAGATTGATGCCATCCTGCCCCAGACCCAGTGCGGCCAGTGCGGCTTCGCCGGCTGCCGGCCCTACGCCGAGGCCATCGCCGCGGGTGAAGCGGAAATCAATCTCTGCCCCCCGGGGGGCGAGGCCGGCATGCTGGCCCTGGCAGACCTGCTGGGCAAGGAGCCCGTGCCCCTGGAAAACGAGGAAGCCGCCGGCAAGGGCAAGATGATTGCCCATATCCGCGAAACCGAGTGCATAGGCTGCACCCTCTGCATCCAGGCCTGCCCGGTGGACGCCATCGTGGGCGCGGCCAAGCAGATGCACACCGTCATTGCCGACCAGTGCACCGGCTGTGAGCTCTGCCTGCCACCCTGCCCAGTGGAATGCATAGAAATGATTCCGGTGAAGACCACCCTCAGCAACTGGAAATGGCCTTTCCCCGGCGCGGAAGAACACCCCGCCGCCCAGGAGTCCCGTTCATGATCACAAAGAATCCCGGGCAATGGGACTTTCACGGCGGCATCCACCGTCCTGACTGCAAATCCCTGTCGGCGGGAAAATACCTTGGCAAGGTTTCCCTGCCGGACACCCTGGTGCTGCCCCTGCAGCAACACATCGGTGCCATGGCGGAACCCGTGGTGGAAGTGGGTGATCACGTACTCAAGGGCCAGACCATCGCCCGGGTCACGGAATACATTGGCGCGCCCATTCACGCTCCCACATCGGGCACCATTACCGCCATCGAGGAACGACCGGTACCCCATCCCTCGGGACTGAGCGCCCCCTGCATCATCCTGCAGACGGACGGCAGGGACGAATGGGGCGAGCTGCCCGAACCCCTGCCGTACTTCGATGACCTGGACCCTTCCCTGCTGCGGGAACGTATCCGCTGGGCGGGCATCGTGGGCCTGGGTGGCGCGGCCTTCCCCACCAGCGTGAAGGTGAACCACGGACCGGACCGCCCTATCCAGACCCTGGTCATCAACGGCGCTGAATGCGAGCCTTATATCACCTGCGACGACCTGCTCATGCGCGAACAGGCAGACCGCATCGTGGAAGGCATCAAGGTGCTGCTCTACGTGGTGGACGCCGAAGAATGCCTCATCGGCATAGAGGACAACAAGCCCGAGGCCATTGCCGCCATGCGCAAGGCCGTGGCCGAATCCGGCCTGCGGGACGTGCAGGTGGTGCAGGTACCCACCCGCTATCCCATGGGAGGCGAGAAGCAGCTCATCAAGGTGCTCACGGGCAAGGAAGTGCCCTCCAACGGCATCCCTTCCGAGGTGGGCGTGATCTGTGTGAACGTGGCCACCGCCGCGGCCGTGACCGATGCAGTCATGGCAGGGCGCCCCCTTCTCAGCCGCCTGGTGACCGTGACCGGCGAGGGCGTGAACAACCCCGGCAACCTGGAAGTGCCCTTCGGCAGTTTCATGTCCCACGTCATCGAACAGGCGGGAGGCTACAGTGACAAGGCCTACAAGCTCATCCTGGGCGGTCCCATGATGGGCTTTACCCTGGGAGACGACGAGCTGCCGGTAACCAAGGGCAGCAACTGCCTGCTGGTGGCCAGCCGCGAGGAAGCCCCGGACCCGGACAAGGCCATGCCCTGTATCCGCTGCGGCAAGTGCGTGGAAGCCTGTCCCGCCCAGCTCCTGCCCCAGCAGCTCTACTGGTACGCCCGAGCGAAGGATTTCGACAAGACCCAGGAATATAACCTGTTCGACTGCATCGAATGCGGCTGCTGTTCATGGGTCTGCCCCTCCCACATTCCCCTGGTACAGTATTACCGGTTCGCCAAAACCGAAACATGGGCCCTGGAGAAAGAGAAACAGCAGGCGGAGGATGCCCGCCGTCGCCACGAGGCCCGGGTGGAACGGCTGGAGCGCCTGGAGCGTGAACGCAAGGCCCGCCTGCGCCAGAAAAAGGAAGCTCTGGAGAAAAAGACCGCCAGTGGCGGAATGGATCCAAAGAAAGCTGCCGTGGAAGCCGCCATGAAGCGGGTGGCGGAAAAGAAAGCCCGCCAGGCCAAGACAGAAAAACGCAGCGAGGAATCCTCATGAAGTTTCCGGTTCACACCTCGCCATACGGCGCCCTGCCCAACAACGTCACCCGGGTGATGGGCGAAGTGCTGCTGGCCTTGGTACCGGGCATCATCGCCCTGGTGTACTATTTTGGCCCCGGGGTGCTCATCAACATCAGCCTGGCTGTGACCACCGCCCTGGTTGCCGAAGCCGGTGTGCTGCGCTTGCGCCATCGCCCTGTCCGGCCCGCCCTCACGGACCTCAGCGCCACGGTAACCGCCGTGTTGCTTGCCATCGCCCTGCCGCCCCTCACCCCTTGGTGGATGACCATTTTGGGTGTGCTGTTTGCCATTGTCATGGTCAAGCACCTGTATGGCGGCCTGGGCTACAATCCCTTCAACCCGGCCATGGCCGCCTATGTGCTGTTGCTGGTTTCCTTCCCGGTGGACATGACCCAGTGGCTGCCGCCGGAAATGCTCAATGAGCATCCCCTGAATTTGGCTCAGACTCTGACGGCCATCTTAGGTGGCGGCCTGCCCGACGGCCTGACCTGGGATACGGTGACCAGCGCCACCCCCCTGGACGCCATGCGCGAACAGCTCAAGATGAACAAGACCATCAGCGAAATCGCCCAGAATCCCATGTGGGGTGACTTCGGCGCCCGGGGCTGGGAATGGGTGGGAAACTGGTTCCTTGTGGGCGGCCTGTTCCTGCTATGGCGCAAGATCATCACCTGGCATATTCCGTTTTCCATGATTGCCGGGCTACTGCTGGCCTCGGGCCTGTTCTGGCTGTTCGATGCCGAGTCCATGCCCTTCCCCGGCTTTCACCTGTTCAGCGGCGGCATGATCCTGGGCGCCTTCTTCATCGCCACGGACCCGGTCACCGCCAGCACCACCCCCAAGGGACGCCTCATCTACGGCTTCCTCATTGGCGTGACCGTATTCATCATCCGCACCTGGGGCGGCTACCCCGATGCCGTAGCCTTTGCCGTACTGCTCATGAACATGGCGGCCCCGACCATCGACTATTACACGCGGCCCAGGGTTTTTGGCGCCAGGGAAGAAGATCATGGCTAGGCTGGACAGGAACATCTTCATCAGCGCTGCCATCCTGGGGCTTTTCGGCGTTCTGGGCGCGGCCCTGGTATCCCTGACCTGGACAGCCACGGCGGAACGCATCGCCCTGAATCAGCAGCAGGCCTTCCTGCGCAACGTGTACAAGCTCATCGACAAGTCTGAAATCGACAACGACCTGCTCAAGGATGTCATCACCCTGCATGACTCATCCCTGGCCAAAACGGATGTAAAAGTGTACCGGGCACGCAGACAGGGAAAACCCGTAGCCCTGATTTTCAGCCCCGTACAGGGGCCGGGCTATGCCAGCCCCATCAATCTCATGGTCGGTGTGCGTTATGACGGCGTGCTGGGGGGCGTACGGGTGCTGTCTCATATGGAAACTCCGGGCCTGGGGGACAAGATCGACGAGGAGAAATCCGACTGGATTCTCTCTTTCACGGGAAAATCCCTGGGCAATCCCCCAGCCGACAAATGGAAGGTGAAAAAAGACGGCGGCGTGTTCGACCAGTTTACCGGCGCCACCATCACCCCGCGCAGTATCGTGGCAACGGTGAAGAAGGTGCTGGAATACTATGCCCGGGAAAAGGAAAACCTGTTCAAGAAACCCGCCGAGAACATCGACGAAGTCCCCATGCATTGATGAGACGGGGTCGGAGTCAAATCAGGGTGACAGCAGATAGATTCGATGACTGGGAATAGCCCGGTCCCCGGCAACAGGCAGGAGTGATTTGACTCCGACCCCTGGACTAAAGCCCCGTGCGCTGACGAACGGGTCGGAGTCAAATCAGGATGATAGTGAATAGATTCGATGACTTGGGAATAGCCCGGTTCCTGGCAACCGTCAGGAGCGATTTGACTCCGACCCCTGGACTACAATAGGCAACCATATGAGCACGTCCAACCGCGAAATCATCGCCAACGGCCTTTGGAACAACAACCAGGCCCTGGTGGCCCTGCTGGGGCTCTGCCCCCTGCTGGCCGTATCCAACACCCTCGTCAATGGCCTGGGCCTGGGCCTGGCCACCACCCTGGTGCTGGTGTCCTCCAACGCCACCATCTCCTTCATCCGCAACTGGGTGCGCCAGGAAGTGCGCCTGCCGGTATTCGTGCTGGTCATCGCCTCCTTCGTCACCGCCGTGGAGCTGGCCATGAACGCCTGGTTCCATGACCTGCACAAGATCCTGGGCATCTTCATTCCCCTCATCGTCACAAACTGCACCATCGTGGGCCGGGCCGAGGCTTTCGCTTCGCGCAATCCCGTGCCCCAGTCCATGCTGGACGGCCTGAGCATGGGCATGGGCTTTACCCTGGTGCTCATGACCCTGGGCGGCCTGCGGGAGTTCATCGGCCAGGGCACCATTCTGTCCGGCGCCCATCTCATGTTCGGCGAGGCGGCCCGTAGCCTGAGCTTTTCCCTGGGCGGGGACTTCCATGGCCTGATACTGGCCATCCTGCCCCCCGGCGCCTTCTTTGGTCTGGGCCTGCTCATCGCCCTCAAGCATGTCATCGACAAGCGCAATGCCGCCCGGGCCGCCAGCCGGGTGGAAAGCGTAGCGGCTGAAGCCACGCCAGCGGAAGGATGAACCGGGAAAAACGCACGGAGATCTTCCGCCGCCTGCGCGAGGCCAATCCCGAACCCACCACGGAGCTGAACTACGGCAGCCCCTTCGAACTGCTCATCGCGGTGATTCTTTCCGCTCAGGCCACGGACGTAGGGGTGAACAAGGCCACGGCCAGGCTCTTTCCCGTGGCCAACACGCCGCAGGCCATCCTCGACCTGGGCGAGGATGGCCTGAAGGAATACATCAAGACCATCGGCCTGTACAACAGCAAGGCAAAGAATATCATCGCCACCTGCCGCATCCTGCTGGAAAAACACGGCGGCGGGGTGCCGGACAACCGCCAGGACCTGGAAGCCCTGCCCGGCGTGGGACGCAAGACCGCCAACGTGGTCCTCAACACCGCCTTCGGCCAGCCCACCATGGCCGTGGACACCCACATCTTCCGGGTCAGCAATCGCACCGGCATCGCCAAGGGCAAGACCGTGCTGGAAGTGGAAA
>Ga0256832_1002999_pt1 | contig 11515 bp, 6 predicted proteins | sample 134614metaG_FD_190534 | JGI IMG/M metagenome (GOLD analysis project Ga0256832, IMG submission 190534) | Hydrothermal vent microbial communities from Lau Basin, Pacific Ocean - 134-614 | ecosystem: Environmental > Aquatic > Marine > Hydrothermal vents | place: Pacific Ocean: Lau Basin | collected...
AAGGCAAAACCGTCGGCATCCAAAATGGGAATCCGGACTACGTGAGTTTATCCTTCCCGCTTAGCAATCCCGTCACAGAATTACTCCAACAAAAAGAGCGAAAGTTTAACTGGGGAATGGGATTCAACCTCCTCCCCTATTCGAGGGTCGGATACGACCTTTCGGATACGTCCTATTACGACGACTCTTTACTAATCGTTCGCAATAGCACAGCCACAGGGGGCACCTATTTATTTCAGTGGTCCAACGGCGTCAGGTATCACGATTTCTCCCTTGGTTTGAGTCTGGGATATCTCTTTGGTAATATAAGGAAAGAAAGACAAGTACTTCCGGATGTCCGACAAAACCCCAATATATCCTTCTTCTCAGACAAGGTTCGGATTAAAGCCTTTCATTGGAGACTGGGTATGATGTATGAGAGACATCTCAACCCCGGGGAGGTGAATTCAAAGAAACGCAAAACGCTTACCACCGGATTGTACTTCAGCAGTCCCCAAAAGCTTAGTGGCACCGTTGACCGGTTTTACCGCACACAGAGAGCAGCATTTGGAGGACAAAGCAATCCGGGCATTCGAGATACCTTAGTCAATGCTTCAACTCCCCTTGAAGGAGGAAAACTACCCCTTGAGGTGGGGACCGGCCTTTATTATGACGACCATCAGCACCATAGTATGGGAGTGGATTTTGCCTATTCCGATTGGAAGGGATTTGATTCGAATATCCTCAATCCGGGAGGAGACATCAGCCTTGCCACCGGCTACAGATTGGGCATCGGAGGAATATACACACCATCTGCCGGAGATGTTAATTTTTTCAGGCGGATGAGTTACCACTATGGCTTTCATTACAATTATGACCCAAGGATTGTAAATGATCATCACGTCACCGATCTCGGAATATCGGGAGGGGTTACGCTCCCGGTGTATTACATCCGTCAGGTGACCTATTTGCATCTGGGATTACAAGTGGGCCGTGCCGGGATTGCATCCGGGATATTAGACAACTATTTCAAGGTTTCTCTCGGGGTGACCTTTAATGATAATTCGTGGTTTCTCAAACGAAGATTTAACTAATTAAAATTTACTACAATGAAGTATTTCATAATTGCCGGACTGATATTTTGGGGTATAAACTCCACCCTTCAGGCACAATGCGCTACCTACGAAGGCTCTCCACGCAAAGAAGAAGCACTGGATGCTTATTCTGTCTATGTCACCGCTCTAAAACAAGAAGATTACGCTTTGGCATATGACAACTGGAAAATTGCCTACGAAATCGCTCCCGGTTGGGACGGTATAAAGCCCTACAATTTCACTTCCGGAATCGATATTCTTGTCAATCTCTACAAGAAAGAGACAGACAAAGCCAAGAAAAAGGAACTCAAGGATAAAATCATGTCTATATATGATGATTACTACGGTTGTTATGCCTCCAAGAGTATGAAAATCAAAGGATGTGACACCGATTCTTGCTATAACATCAAGTTGGGCAATATCCTTGCGGATAAGGCTTATAACATGTTTTATGACCTGCAATCTCCCTACTCGAAGCTCAAAAAAGTCTTAGATGAGGCGACGCAGAAGGCGGGACTGCATTCTCCCTACAACGTCATTGTCCCTTATGGTTCTTTGGCGGTTTATCAGTATGAAAAAGGCAAAATGGCTGCAGCGGAAGCGCGACGCATCCACCAACTGGTACACGACATTGCCCAATACAATGTGAACAATAAAGACGAATATGCCCAATACTACACAGATGCGGTGGCTTATGTCGATAAACTGTACAAAAAAATCGAAGGGGACATCTACGATTGTTCTTATTTTGAAAAGAAGTTCCGCCCCAAGTTTGAAGCGGACCCGGAGAACACGGAGAACTTAAAATTCATGATTGCGAAGATGAAATCAGTAGGATGCGACCCTAACGGCAGTGCGTTGCTCAAACAACTCGAGGAGAAGTGGAGCCAGTACGCTACGGCAGAAAACTCCAAGATCCGCGCAGAATACGAAGCCAAAAATCCTCATATCGCCGCTAAAAGACTCTACGACGAAGGCATAGAAGCCGAGAAACAGGGACAGGGAAGTACTGCTAATGGCAAGTTTAAAGAAGCCATTGCAAAATACCGTCTCGCCATAGAAAATGCTACGGACGAGGAAGCAAAATCCAAATACTATTTCTCTATTGCCTCCATTCAGTTCCGGAAGTTGAAACAGTACAATGCCGCTCGGGCTACTGCAAGAAAGGCTGCTTCGCTCAATAAAAACTGGGGCCGCCCCTATATGTTGATAGGCGACATGTATGCTTCCACTGCTCGCAACTGTGGCGATTCGTGGATGCAACGTCTGGCCATTTTAGCAGCCATCGATAAATACGCTTATGGCCGTTCGATTGATCCCGGCGTATCTTCTGAAGCCAATAAAAAAATAGGCCGATACAACGCCTTGCGCCCGGACAAATCCGAAGGTTTCATGCGTAAAATCAAAGAAGGGACAAAGCAGAAAGTAGGGTGTTGGATTGGAGAGACGGTTACTGTCAGGTATAAATAGTGCCTAAAAGAAAAACATCTCAAAATTAGAAATGTATCTTTTGAAAGGTTTAAAAAATCCATTTCGAAGATTCTTCGCAGATATTGCATAAAAGGAACGCAAGCACAATGCTTCGTTCCTTTTGTGCTCTAATAATACAAGGATAGTTACGCCACAACCCATTAGTGTTATACTCGATATGTCCCGTTATTCGTTTAAATCAAAAAATACTCTTATGAAGTACTTTCAAGTTGCCTCAATCATTGCCCTTTTCTTTGCCCTTATGCAATGCACTCCTAAAACGACGCAAAAAGTAGCAGACACAGATAAGGATACCCCGAAAGAAAAGCCGGTCAATCTGGATTCTATCCTTCAGGATCCATGCCGCACCTGGACCCAACTTCCCAACAAAGACGAAATTATAGAGATGCATGTCATCTACCGCGACTTTATGAATACGGATAAGTACGACGATGCTTTCCCTTATTGGGAGCGCGTCTTTAAGGCTGCCCCGAGAGCGGATGGAAAGCGATGGACACATTTTGAAGACGGCCTTACCCTCTACAAGTACAAGTATGAAAAGGCAACAGACGAACAAGAAAAACAAGCCTTCGTCAACAAAATGAAAGATATCGCAAATCTATGGAAAACATGCGCCTCCCGGGATGGCAATCTCACTAAGAGCAATGGAGAATTGGCCTTCAACCTATTCTACAATTACCGTGATATCTTTGGAGATGCATATATCTACGACCTTTTTGACAAGGCCGTCGCTCATGCAGGGGAAGCCATCCCTGTCTATATCTTCAATCCCTTTTCCCGCCTATTAGTCGATATGACCAAAGCGAAGGCCATCGAGCAAGACAAAGCTAGTCAGATGGCTACCCGACTTCTCAAAGGACTCGATTATGGGTTAAAACACTGCGAGGGAGAGGCATGCAAGTCTTGGGATATCGTCCAATCCTACACTCCGGATGTGCTGGGACGCCTGGAACGCATCAGAGGATTTTACGATTGTGATTATTACAAGATGAGGTATCTGCCCGCCTTCAAGGAAGACCCTTCCAATTGCGAAGTTATCGACGAGGTCTTCCATAAGCTCAGATGGGCCGGATGTTCGGAAAATGATCCCGATGTGGCCGCAGTAATATCTGCCAAATCCACCCACTGCAAGGTCATGACAAAAAACCCGGATCTGTTAGCCGCTTCCCAGAACATGGAAGCCGGCCAGTTTACAAAGGCCATCCAGCATTATAAAACTTATATGAGTAAGGCTACCGACAATGAAAAGAAAGCGAAAATCGCCTTTCGCATTGCCCAGATTTATTATGCCTATCTCAAGAATTTCCCCAGTGCCAGGAAATACGCCCTCATGGCGGCTAAGTTAAAACCACATTGGGGAGCGCCATATCTATTGATTGGGACCTTGTATGCATCCAGCGGCCCCTTGTGCGGCTCCGGACGAGGCTGGAACAGTCAGATGGTGGTCTGGCCGGCTATCGACAAATGGAACTATGCAAAGAAAATCGATCCCTCTGCTGCGAGTAAAGCGAATAAGCTAATCAACACGTATAGTCAATACATGCCCGATTACGCTGAAATCCATCAACGGCTACTCAAACCGGGGCAAAAGATCAAAGTGGGTTGCTGGATAAATGAGACCACCACCATTCGTCCCGCACCGTAGGAGCGTACCTTCAAAAAACAATGCTGCAAAGATGGATCATCACTCTTCCTTTTCTAATGGTAATAATCAACAAGCAGATATATAAAACACCAAATACTACGCTATGAATCCTACTATTCTGTCGGTTTCTCCTTTGTCCTCTCCATGGAAAACCCAAGATCCTTTTCTGTTTTGCGCCCACCACCGGGATGCCTATCCGTCTGGCAACGGGCGATATGGTCCAAAAGAGGAGGCACTTAGCAGGAGAAATATCGGTAATGACTTTTCTTCCACAGACGGATGGAGCATGTATCACGGCACAAAAGTACCCGGCTTTCCCGCTCATCCACACCGGGGTTTTGAGACGCTCACTATTACAACGGAAGGTTTCGTGGACCATGCAGACTCCCTAGGAGCGGCAGGAAGATATGGAGAAGGGGATGTCCAATGGATCACTACCGGCAAGGGATTACAACACTCAGAAATGTTCCCGTTGCTCGAGGAAGATAAAGACAATCCGTTGGAAATTTTCCAGATTTGGCTCAACCTCCCCGCTAAAAACAAAGGAGTAGAACCGGAGTTCCATATGCTGTGGTCAGAAAATATTCCACACATAAAGGGAATCACAAAAGAAGGGGCAAAGACCGGTATAAAAGTAATCACCGGAACATTTGGTGCCATTTCATACCCCTGCAAAGCGACTCATTCCTGGGCTGCCAACCCGGCCAACGAAGTAGTGGTATGCATGATCAAAATGGACCCGCATGCTTTCGTTCGATTACCAACTGCATCTGTTGGAACTAACAGGAATCTGTATTTCTACCATGGCGATACCATCGAGTTAGACGGAATAACTATCCATGCCAATCAAAGGATTACCCTTGACCCAACAAAAAAGGTTCTCTTGCAAAATGGAGATAAGCAAGCACGGCTGATGCTTCTCCAAGGAAGACCCATTGGAGAGCCGGTTGCCAAGTATGGCCCCTTTGTGATGAATACCCAAGCCGAAATCAATACCGCTATCAAGGACTTTCGCAGTACCCAATTTGGTGGTTGGCCTTGGCAAAAACCCGATCAAGTGCACGAAAACCACCTTGGAAGATTTGCCCGATACCCGGACGGTACGGAAGAAAGGCCAGAGTGAAAATCCCTTATTTTGTCAAATGAACCTGTACGCCCACATACCAACTCCTGCCGGGAGCAGGGATACTCAGCTTTTTGAAGCGCGATAAATGATCGACATACAACGCGTTGAAGATATTCTTCACACCTGTCGTCAGATGGAGAGTGCGCCCTCTCCACACGACCGCTCCCGCCAGTCCGGCATCCACCAACTGGTAGGCCGGTGAAATCATCTCAAACACCCCTACCCTGTCCTGCCTTAGCTTATAGACGTGGCGCAAGAAGATATTGGAGAGGCGAAACAATCCCTTTTGGTCAAATTCCAAACGCAGAGTCGTCTTCCACTTATGCTGTGGGATAAGTGGAAGAGGAGTTCCCTCCAGATCTTCGGCAAAAACGGTGGACAAATTGGATTCGATATGCAAAAGATGAAGCCTATGCGGGTGGTAATGTATCCCGACCTCACCTCCATATAGTACGGCATTTTTTTGCAAATAGTCATACACCGGCACCCCATCTTTGGTCTTATTGGTGGGAGATAAGTAAATGTAATTATTGATGTAATTGACAAAGGGGTTGACGGTAAAATGCAGGTGCTCATTGTGCCAATCCAACTCGATATCCGTTTGTGTAGCCTTTTCGCTGGTAAGGGTGTTATTGCCTATTTCATAGCGATTGGTACCTTCATGTACCCCATCAGAGAGCAATTCGGAGGTATTGGGCGCCCGGAATCCGCTCGACACATTGGCCCTGAATATTGTATTGCCCACCGCGTAAGTTCCCCCAAACGAGAAGGAAAAACCACCGTAGTCCCCTGAAAATGCCGGTATTTGTTTTGTCGTAAAAGTGTGTATCCTCCTGTTGTCCCAACGAAGACCGGCCTGAAGCTGCCAACGGTCATAGGCGATGCTCCCCAGGCCAAAAAGCCCAATATCAGCAATAGAGGCGTCTGGGATGAGCACCTCCTCCCCGTCATTGGCATTAGATTGAATCATCCCCTGTGTTCCGGCAATCACACTTATGTGCTCGCTCTTCACCGTTGGATGCCATTTCATATTGTATGAAATGGTGTTCAACAGAAGCCCCAAGGCGGGAAGCTGTGTATCATCTTCAAACTCTCTACGATAATTACGCGTCCACCCCAGCACGGCATCCAATTTGCTCGCCCCGATAAAAAAGCGGTTATCCCAACTCAAATTATGGTTGTCTATCGTCTGAAAGGGCAAAACAAACTGGTGCTCCGGCTTCGAAACATACTCTGCATCCTCGGCGATTCCAAAATGATTGAGCAAGTTACTATAGCGCACATTGGATATCCAATGCCGTGTATTAAACCCTATAGCAGATTTGAGATTGCGCTCATCAAATCGCGTATTGAAGACCCGTTGGCCTGTGGGAATGGCATAATCGCCATGGGAAGCATAGGCCCCAAACAGATTCAACTTAAATTTTCCCCGGTGCACCTTCCACCCAACATCGGCAGTAGTCCCTGCTGTGTTGGACATCCAAGCAGAATGGCCTTTGATTTCGGAAGTATTGTGCTTGGCATAACGTTCGTCGATAAAGTACAGCACCCCTCCTAGCGCATCCGCCCCATATAGGAGAGACGCGGGCCCTTTAATCACCTCTACACTTTCGATACCGGTTTCGCCGATGCCCAATCCATGTTCATCTCCCCATTGTTGGTTCTCCAGGCGCATTCCCTGGGCATAAGTCACGATCCGGTTGCCGGAGAGCCCCCTTATGACAGGTTTTCCGATTCCGACCCCGGTAGAATTCTGGTCGACCCCAGGAATATCGCTTATGGATTCAGCCAAAGTTGCCGGAGCCAATTGGGTCAGTCGATCCAACTTTACATGGGCTACGTTAATGACATTCGATTGTTGGAGTTTGCCCATAGGCACCGACACAATGACCTCCTTGAGCTTAAAATGGCTCTCTTCCAGATAAAAGACAAGCACGTCCTTTCTTCGTACATCGATTGTCGTATCCAAAGTCTCATAACCGATATAGGAGATACGCAACCTGGCCTTCGCACGCTGTAAATGATCCACTTCAAAATTACCTTCCAAATCAGTGGTTGTTCCCGCCTCCAGTTCAGGAAAATACACCTCCGCAAAACCAATCGGAGTTTTGGTCTCCTTGTCCAACACTCTGCCATGGACGCTTTGCCCCGATAGAAGACCGGTGATTAAGAGCCCCACCACTATCAAGTACGCTTTTCTAATCATATATCGATTTGCATTTTTCATCCATCCCATCATCTGTAATAATGTGGCATAACGTCTGGGCGTCTTATTATGGTATGAAATGGCCGACCATTATCAAACCGTTAACGCCCTTCCGCCTTCATCGCATCATTTCTCCACCAGACGAAGGGCTATTCTGCTCCTGGGAATGTCGACTTCCAGCACTTCCACCTTTATCTTTTGGTTGACACGCACGATCTTCGAAGGGTCATCGACAAAGGTTCCGGACAAGTTGGAAATGTGAATCAACCCATTTTGCTTGATTCCTATATCCACAAATGCGCCAAAGTTGGTCACATTGGTCACAATAGCCGGTAAGATTAACCCGGGATGGAGGTCATAGATGACATGGATGGTTTGGTCAAATTGGAAGAGTTCAGCCGAGCTCCTGGGATCCCTTCCCGGTTTTCCCAATTCCTCAAGTATATCGGTAAGGGTATGTTTACCTACCTGTTGCTCATACTTCGACGACTCGATATTATTTACCTTATCCGGATTGCCTACCAGTTGATTGACCGTTGTCCCCAAGTCCTTTGCCATTTGGCGAACGACTTCATAATTCTCCGGGTGAACCGCTGAGTTATCCAAGGGATTTCGTTCATTTTTCACCCTCAAAAACCCAATGCACTGCTGAAAAGCTTTGGCGCCCATACGGGGAACTTTCTTTAGGTCGTTTCTCGAAGAGAAACTTCCATGCTCTGTCCGGTACCGGATGATATTCTCCGCGAGGGTCGGTCCCAGCCCCGATACATAAGTCAAAAGATACTTACTCGCGGTGTTGACGTCCACCCCCACGCTATTCACGCAAGACCGGACGACAAAGTCCAATGTATTTCTGAGCATTTTTTGGTCCACATCGTGTTGGTATTGCCCAACACCTATGGATTTCGGGTCGATTTTCACCAACTCAGACAAAGGGTCCATCAGACGCCGACCAATCGATATGGCTCCTCTGACGGTAACATCCAAATCCGGAAATTCCTCTCTTGCGACCTCCGATGCGGAATAAATCGAAGCGCCATCTTCATTGACCATATAAACCGGAATCTCTTTCCCGAAAGCAATGGAAGTGACAAATGATTGGGTCTCTCGTCCGGCCGTTCCATTGCCGATACCTATGGCCTGTATGGCATATTGGTTTACTAAAGCTTGAATCTGGTCCTTAGCTTCTACTATTCGAGACTGGGGAGGATGCGGAAAAATAGTCTGGTATTTCAAAAAATCGCCTTTTTCGCTGAGACAAACGACCTTACAGCCGGTCCTGAATCCCGGGTCAATGGCCAGAATCCGCTTCTCCCCGACGGGAGGTGCGAGCATCAATTCGCGTAAATTACCTGCAAAAACCTCAATGGCTACCTTATCGGCGCGTTCTTTTAGCGTCTTCCTCCATTCTGTCTCCAGCGTAGGGCGCAACAGGCGTTTATAGGCATCTATGGCAGCGAGTTCGACTTGCTCTGTCGCTTGGCTGTATCCCTTACAAAAATAGCGATGCATCCACCGGATGGCGTGGTCCTCGTCAGGTGCAATTCGCAGTCTTAGGTACCCTTCTTTCTCTGCACGAAAGAGGGCAAGCAGACGGTGTGATTTTGACCTGGACGCCGGCTCTGTAAAATCGAAGTAATCCCGGTACTTATTGACCTCTTTGGCCGGACGCCCATTCTCCTCGAGTAGGTCTTTCGCTTTCTTGGTAATTTTTGCTTCTATGACAGAGGAACGTTTAAACATACTCCTCAGTTTGTCTCGTACAGCAATGCGTTCATTCATCCATTCCGCCATAATATCTCGCGCTCCCCGGAGCGCTTCTCCGGTATCCTTGACATCTCCCCATACAAAGCGTTTGGCCGCGTCCAAAACATCGATATTCTGTTGTCGCATCAGGATCTTAGCCAACGGTTCAAGCCCCAAGTTGCGCGCCTTTTCGGCTCGTGTGCTCCGTTTTTGTTTGTAAGGCAAGTATAAATCTTCCAGTGCTGTCAACGAAGTACAAGCGACAATATCTTTATGGAGGTTTTCCGTGAGTTTTCCCTGCTCTCGTATAGACTTAAGAACAAACTCCTTTCTCTTTTCCAACAATTGTACTTCAGCCCAACACGCGTTTACGGTTTGGATAGCGACTTCATCCATTCCTCCTGTGGTGTCCTTGCGATATCGAGCTATAAAGGGGATAGTGGCTCCTTCCGCCAATAATCCCAACACCTTCTCTACTTTTGTTGCCGGCAAATGAGTTCGAGCCGAGACCTCTTTAACGTATTGCGTTTGTATCATGGCGCGAAGGTAGGAATCACCAGGGAGAATCCAATAAATTTCATTCGCAGATATTCCCGAATAAATTAAACGGCAGGTACATCGGGAACGAAATACACTCTACTTAGTGCGTACAAGAAAACGCTTCAATATTAGAAATGTATCTTTTGGCGATCTTTTCATTTCATGAAATTGGATGGTTTTCTGGCAGACACTACTTAAAAAACCGCCAAAGAATTCCCCATTTGTATATATAAGATGCTGCTTTGGTATTGCCCTCCAACACATCTCCTTGCTCAGTATATCCGAAGCCATCCAAATCCTTGCCCATCCGGTATACGGTCCCAAAAAGACTTAATCGTTTGGGCAAATCCAGCATTAACAATGTGCCGGCACCAATGCCACCTGATGGCTTTTGGTAACCGGGGCCGGTTGACTTGATTTGTAAAAAATCCACATAGGGCAGTCCGAGGGCAACTTTTAATCCATACCCGCCTATCTCTTCATCTCCGGAGGATAAATCAAATCGATATCCCGCATACATAAATATATCAAACATGGACATATTGACTTTGCGCCCCCAATGTTCTGGTGCTTCCTCTCCTTTGACGACAAATCCCCCGGCACTCATTCCAAAAAAAGCGGGATATTTGATCTGCGGGGTGTACTGTACGGAGAGAATGCTCCCGAAGCTAAAGGGATACTTGACCGTCTGATTGCAGTCAAAAGCACCAATATTAATTCCCCCCATGACTTCCCACCTGGTACCGGGAATGGAGGTTTGTTCTAATTTTTCATCCGTGAGTCCCTGGCTCCACGCCATAGGCAGCTGAACGGAGAGACAAATAATAAGTACGATAAATTTAATAGATTTAATAGATTTCATGCCAAATAGTTTGAGGTTAGGTTCTTTTCCATCATTGGTCTAATGGAGTGAATTTCCCTTGCTTGAACAGCAAGGGAATCCACATCCCATCAAAAGTATTTTATTCTTCCGATAGAGTCCTTTCAGATGTAATTTCCCGTTTTACATTCCTAAGCGCTCCACCTTGTATTAGTATCGGTAAAAAGGTATTTTATTCGTCCTTAAGGGATGTTGATGTTTGCTTTTTTCCTTTGAATTGGTTAGCAAGAGAATAATTACTATTCATAAAACATCAACGTTCCATTCCTTCTGTCTCTTAGCGTGCTAATATTCTTTCAGTAGATGATCTATACACCTACGGCACAACACCAATAGACATAATGTTTGTCCAAGTAGTGCAGTGTCAAAACCCACCTGATGGGCTTTTACCCCCTTGCGGAATTTGAAGCCTGTCCAATTCTAACAATATGATTTGCCGGGGGGAAACACCATTGCTATCTTAATGCATGATTATGACTGGAATAACCTGCTCGTCTGCGTCAAAAGTCAATCGCAAGAAGTACATTCCGGCCGGCAATGCACTTACATCGTAACTCAGCGACCCAGGCAAATCCTCTTCATACTTCTCGTGTAGTACGGATTGTCCCGTGGATTTCGTAAGCGCCATTTCTAAAGTGCTATAATCCTCCATATTGCCGGGCAACGATACATTCATTACTTGATTTACAGGGTTGGGGAACACTTTTGCCATGCCTTCCCGGCTGACGCTGCGCGCATCAAACCGCACTTCCCGTATGGGAGAATAACTATAACTCCCATCCGTGTTGACCATCCGGAGACGATAGTA
>Ga0256832_1003001_pt1 | contig 11514 bp, 8 predicted proteins | sample 134614metaG_FD_190534 | JGI IMG/M metagenome (GOLD analysis project Ga0256832, IMG submission 190534) | Hydrothermal vent microbial communities from Lau Basin, Pacific Ocean - 134-614 | ecosystem: Environmental > Aquatic > Marine > Hydrothermal vents | place: Pacific Ocean: Lau Basin | collected...
ATTTCTAACTTTTTTGTTTTTGTATTAAGTAGTTGTGCCCTAATACCAGGTTTACCCCATTTATTGAATTTTGATTTATCTATCTTTTCTACCATACTTACTGCTTGATCAATTAAATATTCCCTATTATATTTTTTGATCTCTTCCAAAGCCAAATTTCTAAAACCAAAAGCATTTGTTAAGAAAAGTAATGTTTCCCATTTTATAATCTGTATAAATTCATCTAATTTGAATTTGTTAAATTTGTTATAGTTCTCTCTCCAAAAAGCAGGTGTTGCTGTCGGACCTATTTTTATTGTTCCATCAACTTTAATTGTGTAATGAACTCCTAAGAATGGATTTTTTATATTTGGCACTGGATATATGTTTGTTTTTAACGGTTTATCTGTGCCGGTGTACTCAAGATATACCCCTTTAAAAGGGATAATTATATAATCCTGAGAAAATCCAAAATCTTTTGCGATAGCATCTGCATAAAGTCCTGCCGTATTTATTAATTTTTTATAATGAAACACGCAATTTCCTGCTACTATGGAATTGTCATCTACTTTATGCTTATATGCTGTATTAAAGAAAAATTTTACCCCTCTGTATTCTAAATCCTTTTTCAAATGATTTAAAATTTCCTTTGGATCAACTGTTGCTGTTAGTGGAGACCAAAGAGCCTTTTTATATGTTTTTGCATTTGGTTCGTAATCTTTTAACTCTTTTTGATCAATAATGTATAAGGGAACTTTGTTTGTATCACCTCTTTTTTTTAATTCATAAAGAGTTTCTAACTCTTCCTCATTTTTACATACAACAACTTTTCCACACTTGTTTATTTTTAAATTATTTCTTTCACAAAAATCTCTCCAAAATAAACACCCTTCTTTTGTAAATCTAGCTTTTAATGAGTCAGAAGTATAATAAAAACCTGCATGTAATACCCCGCTGTTTCTTCCACTGCTGTGAAATCCTATTTCAGGCTCTTTATCTATAATGGCTATACTACTTTTTGGATATTTTTCTAATATGTTTCTCGCAAGAGTTAAACCTATAATACCTGCACCTATTATTAAATAATCAAAAGTCTGTTCTTTCATTAAATTACTTTTCCTTTAAATAGTTCCAATAAGTACTTTCCATACTCCGTTTTCCCCAAAGGTTTTGCAAGTTCAAGAAGTTGGTCTCTGGTTATCCACTTATTTTTGTATGCTATTTCCTCTATACAACCTATCATCAGACCTGTTTTTTTCTCAATTGTTGCAACAAACTCTCCAGCTTCAAGAAAGCTGTCGTGTGTTCCGGCATCAAACCATGCAAAACCTCTACCAAGGAGCTTTACCTTTAGTTTTCCCCTTTTTAGATACTCCTCATTAACAGATGTTATCTCAAGTTCTCCTCTGTCTGAAGGTTTTATTTTTTTTGCTATCTCAACAGCTTCCCTGTCGTAAAAATACATCCCAACAACAGCAAAGTTTGATTTAGGTTTTTCCGGTTTCTCCTCAAGAGACAAAACATTTCCTTTTTCGTCAAACTCCACAACTCCAAATCTTTCTGGATCTTTCACAGCATATCCAAAAACGTAAGCTCCCCCATTTTCCTGAATATCCTTCCTTGCCTGATCCATAATTTTTATAAGATCGTGTCCGAAAAACACATTATCTCCAAGCATATAACAGATATTGTCGTTTCCTATGAAGTCCTCTGCTAATATGAGCCCTTCAGCAAGACCGTTAGGTCTTTCCTGTATCCGGTACTGCACGTTCATTCCAAGACGAGAACCGTCTCCAAAGAGTTTCTTGAAATCCTTCAGATCTTCAGGATTTACTATAAATAGAACATCTCTTATCCCAAGAAGCATAACAAGAGATAGGGGATAATAAATCATAGGTTTGTTATAAATAGGGAGAAAGTGTTTGTTTGTTGCTATCGTAACCGGATAAAGTCTTGTTCCACTTCCACCTGCAAGGATTACGGCTTTCACGTTTTTAACAACTCCTCAAAAACTTCTAAGTACTGTTTACTAATAATTTCCCAGTTATAAACATTCTTTATTTTTTCTCTATTATTTTTTATAAACTCTTCACGATATTTATCTGTATAATTTTTTATTATATCGGAAACATCTTCAGGATTACTGAAATAAAATGCATAATCTCCTAAAACATATTTATTAAATGGGTTGTCGTGAGCTGCTATGTAAGCATTTGAAGCCATTGCTTCAAGCAAAGATGGATTTGTCCCCCCTACGGAATGCCCATGAAAATATAACTTCGCATACCACCTCAATGTGCTTAATTTTTCGTAGTTATATATACCCCCGACAAATTTTATATTTTTATTATCTTTATATTTTTCTAATAAATACTTGGCATATTTGTTTTTTAAACCGCCTATGACTAAAAATGGTTTGCTTACTTCTGATTTTAAATATCCGTCTAAAATCATTTCTATATTATTTTCCGGTTCTAATCTTGCAATAAGCATGAAATATTCATAAGGTTTCAAATTGTATTCATCTAAATATTCCATTTTAGGACTGTCAAAAAGCTCGGCTCCGTAAGCTATATATTTTATATTTTTAGTCTTGTAATTTTTCTTATAGTAATCTTCTATCCCCGGATTATCTGCTATAAGGAAATCACTTAAACTTACAGCTCTTTTTTCACAGTACTTTATAAATTTTTTCAAAATACTGTTCCATTTACTCCTTTTCCACTCCAAACCATCCATATTAGTAACAAATTTGACTTTTGTTTTTCTTTTTAAATCAAAGAATAATGCACTTGGTACATAACCTAAATTAAGAATAATATCGTAATCTTTTTTTACAGCATCTTTAAGACAGAGATAATCATAAATAAAAGTGCCCCATATACCTAATTTATCTTCTCTTGAAAAAATATGTTTAATTTCAACTCCTTTCCATTGATCTTTTTTATAAGGATGATAATCCGGATTATAAACGGTTACATTATGTCCCGATTTTACCCACCATTGAGATAAATTCTCTGCATTTTGTTCAAAACCACCGTAATTATTCGGTATTCCTCTTGTTCCCAAGATCGCTATTTTCATTTCAAGTTTCCCTCTATTGTTTTATCTGACTTTAGAATACGGATATATAAACCATCCAGGGTATTGTATATAAATCAATTTAATGTTAAACCACACTAATATTCCTAAGGTTAGCAGTAAAATCATTATTACCCCATAATTTTTCATACCGACTCTTAAAATTACACGAAATATTATAATAGGAATTAAAGGAACAAAATACATGAACAATCTATCTGTTACCATTTCATCATACTTAAAGACCCCTATTAAGGAAGTGGGAATTAGGAGCAGTAACAGATATTTTTTGTTTTTTTCTATAATTCCTGCCATAATAAAAAGCAAAATTATGAGAAAGTAGACATGTTTTATATGCCACAATTGTAACTTGTTCCATTCAAAATACCATATGACTTTATTTAGAATATAAGACGAATGTGCGTATTGAGGAAATAAAGAGAATCCTTTTAAAATAGCGTATATAAAAATATTTTTTGGATATAATACCAGAAATATAAAAACAAATAAAAAAATCTTTAAAACTGAGATTTTTAATTTTTTGTATACGTAATAACAAACATAAATAAATATAGATATAAAGAGAGAAGAAAAGTGAATGTTAATAGCAATTATAGACAATAAAAAGAATATTTTTTTATTATCTTTAAAGACTAAATAAAAAATTGCCAATGCTATTATAGGTATTGCTAACCCTTGTCTTAACATAGAAAGGTTGGAAAGCCAAAAAACAAAAGTAGAAATATACATTGCTAACAGTAAGGAAAAAAACTTATTTGAAAGTTTTTTATAAAGAAGCAAGATAATAAATAAATGCGTAAAGGTTATGAAAAAAAATAACAGGTGATAATTGTCTGTATATAAGTAAATTATTTTGTTTATATATATAAAACCTGTTTCATATATATACTGCTGGTTAAAGAAACTCTCATCGTTTCTTAAAAATAGTTCAACATAATTAGGAGTGTCTAAGGCAACTTTTGAATCCCTCAAAGATATTATTAAAGCAAGTATTGTAATTGAAAAGATAGTTAATATATTCTTATAGTTTTGTTTCAAAAATGTTGATGCCACCAAAACTAAAATAACAAGATTTCCATAAAACATTACCATTAAATAAGTTGTATCCCAATCCATGTTTATTCATCTATTATGTTATGATAAAATTCACTTGATATTTGCTTTATATCAAATTTCTTGGCTCTCTCTTTCAAAGCTTTTGATAGTTCTACTATTTCTTTTTTATCTAACTTTTTCACAGTTTTTATTAATTTTACATAAGTATCTATATCAAATGGTTCCACTTTATAAGAGTAATTATCTGGAGGTATAGTTTTTATGGCTCCTACATCAAAAAATATAAACGGAATTCCCATACTCATTGATTCTAAAACAACTCTTGGGAACACTTCACTTTTAGAAGTAACTGCTGTTAAATGACAGTATTTCAAATACTTAAAAATATTTTTTGTTAAACCTGTTATATAAATTCTATCCTCCAATTTTAGTTCTTTTATTACTTTTAAAAATTTTGTTTTTTCTTTTCTATTTAAAAAATCTCCTATAATTACAAATCCTATATCTTTTTCTTCTTTAAGCTTTTTTATTATTTCTAACAAATAATCCCAACCTTTTCTAATAGTTAAATAACCTATACTGGCTACTATAAAATTGAACCTTTTTACAAATTCCTTATAACTCTCTTCGGGTTCTTCTAAAGACAAAGTTTTCACATCATCTAAATTTATCCCATTAGGAAGAATTATTATATCTTTTTTATATCCAACTTTTTTTTTCAGCCAATTTTTGTGATTATCGCTTAAGCAAAAAACCTTATCAGCCATATTAATAAATTTTCTTCTTACCTTTGGTAAGAATGCAAACTCTTCATCAAACTCACGAACAAATACAAAGGTTTTATGACCTAAAAACTTAGCTATAGCTATAGCTCTACTGTTTGCCGCACTATTTATAAAGACTACATCTGGATTGATTTTTATAATGTAATAAATAATTTTTGGAATGCTCCATATCCTCTCTATTATTTTTAGAACTTTATTGTCAGGAGGTTTTTTGGTAATTACGAATACTTTTTTATTTAAAACCTTTTCAAATTCCTGTTTCAAATTCTCTCTTCTAAGAGCTAACAAATCTACTTCTATGTTATCTTTGGGCATATATTTGAGCAAATTAAGCAAACTTCTTGGAGCACCGCTACCATCTAACACATGAGAAATAAACAGTATCCTCCTACTATGTTCTGTTAGATTTTTACACATTATATTTTTCTCTCCATATTTCAAATATAAATAATAACCATACCTTATAATGATTTATCCCTTTATTAGAAAAATAATTATTAACTAATTTTTCAACTTGAATATAATCGAATATCCCACCCTCCTTAATTCTATCTCTACTAAGATATTCTTTATATAATCTTTTCAAATCCTTCTTAAACCATTCATATATAGGAACTTCAAATCCCTGTTTTGGTCTATCTATAAGTTCAGAAGGAATATATTTATATAAAACTTTTCTAAGCAAGTATTTGCTCTGTCCATTTTTGTATTTGAATTGTGACGGCAACTGGCTTGTCCACTCAAGGATTTTATGATCTAAAAAGGGCTCCCTTCCTTCTAAAGCGACCCCCATCGTAGCCCTGTCAACTTTTACAAGTATATCATCAGGCAAATAAGTCTTTGCATCGAAAAGCATTAAAGAAGAGTAGCTGTCAAATGAATTTTTAGAAAATTTGTTGACCATGCTTACATGAGAGTTTAATCCTAATTTTGTTAGATCTTCTTCTAAAAATATCTTTAGGCTCAAATCATACTGGTCTAACAGATCTTTTGCTTTCAAAACATTTCTTAGTTTTATATACTTATCTCTAAAGTTTGTGTATTTAGGCAGTACTGGTTTTAAAAGATTATAAGCCTTTAGAGCAAATTCTGGACTTACCAGATCTAATAAAAACCTAAGGGTATCCCTAAAAGGTAGATTTGAAAGCCGGTTTATTCTGTCAGTTATTAACCAGTATCTTGTATAACCACAGAACTGTTCATCTCCTCCATCAGCAGAAAGGGATACTTTGACTTGTATTTTGGCAAGTTTGGAAACAAGGTAAGTAGGAATTGCTGAAGAATCCCCAAAAGGCTCGTCATAAAGTTCAGGGAGTTTAGGAATTATTTCAAAAGCTTCTTTAGGTGTACAGTAAAGTTCTGTATGATCTGTTCCAAGATGTTCAGCAATTTTTTTAGCGTAAGGAGCTTCATTATACTCTTTTTCATAAAATCCAATGGTAAAAGTTTTCAATTTTACACCTTCTTTAGCAAGAAGAGCACTCACAGTAGTTGAATCAATACCACCACTTAAAAACATACCAACAGGCACATCCGAAACAAGCCTGAGTTTAAAACTCTCCGTAAGAATATTTTCTAACTCTTCGGCGAGATCTTCTTCAGATCTTTTTAACCAAAGATTTTTTTCTTCTATTCCTTTGAGGAAATAATTTTCTATATCCCAGTACTTTTCCTTTTTTATTTTTCCGCTTTCTTCTATAATGAGGAAATGTCCTGGTTCCAGTTTGTTGGCGTACTCAAAAATGCTGTAGGGCGAAGTTATATATCCGTATTGTAAAAATAAAGATAAAGCTTTTAGGTTTAAGGTTTTGTTGAATTTAGGATGCTGATGGAAGGCTTTCAGCTCAGAAGAAAACATAAAAAGACCGTCTTTCCAATACCAGTAGAGGGGTTTTACCCCTGCTCTATCTCTACAAAGAATTAATTTTCTTTTCTTTTTGTCCCATATTGCAAAGGCAAACATGCCTCGAAACTTATGCACAGCATCAAAGCCCCATTTATGAAAGGCTTTTAAAATAACTTCTGTATCAGAGTTTGAAAAAAAGCTGTACCCATATTTTTCGAGTTCTTTTTTAATTTCCCTATAGTTATAGACCTCTCCATTATAAGTGATAACAAGATTGTCAAACTCCATAGGTTGATGACCGGCTGAGGAGAGATCCAAAATAGATAATCTTCTATGCCCTAAAGCCAACCTATTTTTTATATCTAAATACTCGCCGGCATCGTCTGGTCCACCGTGAACCATAGTATCTCGCATAGATCTTATTATTTTACTTATATCATAGTTCCCTTTATATTTAGAATCCCAAAAACCGACTATTCTGCACATAAAAGTTTATTTTCCTTAAGAAATTCTCTAAAAAAGAAAGGTTTGTATTCACATATAACCTTATCTATTCTATTCCTTTTTATTTTATATAATATATTCAGCATCCATGGCTGATTTAACGCGATAACAAGTTTATAAATATAAAGTTTTAGCTTGGAAGCATTGCTTATTGATATTTTGTTAGAGTTGATACATGATTCTAATTCTTTAAGAAACATATTTGCTGATGAATAATCTCTTTTCAATATTGTTAACCCTAAAGCACCAAAAAATTGCAACTTTCCAACACATTCATTATTGATAAAATCTTCCAAACCTTCCTCTTTCAAAAATTCTTCAATACTTTTAACATAAGAAATCGCAATTTTATCTTGATTGTTCATTGTTATTGAGTATTCATGTCTCCTCCAAAAACCAAGTACAACTTCATCAAAATAAAACCTTCCTATCCTTGAGAGTCTTAACCATGTTGGAAAATCTACCAATAATATCTCTTTTGGTTTTTGAATGAAACCTCTGATTTTTATCAGAGATTCTTTTTTGATTAACACTGTTTGTGAATAAACTGGATTAAGTCCATAAATTAGGTGTTCAAATGGATCATACGGAGTATTAAAACTATCTATAGAGAAAGAAAACTTTTTCCTTGGAACAATCACTTTTTTGATATCCTCATATATATACCCTGCTTCCCCGTGTAACAAAATAACATCTTCAGGTAAATTATTGAGCGTGTCTACTTGCCTTTTAAGTTTATAATAAGGCCAAACATCATCACCTTCTAAAATTGCAATCCAATTACCCTTAGCCATTTCCAAAGCTTCATTATATGTTTTATCTAAGTTTAGAGGTCCATAATTTTCTTTATGTCTAACAACTTTTATTCTTTTATCTCGTTTTGCGTATTCAACCGCAATATCATATGTACAATCTGCAGAATTATCATCTATTATTATCATTTCCCAGTTCTCGTAGTTTTGTAACAAAACCGATTCAATACATTCTGCTATATACTTTTCATGGTTGTAAGTTGGAGTAATTATAGAAACAAAAGGTTGGCTCATCATCTCTCCTGTAATTATTTTATTAGGTAATAACTTTAATACATTAAAAAATTTGTATCATCATTGTTGCGATTTTATTTTTTACTTCTAAAATTGCTAATAAATCTATATACATACTTATATTCAGATAGTTGCAGTTTCAACTTTTCTTTCCATGATAAGCTCCTACTACCAATTATATCAGACAATTCTATGTTGAGCTTGCTTCTTATTTTCTTCTCAAGAAGTTTTATACAGCCTTCTTTATTGTTACTGTAAACTTTACAAAATGCTATAGCTTGTATAACATTTTTTATTATCAAGTTTTTAAACCAATAATCCAACTCACTTTCGTTTAATAGCTTTTTATTTTGAGCAATAATGTATGGTTCTATAACATAATCAATGTTGTGAATTAATAACTCATAATTTTTAGAAATTTTTCTTATCAAGTTTGACACATGTACCCTGTACACTGAAACAAGATCTTTTATTACTCCAACTTTCCCCATTAAACACATTTTTAAAAACAGTTCAGAATCGCATGATAAGTTGTATTCATTCGCAAACGGGTTTAATTTTTCTGCAATATTCTTGTTAAATAATACATTACAAAGAGTAAAATCTTGGGGTTTTATTTTTCCTCTGGAAAGGAAAATCTTTTTTCCATCTTCTATTTCACTAAATGGCAGCTTAAGCTCCTGCATTTCCTTAGTTTCTTCATTCAATATATACCCGTTGGCATAGATTAATACTATTTTCTCATCTTTTTTAGCTAAACCTATTGCCTTTGAAATGTATTTATTATCTATAAAATAATCATCATCTGAAAGTATTAGGAACCAATCACCTGTAGAATATTCAAAAACAGCCTTTCTCCAGTTTCTTACCATACCTATGTTTTCCTTGTTCCTGAAATACCTGAATCTTTCATCATTCATATATTTCTTAACTATTTCAGGTGTTTCATCGGTAGAACAGTTATCAGAAACAATGACTTCTAAGTTTGGATAATCTTGTGATAAAGCACTTTCTATAGCTTGAGGTAGGTAGTTAGCCCTATTATATGTTGGAATTATTATACTTACCTTAGGAAGATCTTTCATATAACTTTCCACCTTTAAATACCTGCAAAAAGGTTATATTTAGTTTTTTCAAAGCATACTTTGTATAAAATGCAAAATTAACTAACTGGGCAACGATAGCAGACAATGGTACAGCATATACTCCTACAAAATCTTTTAATGTCCAAGATAGTATAAAATATACGACAATGAATATTACATTTGTTATTATAAAGATTTTACTATCTTTAGAAACAACACTTATTATTACAAAGATAGATTCTATCAAAATTATCGTATACCATAAAGAAGAAGACAAGAAAAGATATCCAACTGTAGAAACCTCGTTAACTGATAAAGTTTTCCCTAATATAGAAAAGAATACAGGTAAAAAGAGATAAATCAATAAAACTACAATAAGAAAAACAGGTGTCACTATTAATACATACCGCCTCATAAGTGCCAGAACTTTGTTTCTATTATTTTGATACCATTCATTTGATACTTTAGATTGGAAAACTCTAAACTGGGGTCCTACTACTAAAGAGTTTGCAACTTGTACAAATTTCATAGCATAGAAAAAATATGATGCAAAACCTGTAGGTAATGTAGATAATACATTATTTGTTATTGGAATAAACAAAAAGTTATGAATATTATGTCCAAAACGCATTGTAATACTGTTTTTAATAAATTCTTTGGCTTTAGCATGGGATAATTTTATTCCCACAGGAATTCCTATTTTCCATACAAAATAAAAACTAAATAAAGCTGTTAAAGACAATCCTATCACTTTTGCATATGCTATCAGTTCTATCTTATGTACAGAAAATACAAACATATACACAAAAGTCAAAACAACACACAAAGATGGAAAAGCCTCTATAATGTAAGGAACTGAAAATCTATTCTCTGCATTTAACACTTTTATGTTCACGTAATTTATTAAAGTAAATAACGTTCCTATTATCAAAATATTCCAGATTTCTTTTAAGAAAAGTTTTCTCTCGTCATCCAGACCGAAGTTGAATATATTTACTATCAGATCGCTCAATAAATACAGAAAGAAAACAGAAATTAATCCTACAGTAAATGACAGAAAAACGGAAAATTTATAAAAATCAAATGCCTGTTCTTTGCTCTTGTTTTTTATATCATGGTAAAAAAACATAAACTGTTCCACAAACATAAATTGAATAAGCTGAAAAGCCGAAAACATAGATTCTGCCAAAAAATAAGCATCAGTTTTATTATTAGCCCCGAAAAGCTTTATAAAAAAAACGTATATAATAAATCCCAGTGAAAGCTGGAATAAAGCTAACAGGTTGTATCTTAATTTAAACATTTTTGAAAAATTCAGTAAAAATATTTCCTATCTTCTCTATATCTTCTTTATCTATTCCCGGCCATACACCTATCCAGAAAGTCCCATTCATTACTTTGTCAGTATTAGGCAGTAGCTTATAATGTTCTTCAGACAGTTCTTTTGAGTTTATAATATCTGAATTTTTTATTCTTAGTTTTATATCGGTTTCTATAAAAGCAGGATGTCTGAGCATATTCCCTGCAAATAGTTGTCTGGTTCCTATTCCATTATTTTCTAAGTATTTTACAAGCTCAAGCTTGTTAAAAGGTGCGTTTTCCTTTACTGTTATAGGAAAACCGAACCAAGATGGATCACTGTCCGGTGTAGCTCTGGGCAAAATTAAATAGTCTTCAAATTCTTTTAGTCCTTCATATAAAAGTTTAAAGTTTTCTTTTCTTTTTTCTATGAAGCTTGGTAATTTCTCAAGCTGTGCAAGTCCAATCGCCGCCTGCCAATCAGTAATCTTAAGGTTATAACCTAAATGTGAATAAATGTATTTATGATCATACCCCTTCGGAAGATTTCCAAGCTTCCAGTTAAACCTTCTTCCACATGTATCATCTTTTCCAGGAGGACACCAGCAGTCTCTTCCCCAATCTCTGAATGACATTATTATTTTGTACAGTTCATCATTATTTGTAAGAACAGCTCCTCCTTCTCCCATAGTAATATGGTGAGCTGGATAAAAACTTATTGTGGATATGTGCCCGAATGAACCTGTATATTCTTCCTTATATTTTGAGCCTAATGCATCGCAGTTGTCTTCAATCACCCATAAATCATACTT
>Ga0256832_1003002_pt1 | contig 11514 bp, 13 predicted proteins | sample 134614metaG_FD_190534 | JGI IMG/M metagenome (GOLD analysis project Ga0256832, IMG submission 190534) | Hydrothermal vent microbial communities from Lau Basin, Pacific Ocean - 134-614 | ecosystem: Environmental > Aquatic > Marine > Hydrothermal vents | place: Pacific Ocean: Lau Basin | collected...
TATCTGGAGACCGAAAATGCAGTTTCCCCTACCCTTGCTGGAAAAAGACTGTACTAAAAAAGACATACCTTTGAAGCTGGAAAACAGTGAATTTTTTGCAAAATATTCCTTAAATAATGCATTTATTGACTTAAGTTTGATGGGAGGATATACCTGGGACGATGATCCGGCTATGCATATAAATAAAATAATCGATCCTGCTACAATGCATCCAAAAGGAATTAAACTGACTCCTGAACATCATCGTCTGACTCTTGCCGGAGGAAGTTTCAGTACAGACCTTGCAGGTTTTGTTTTAAGGGGAGAAGGAGCATATTATTTTGATAAATATTTCAACACCCAAGATCCTGCAGCTGTTGATGCGCTTGCTCAAAAAGACTATATCAATTATGTTGTCGGATTGGATAAAACGATCGGGGATTGGAGATTATCAGGACAATTTATTCAAAAGATCATTATGGATTATGAAGACCCGGTAATGCAAGATCAATATCAAAACCTTGCAACACTTCTGATAAGCAAAACTATGTTCAGGGAAAAAGTACGCTTTGAATGGTTTACATATTACGGTTTCAATGAAAATGATGCTTTATCAAGGATAAGAGTATTTTACATGCCTTATGATGCCTTGAGTTTTGAACTTGGAACAAATATCTTTGTTGGTGATAAAGGGCAGTTTGGTCAGTATGACAAGAATGACATGGGATATGTGAGGGTGAAGTATAGTTTTTGATGCTGGGGGACATAATGTGAATGAGCGAGTGGGAGAATGGGCGATTGAGCGAGTGGGCGATTGTTTTTTTGTTCGGTATTTGGTGTTCCTTTTTTGGAAGTTTCAGTTTTGAAAGTTTGAAGGTTTGGAAGCGATGCCCTAAGCGTTTTACTGAGTAATTGCGACGAAGGATAAATTATATCGATAGGTTTGGAAGTTTAAAAAGCGAAGTCAGAGACATTCGCTTATCAGGGGTTGCATCACAGTCGGAATTAGGATTTACCCGTAGAATGATATTCAACGGGGTGAAGGATTTAAGGATTGTAGGATTTTTAAAAACAAAATGGATCACGTATATTTGTGTAAATATTATCAAACAAAAAAGAAAAAATTATCATTATGTCAGTTTTATTTGATGAAAATAGATTTTTAAAAAGCCAAAAAGCAGTTAATAAAGGTAAAAAGAAATATGCTTTAAGAGCAGCAATACTTCATACTGTATTCTTCTTAATTTACATACCTCTTTTCACTTATATTTTTGATAGAGATAATATTTTATCAGTAAGATATATAATTTATTTAATTATTTTTTCAATACTTTTTTTCATAGCCATGTATTTTGTATATAAAAAAGATTGGGAAAAGATTGCAAATAATTATGAAGAAACCGTCGAATATTATAAAAAACACGATCCGTCTTTTCTTGAAAAAGTATTAAAACATAATTAATAGTATGGGAGTAATTTTTGATAAAAAGAAAATCAGGAAAATACATAAAATCATAAATGGGAATCGTAAAAAATATGCTGTAAAAACTTCTATTATTGCCTCAGTGGTATATCTTTTAGTAGGAGGCACACTGGATTATCTAATAGATCCAGAAAATTTTCAAACCAAGAATGAGGTATTGGAACTTACTCTAAAATTTATTGTTTTCTTTTTTATAATGTATTTTATTCTATATTATAATTGGAGATATATGAAAAAAGATTATGATGATACAATCCAATACTTTGAAAAGAATGATCCTTCTTTTCTTGATGATATTTTAAAAGAAAAATAGTCAAAAATATACTTACTATCGCTTAATGCGGAAATAAAATTTCAGCTAAAGCCCAATAAAGTACAAATAACCCTGCCAAAGTACTTAAAATCACAAAAATGCTAAAATCTTTCTTTTTTACAATACTGTAAATACCGATAAAAAAAGCAAATATTCCACTTATTGCAGCGAGAAGAATTGTAATCGCAAGTTTTGGGTTGCTGAAAAAGGTATCCCCTCCTCTTTCTCCCAGATTTGCGATATAAAAAAATATAGCCATAAAAACTAAAAAAGAAATTATAAGTCCTATTGACCATTTTCCTGATGAAGTTTTAGGAGTAAAATAATTTTTCATCTGAATATGTTTTTGTTTTTTATAAAATTATTACAAATTTTTTGGAATTTTCGATAAGAATATATTTCATCATTTTCCAATTTGCTTGTCGTTAAATCCGACAATACATTTTCCTTATTATCATAAATAAATTGCCCGTGATATTCATAAGTTGCATTTCCCAATAGTCTAACCGAAAATCCCGTATCATCTTTTAATGGTAAACATTTCACCATACCTCCCTCATTATAAATATTCAACCATTTATTAAAATAAGTTGATCCTAGTAAGGCTGAAGTAACGCTAACCGCGGACATTGCAGTACCGCATGAAGCAGTCAAGCCAACACCTCTTTCAAAGGTCGAAACAAAAATCGATTCTTCATCGATCATTTTAAAAAAACTGACATTTACACCTTCATGAAAAATATAAGGTAAATTGTTTGCTTTATTCCCTGTTTCTTCAAGAACTTTCAGATCAATAGACTCCACATTAGCTATTATATGCGGATTACCGGTGTTAATTGTTGTAAATTTTAAGGAATTTGATAATTCCCTTATGTAATCATTAAGTACTGAATAATTTTTATTATATGAAATGCTTATACCGGGAATAACAACACTAAAAGAAGGTACATTTACGAAGATATCATCTTCTTTTTGCACTTCCATGACAGCATTCATTGTTTCTATATAAAGTTTTTCTTTTTTGAGCAATTCAATTGCTTTTCTGGCAATACATCTGATCCCGTTGCCACACATTTCGGGTTCAGAGCCATCCGCATTAAAAATTCTCATTCTTGCATCTGCTTTTTCACTTGACAACAAAAACAATACTCCATCCGCACCTATAATACCATCTCTGTCACAAACTAATTTGGTTATACGTGAAAAATCCATTTCATTTAGAACTATATTTTGAGAAATGCCGTCAATCAAAACAAAAACATTTCCTGAACCATTGCATTTTATGAATTGAATTTTCATTTTTTAATATGTTAATTGTATAAAGTTATTAAAATTCACAACAATATGCAAGTAATGAGTCAATTCTGTGTTAATATTTCTAAAATTAAAATAATATTGCTTAAAGATAGTTTCGAATAGTATTGTTTTTATAACTACCCGGGTAGAATCATTTTGATTGAAAAATTTTTTTTTCATTTCAAAAGCATCCTATCCTGGTAGTTACAAGTTTTTTATTAGTTTTGCATCCTTAAAAATCTATTTTATGTTGAAAATAAGTAATAAGTTTCTGTTTATATTGCTGGTGGCTATTATAGGTGCGGAATCCTGTCAATCCCTTAAAAATATTACAAATAATAATAGCAATGATAATAACCATTCTACCGAAATAACAAAATTCGATACTAGTTATGTTATTTCACAAGAGAAAATCGGACTTGATCAAATTGAAAATAAAAAACAGAATACTTTAGCAATAAATGAAGATAACAAAAGCAGTAAAAACAATATAGATACTACCAGTATTATCGAACAATTTTTGAATGACACATCATTATTTTCAAGAACATATAAAGACATTTCTCATTTTAAGAACCGAAGTTATGGTTCACATGATTTCATAGCCGAAGACACCAGAATGATCAAAGGTTCTGCAATAGTGGATCAACTTGATAGTCTCGCTCAGGTAAAATTCTATAATAAATACTATTTTGAATCTGATCCGGCAATACTGAATACCAACAATTATACTTCAGGTGAAGTGCCTGAATTCACTGATTCAGTGTACAATATGAGAATTGAAAGATTAAACCTTCTTTCACCTATCAATCTGACTTATAATGAGCATGTAAAAGGTTTTATAAAAACATATGCTGTAAAAAGAAGAAAATTAACCTCATTATTGTTAGGTCTAAAAGAAATATATTTTCCTTTGTTTGAAGAGGTTCTGGACAAATACGATATGCCGCTGGAGTTGAAATACCTTGCCGTTGTAGAAAGTGCCTTAAATCCCACTGCGGGAAGCAGAGCCGGAGCAAAAGGATTGTGGCAATTTATGTATAATACCGGTAAAATTTACGGACTCCACAGCAATTCACTGGTAGATGACCGTTTTGATCCATACAAGGCAACAGAAGCTGCAGCAAAGCATTTGAAAGATCTTTATGATATCTACGGAACCTGGGATTTGGCTCTTGCTGCTTACAATTCCGGTCCCGGCAATGTCAATCGCGCCATAAGAGCAGCAGGAGGAGTAAAAGATTATTGGGCTATCTGGCCATTTTTACCACGGGAAACCAGAGGTTATGTGCCGGCTTTTATTGCAGTAAACTATATTTTCAATTATGCTTCGGAACATAATATATATCCAATAGATCCCGGTATTTTATACAATGATATTGACAGTGTTTCCGTACATGATGTTCTGGCATTTGATCAGATATCCGAATTTTTAAATATAGATATGGATGATCTTAAATTTTTAAATCCATCCTATAAGGAAGGTATTATACCTGCCACTGACGGAAAAACATATATTTTAAGATTACCAAGAGAAAAAATAGGTGATTTTTTAGAAAATGAAAGCAGTATCTACAAATTCAAATCAAGTAAGGGAATTGAAAAGGATAAACTATTGGCACAAATAAAAAAAGCCAAGGAAAGAACAATTCATATTGTCAGAAGAGGTGAAAATCTGGGATATATTGCAAAAAAATACCGTACAACTGTCGGTACTATTAAACGACTTAACCACATGAGATCCACCAGGATCTATCCCGGACAAAAACTTATAGTATATGTTGGTCAAAGCAACTATAAAAAACCGGCAAGATCAACTAAAATAAATAGTAAAAAATATAAGTATCATACGATCCGGCAAGGAGATACACTTTGGGATATTGCCAATAAATACAATGCTTCCGTATCACAGATAAGACGTTGGAATGGTATCAGAAATTCTCACCGTCTTAAATTAGGAGAAAAATTGATTGTAGGCAAAAAGGGATAAAATGAACAAACTCACAGGTATAATTTTATGCGGGGGCAAAAGTTGTCGTTTTGGACAAGACAAAGGTTTATGCACATTGGCCGGTAAACCGATGATCGAATATCCCTTGCAGGCATTAAAAAGTATATGTGATGACATAATTATAAGTTCAAATGATCCCAGGTACGATAATATCGGGTACAAGGTAATAAAAGATGATGTTAAAAATATCGGTCCTTTAGGAGGGATTTTTTCTGCTTTACAAGAATCTAAAACTCAGGATAATATAATTGTTTCTTGTGATATGCCATTTGTAAATGACAGATTATTGAATTACATAATGGAAAATAAAAACAATCATCTTGTAGCTGCTGCATTTGAAGGGCAATTCGTTGAACCCTTATGTTCGTATTACAACAAAGAAGTACTGCCGATAATAGAGCAATTGATCGAAGAAAAACAATTCAAGCTCCGGATATTGCTAGAAAAAGCAAATTACAAAAAGATTATTATTGATGAAAAACTCAATTTTTATAAAAATCATTTGTTTTTGAACATTAATACCAGGAGTGAATACGAAAGAGCTGAAAAGATTTTAAAAAAGTGATATGACAAAAAAAGAAAAAGCGATAGCAATTGCAGGTATTCTGGAAGAACTATATCCCGAAACTCCAATTCCACTGAAACATAAAGATCCTTATACTCTTTTGATCGCTGTATTGCTATCAGCACAAAGCACAGATAAAAAAGTAAATCAGATCACCCCTATCCTATTTGCAAAAGCAAATAATCCCTACGATATGGTGAAATTAAGTATTGATGAGATCAGGGAGATAATAAAACCAATAGGACTTTCACCTCAAAAATCAAAAGCCATCTACAATTTATCAAAAATACTTATAGAAAAGCACAATGGTAAAGTTCCCGATACTTTTGAAGACCTTGAAGCGTTGCCCGGAGTTGGTCACAAGACCGCTTCCGTCATAATGTCCCAGGCTTTCGGATATCCTGCATTTCCTGTAGATACCCATATCCACCGGTTGGCATACAGATGGGCTTTAAGCACCGGTAAAAGCGTCAAAAAGACAGAAGAAGACCTAAAAAGACTATATCCTGCAGAAATGTGGAACAAACTGCATCTTCAAATCATATATTTTGGTCGTGAATATTGCCCTGCCAGGGGACATGACCCTGAAAAATGTCCCATTTGCTCAAAATACGGGAGGAAGAGTTTGTTTAAATAAGCTCTATTATACCAAATTAACTATAGATTGATACATTTATTCAATTTTAATTTCTCAATATTTTCATTAAAAATACTCGACATAGCAAGATTATGCTCTTTCCTTTGCACACAAGTTGATTTTACCAAAAAAATGAAACATTCTAGCACCCATCCCCGGCCCTTCCCTCACAAAGGGAAGGGAGAAGTGGAGGTACTTGATTAATAAAAATAGCTATTTGAAAATTATCTTGTTTTATAACTAAATTGTATTTTTTTGTGAAAAAAGCGGTGCTATTGCGGTTTACCCCGTGAAATCAACGAAGTATTTCACTGGGGGTTGCAGCTTCCTCACTTGTAAGGGAGGATTGAGGTGGGTTCTAAATAATATAAAAAAAACGAAAAAATAAAATGCACATATAATATTTGTATTCCAGGAAAGGGCTATACCTTTGTTTTTTAACTCAATCCTGAAAAAAATCCTATAATATTTATACAATTTATTAAGGTTTATTTGAAATTACTTCCTCTCATAATACATCACAATAGATGCTTTTTGGATAGTTGCAAAATTCAGGTTAAATCCTACAGTTGCAGGGCTTGCATCTTTATCCAGATCGAGTTTCTCTTTATTCAGAGCATATACCGTGATCAGATACTGATGAATACCATGTCCTTTTGGGGGACAAGGACCTCCATAACCATATTGTCCGAAATCCGTTTTGCTTTGCACTGAACCTTTTGGAGCAATGTTCAATTTAATATTTCCTGCATTTGTTTTAAGTTCATTAACACCGGCAGGAATATTGAATATCAACCAGTGCCACCATCCGCTGCCTGTAGGAGCATCTTTATCATAGATCGTCACGGCAAAACTTTTGGTTCCTTCCGGAGCATTTTCCCATATCAGATGAGGTGACTGATTTTGTCCTCCACAACCAGAATATACTTGCTTTAATGTTGCCTGACCACCGACATCATCGCTTTTGAGTGTAAAAGTCTGAGTTTGGTTTTGACTACATCCTGTCAATGCTAAAAACAGCATAAGGAACAATGATAAATGTAATTTTTTCATGCGTTTAAAATTTTTTGTTAATAATTTTACTGGTAAGGACATTTATTGCCGGAAAAATCTATTTAATGACATACTCCTGAATTAAAACATCGGTCGGAATATGAAGTGAAGAGCTTATTCTTCTTATCATTTCCAATGTTAATTTTCGTTTTTTATTTAGTATTTCACTAACCCTGCTTTTAAATCCTACTACTTCTGCAAGATCTTTCTGTTTCATCCCTAACTGCTCCATTCTGAATTTTATCGCTTCTATTGGATCCGGCATTTCAATAGGGAAATTTTCGCTTTCATAATTATCAATTAAAATTGAAAGAATTTCTAATTCATCTCCTTTTTCCGTACCCTTTTTTGCATCAAAAATCAATTCCAGTCTTTCCAATGCCAGTTGATAATCTTTTTCACTTTTTATAGGTCTAATATTCATTTTTATAGGTTTTTAGCATTTATTTTATCATATTCTGCATGTGTTCCAATAAATAATATCCAGGATATTTGAAATTCAAAATTTATTTTTATTATTAATCGATAATTATTTCCTTTAATATTAAAAACAATTTTGTTATTTTTTAAAATACTTGCACTAGGATATTCTGCTTTTAAATCATTTATATATTTCCAAGATGATTTTACCATTTCACGATACCATGATTTTAATCTTTGTTCACTATCAGGATGCTTAATCCAAAATTCTCTTAATGCTTTTCTTGATATTACTCTCACATTTATTTATTTACAATGCAAATATATATAATAAAGTTCCCATAACGGTAAATTTATAACAGTTTTTTATTAAATCCTTTATAAACCATTTAAATAAAAAATATATGGAATCAATTTATAAAATGTCAAATTAACGTGCTATTATTCAAATATGATGTTTCTGCGTATTTCATTTCGTTTTTACTAAATATTCGACCTGAATAGTTACTCTCCATGTAATATTTTCACCAATAATTGAACACCAAATAAACTATAAATTTCAATAGTAAATTACATAGGAATATGGATGTAGTTCAACACAGCCTGTCCCGCAAAAGCGGGAGACTACTCGCCGGGTTCCCGCAGAGCGGGACAGGCATTTCAGACTGCTCATAGTCCTGTTTATTTGGCAGTCACCATTTTGTTTTATTTTTGTTTACTGTCTAAAAGCCAGTCAATTGCATTTATTTGTTTCACTCCGTTATGGTTTCCTGTTTCATAATCCATTGTGATGAGTAGTCTTTCATTAAAATCCGGAATTTTATTAAACGGAGCTAATTCTCGTTCAAGTGTTTTCTTCTCTTTAACAGTATATGCTACTTGAATATATTGTGTATAACCATTTTTACTTCGAACAACAAAGTCGACTTCAAGATTATCTGTTTTTCCTATCCAAATTTGATAATTCCGACGTAATAATTCAAGATATATCACATTTTCCAGTAAATGTCCTGCATCCGCTGTAAGTTCTTTTCCTAATAATGCATATCGTAAACCTAAATCTACAAGATAATATTTTTCCTGTGTAGCCAGATGCTGTTTCCCTTTTATGTCATATCTGTTTACCTTATAAAAAAGATAAGACTCAACAAGCGTATTAATATATTTTGATACTGTTTTATTATCAATTTTTTTCCCGGTTGCAGTAAGAACTCTTGCAATATTTCTTGCCGAAACCCTTGAACCAATACTATCAATTAGAAATTTAACAACTTCTCTATAAGATGTTTCATAATATATTTTATGCCTTTTCTGTATGTCATTTTCATAAATATTTCGAAAAATTGTTTTTAAATATTCATAAACATAGCTTTCCCCAGCTTCAATGAAGCTAACTGCTTCAGGGAAACCACCTATTCGCATATAATTAGCAAAAGCACGGTCGGGATTTGCTGTTCTTCCTGTAAATTCCAAATATTCGGCAAATGAAAATGGTAGGACATTGATTTCATATGCTCGGCCGGTAAGCAGTGTTGCCAATTCGCTTGATAAAAGGTATGCGTTGGAGCCTGTAACATATAAATCTATATTTGGAGTAACGTATAATCCTTCAAGCAGTTTTTCAAATTCCGGAATATTTTGAACTTCATCTATAAAAACATAATTTGTTTCGTTTTCTCGTAATAATGATTGGATATAATCGTAAATTTCTTTCCAATTTTTCTCGCCAAGAAAACGGAATTCGGGCAAATCCATATTTATGGAAATAATTGATATACTTGATTTTTTTCCCTTTAATAATTCCTGAAATTGTAATAGTAAAGTCGATTTACCTGCACGACGAACACCTGTAATAACCTTTATAAAGTTTTTATCTTTTAGAACAAGAAGCTTGTCAAGTAATTTATTTCTTAAAATCTTTTGCATATGTTTTTTTATTTTTATGCCACAAAGATAATTAAAATTCCTCAAAGTATTTTAATTTATTCAGTTTGAGGAATTATTTAGAGATTCGCTCTTTGTTTTGGTGCTGCCTGACGGTTTCGTGTATGGTTAGTGGCGAATATACTAACTGTCAGCGTTTTGAACAAGTAGCAATGTTAAATTTTCGGGGAATTTCTTAGAAATTCTTTGAAAATTTGCCATTGCGTCATATCGCTTGTTGAACTAAATCCGCCACAGGCGGATAGCTTTTTAGAACAAAATTAGTATTTTTAGAAGAAAAAATGTAACTTTGTGTTTCAATTCTTCTTTTTCTCTATAGTCACATAGAGATTTTATTCAAAAAAACAGTATTTTGGTCGTAAATTACATAGAAATGCGGATGTAGTTCAACACGGACTACTCGCTGGGTCTTTCAGACCGCTTATAGTCCTGTTTATTAGTGTCTCGCATTTTTTCATTATAGGATGTTTGATATTGATTTTGAATCAATTTTTGCATCAATAGCCTTTAATCGTTCATTCGGATACCCCTTGCTTCTCATACCCTTTCCATTAAGCATTTTTCCTTCAAGAGGATATAATTTATTTATGCTTCCATCTAATAAATTTGCTTCCTCTTTAGAAAGAATGATTACTTCGCTCATTTTCATAATATTTTTTATATCCTCAAGATTAGGCTTAAACCCTAAAGCGACTAATTCTTTCATCAAAAGAGAATTTGGAAAAATATGTTCGTAATGGACTTCGTTCCATAATTCTTTATTATCTCCTTTGAACTCTTCCAATGCCTTAACAGCACGAATTGTTATTTTGTGATGCTTTAGATATAAATCAATCTTTTTCCAAGTATTTTTCCCATCTTTAGAAATACCAGGAAATTGTCTTAAATATTGTATAAAAATCTCTTTATAACCTGGTTTAAATATATTATGATAAAAATTTTCAGAATGTAAAGCACAATGTATTAATTTACAAACTTCTTCTTGAAATACATTCATTATAATCTAAATTTATTAATTTTATTAATTTGGGTTTTAAACTTTTCATCAGAAATAAATTTTATACCTTTATCTGGATTTTCTGAAACGATCTTATCGATAATCTCTTTTTCATTATTTATAAAATCATTTATAGAATTCTTAATTTCTAAAATATTTTGAGGATTCTTAATAATACATTTTTCCCAATAATTATAATTTGGATTTTCAACTTTCGGTATATTTAAAATTGGAACTAATATGTTTATAATTTCAATGCCATTTCCAAATTTACTACTGAAGTTATAATGAACTTCCTTCCTTTTATCATTCCATCTTATAGTGAATCCTAAATTATTTAAACCTGTTTTACCGTCTTTACCTTCCCAAAAAGAGAACTCAAAATATTTTTCATTTCCAATAAACCAAAATTTGTTTTCCAGTTTATTATTCCTATTAATTCTTCTTGTTGTAAATTTAATAGATGGGTTAATTTGATGCTTTCTAAGTAAAAAGTCTAAAATCTCTTCTTGAATATCTAAAATTTCCATACTATTTTATTATAAGGTTAATTTTTGTGGACACTAACGGTTCTGCCGTATGCGGCGTAGCCTGACGTTAGTCGGCTATGCTCGTTATACGGCTTGTTAGGCGGTCGTGCTTTGTCATTTCATTTTTATATCTGGCATTTCTTTTCCAAATTCACCATCAATTAAATGGATTTGTTCACGAATAATTGCCCTTTTAGTAAATGCCATATTTAGACAAAAGTTCTTAAATTCATCTTTCTTGATTCCATTAACATTTGTTATATGTGGAAATAGTAACTTTAAATAC
>Ga0256832_1003003_pt1 | contig 11513 bp, 10 predicted proteins | sample 134614metaG_FD_190534 | JGI IMG/M metagenome (GOLD analysis project Ga0256832, IMG submission 190534) | Hydrothermal vent microbial communities from Lau Basin, Pacific Ocean - 134-614 | ecosystem: Environmental > Aquatic > Marine > Hydrothermal vents | place: Pacific Ocean: Lau Basin | collected...
GGGCCAAATTCATTTGGCACATAGGCAGCCGGGCGAGTGGGAAAGTGTTTGGCTGATTTCCCGGAATGATTGTTTGAACCTGTGCATCCAATTGCCTTGCATAGCATAGTGATAGTCTTGCATTGCATTGCATTGCATTGCATTGCATTGCTTTGCCGTCGGCTTCAGCCGACGGGAACGAAAAGCCAAAGAAAAACCTGGGCTTTAGCCCCGCCATGCGATTCCTCGCTTCCTCGCTTCTTCGATCATTGCCTTGTCTTGTCTTGTCTTGCTTTTCCGTCGGCTTCAGCCGACGGGAACGAGTTTCAAGGCAAAAGCCCGGTGGGTTTACATTCCGGAAAGCAGAGGGGCGACAAATCAGTCATCCGCCCTTGCATTCTTCCAAATCAACGGCTTAGGTGCTCCTGAAAAATTGGCATTCCAGTGCAAAAACAGCAGGCACCTAAACCGTCAAAATGCGTATCTTTGTGGCAACGGTTTAGGTGCTCCTGTTTTTAGCGCAAAAACAGCGGGTACCTAAACAGTTGCTCTTGGTGACCACTGCCTCTCCGTCTTCTTGTGCCCGGCCCATAAATGAAATACCATGAAGCCCATCGTTTGGAACTCCAACGAGTTGAAGAAGAAACACAATCGCCCCGTGGAAGAAGGCTCCTTGCGATTTTTGGAAATCCGCAATCCCGAAGGAGACCTGGACATGCTCCTGAGTCGCAAAATGCTCCGCCATCGCTACAAAGCCGCCAAAAAACTTCTCAAATCCGCCCGCAAACATTACAAGAAACTCTCTAAACGCCTGGCCGAACGTCGCGATAAACTCTCCGGTAAAAAACTCGCCAAATGGGAAAAGGACCTCCTGGCAGCCAAATATCTGCGCAAACAGGCCAAATCCTACTACAAACTTGCCAAACGGGACTACAAAGACTATCTTGCGCGCTTTTCCGATCCTTTCTGATTCATCGAAATGAAGACCAAAGACGATCACAAGCGCAAAGTGAGTGTCATCACGCTGGGATGTTCTAAAAACCTGGTGGACTCCGAAAATATCATCACCCAACTCCGCTTCAACGATTGGAACGCCGAACACGAACCGGACGAACCGGCGCCCGTCGTCATCATCAATACTTGTGGCTTCATCCAATCGGCCAAAGAAGAATCCATTGACACCATCATCCGGTACGCCAAAGCCAAATCTGCCGGCCTCGTCGAAAAACTCTTTGTTACCGGCTGCCTGTCTCAGCGCTACCGCGACGAACTCGCCAAAGAAATCCCCGAAGTGGACGCCTGGTTCGGTACCCTCGAACTGCCCGAACTCCTCCATCGCTTCCGGGCCGACTACCGCCACGAGTTGATCGGCGAGCGCCAAATCACCACCCCCAAACACTACGCCTACCTGAAAATAGCCGAAGGTTGCAGCCGCACCTGCGCCTTCTGCGCCATCCCGCTTATGCGCGGCAGCCACCGCAGCCGCTCCATCGAATCACTCGTCGAAGAAGCCCGACACCTGGCATCCATCGGCGTCAAAGAATTGATCCTCATCTCCCAGGAACTCACCTATTACGGCGTGGACCGCTACGGCAAACGCCGCCTGCCCGACCTGATCGACCAACTCACCGAAGTAGAAGGCATTGAGTGGATACGTTTGCACTATACCTACCCCGGGCGCTTCCCACTGGAATTGTTGGATACCATGGCCCGCCACGAAAAAGTGTGCAACTACCTGGATATCCCCCTGCAACACATCTCCGACGCTGTGCTCAAAACCATGCAACGTCGCCACACCGCCGATGATATCCGCCGCGTCCTGGATGCGGCACGCGCCCGCGTGCCGCATATCGCCATCCGTACCACTTTTTTGGTTGGCTTCCCGGGGGAGACGGAAGCCGATTTTCTGCAGTTACTTTCCTTTGTGCGGGAACAGGAGTTCGAGCGCGTCGGTGTCTTCACCTATTCGCACGAAGAAGGGACCGCCGCATTCCGCCTGACCGATGATGTACCTGCCGGGGTCAAGGCCGATCGCGCCAACCGTCTGATGGAAGTCCAGCGCACCATCTCCGAACGCAAAAACGAAGCGATGGCTGGACGGGTCTTTAAGGTGTTGATAGACAGGAAAGAAGGCGACTTCTTTGTCGGGCGCACCGAATACGATTCTCCCGAAGTGGACAATGAAGTCTGGATTCCTGCCCACCATTATTTGCGTATCGGCGACTTCGCCAATATCCGCATCACCGACTACACCGAATACGATTTATACGGTGAACCCGTTGCCAATTAATAATAAAAATTATTTCCCCTCAGCCCCGCAGGGGCGACACGTCAGCAGCCCCGCAGGGGCGACACGTCAGTCAGTAGCCCCGTAGGGGCGGCACGTCAGTAGCCGTAGGGGCGACACGTCAGAAGCCCCGTAGGGGCGACACGTCAGTAGCCGTAGGGGCGGCACGTCAGCAGCCCCGTAGGGGCGACACGTCAGTAGCCGTAGGGGCGGCACGTCAGAAGCCCCGTAGGGGCGGCACGTCAGAAGCCCCGTAGGGGCGGCACGTCAGAAGCCCCGTAGGGGCGACACGTCAGTAGCCGTAGGGGCGACACGTCAGTAGCCGTAGGGGCGGCACGTCAGAAGCCCCGTAGGGGCGGCACGTCAGAAGCCCCGTAGGGGCGGCACGTCAGAAGCCCCGTAGGGGCGACACGTCAGTAGCCGTAGGGGCGACACGTCAGTAGCCGTAGGGGCGGCACGTCAGTAGCCCCGTAGGGGCGGCACGTTAATAAAAAAAACAGCGGAGAGACCATCGTCTCGTCCGCTGCCGTAAAATAAACCCCCCAAATTTTTTCTTGTTGTTCTTGTCGTGTGCTGCGCCCTTTAATAGGCAAATGATGTGCCAATAACGCATTGAATATCAATGCTTTGTAATATTACCCATTTCTGCTTTACATAAGGGTTTGATCGCGAAGTCATTTGAGAAAAAGAATTATCTATGGCCCCCGAAACGACGCTTTTGACCTCCATTGATAGACTAAAACCGGCCCGGAAAACCGATTTTGCCGTCAGGCAAAAAATCTTTTACTTGCGTCCCGAAAAGCAATCAGATGAAGAAAGCTTATGTATTTCCCGGTCAGGGGGCGCAGTTTGAAGGAATGGGCAAGGACCTGTACGAGACGAGCGCACGCGGACGTGAATTTTTCGAGCGCGCCAACGAGATCCTGGGCTTCCGCCTGTCGGATGTGATGTTTGAAGGCAGTGCGGACGACTTGAAGGAGACGAAGGTGACACAGCCCGCCATATTTGTGCACTCGCTGGCCACAGTGGAACTGAACGGCCCGTTTGACGCGGCTGCCGTGGCGGGCCACTCATTGGGGGAGTTTTCTGCCCTGGTGGCTGCCGGTGCGCTGGACTTTGAAGATGGCTTGCGGCTGGTACAGGTGCGCGCCCGCGCGATGCAGCGTGCGTGCGAAGCGGTACCGTCCACGATGGCGGCCATTGTTGGGCTCGACGACGAGGTCGTCGAACGGGTTTGTGCCGAGATCGGCGATGTAGTGCCGGCCAACTACAACAGCCCGGGCCAACTGGTGATATCCGGTACTGTGCCCGCCGTGGAGAAAGCTGTGGAAAAGCTCAAAGGACAGGGTGCTCGCCGCGCCATTATACTGCAGGTGGGGGGCGCCTTTCATTCGCCTCTAATGGCTCCGGCCAAAGAAGAGCTGGCCAGCGCCATTGAGCAGACATGCTTTCGACCGCCCCTCTGCCCGGTCTATCAGAATGTGCCGGCGGCCCCGGTCACCGATCCGGAAGAGATCAAAGCCAACTTGATCGAGCAGCTGACCGCACCGGTGCGTTGGACGCAAAGCATTCAGCGGATGATTGCCGATGGCATTACCGAATTTGTGGAATGCGGCGGCAACGGCAAGGTGCTTCGCGGCTTGATCCGGCGCATTAACAGGGACGTAACAACAAAAAATTTACAAGAGACTTGACAAGTAATACAATGCTCTTTAATTTAGTACATCGTTTTCCCCAAATTGGATTGGAGAAGTGCCCTGTTGGCCTTGTGAGCGGCTTTGTGCCGGTGGCACGCTACTGCTCACATCAAAACCAAATGCTATGAAAGGAACACCAGAAGTCGGTAAAACCCTCCTTTCGACGCCATTCATGATGGACCCTTACTTTCGCCGGTCGGTCATCGCACTGTGCGAGCACAATGACGAAGGCAGCCTGGGTCTGATTATCAACAAACGCCTGGACGTGACGATCAATGACTTGATTGAAGACTTCCCGGAGTTTAATGCCCATGTCTATTACGGCGGGCCTGTCCAGACGGATACAATTCAATATCTGCACCGTGTGGGCGGAATGCTGGAAGGTAGTCGTCGCATCAGCCAGGACGTGTATTGGGGCGGCGAGTATAAGAGTTTGCTCTTTCTCATCAAAAACAAGGTGATCAGGCCGGACGATGTGCGCTTTTTTGTTGGCTATGCCGGTTGGGCGGCCGGCCAGTTGGACGAGGAAATCAAAGCTGGCTCCTGGATGATCGGCGATATGTCGGCCAACTATCTGTTCAAGTTTGCACCTGAGTCCGTGTGGGAAAAAGCGGTTGGACACAAAGGCCCCAACTACCAAGTCATTGCCAGTATCCCTAATGAAATGATGCTTAACTGATACGTGCTCGTCAGGTCTGAATGACGCCTGGATTGAATCGCGGGACAGGTGCATGGTTGGCGGCCTCAATGGCCAATGAGATGACTTGGCGTGTCTGTGCCGGGTCTATGATGGCGTCAATCCAAAGCCGCGCCGCTGCATAATAGGCCGTTGTCTGTCTGTCGTAGCCGGACTTGATCTTCTCAAACAGGGCTTGGGACTCTGCTTCAGTGACCTCCTTACCTTGCTTCTTTAGCGAAGCCACCTGTATCTGTTGCAATACCTTGGCTGCTTGCGTGCCGCCCATGACAGCTATCTTGGCCGTAGGCCAGCCTACTATGATACGGGGATCATACGCTTTGCCGCACATCGCGTAGTTGCCGGCACCGTACGAATTGCCCATCACGATCGAAATCTTGGGCACAGTGGAGTTGGCTACGGCATTGACCATCTTGGCGCCGTCTTTGATGATACCCCCGTGCTCGGAGCGGCTACCCACCATAAAGCCGGTCACGTCGTGGAAAAAGATGATGGGTATTTTCTTCTGATTGCAGTTGAGTATAAAGCGTGTCGCCTTGTCTGCTGAGTCAGAATAGATGACACCGCCAAACTGCATCTCGCCCTTGCCGTTTTTGACTACCAGGCGGTTGTTGGCCACAATGCCGACGGCCCAGCCGTCAATGCGGGCATAGCCACAGATGATGGTGGGTCCGTAGTCTTTTTTGTACAAGGTGATCTTGGAGTCGTCCACCAGGCATTTGATGACTTCCAGCGTATCATAGGGTTTCGTGGGGTTTTCGGGAAAGAGCGAATAAATCTCCTCGATAGGTTTTTTGGGCGGCTTGGGCGCTTTGCGGTTGAATCCCGCCAGTGGGGGAGAAGCCAGCTTGTCCACCAGATCACGGATGAGATCCAGTGCCTCCTGGTCGGAATCGGTTTGGTAGTCGGTGACACCGGATATCTCGGAATGCGTTTTGGCGCCGCCCAGCGTCTGCTTGTCCACATCCTCGCCGATGGCTGCCTTGACCAGATAAGGGCCGGCCAAAAAGATGGTGCCCGTCTCCTTGACGATGATCGCTTCATCACTCATAATGGGCAAATAGGCCCCGCCGGCGACACAGCTGCCCATGATGGCGGCAATCTGCGGAATTCCCCGCGAGGACATGACGGCATTGTTGCGGAAAATGCGCCCGAAATGCTCCTTGTCGGGAAAGATTTCGTCTTGCATGGGAAGATATACACCGGCACTGTCCACCAGATAAATGATGGGAATGTGGTTTTCCATTGCAATCTCCTGGGCGCGCAAGTTCTTTTTGCCGGTGATCGGAAACCAGGCGCCGGCCTTGACAGTGGCATCATTGGCTACCACAATGCAGAGCCTACCCGCAATATACCCAAGGACAACTACGACACCGCCGGCCGGACAGCCGCCGTGTTCCTGATACATTTCAAAACCGGCAAAGGCACCGAGTTCGAAGCGCGGTTTGTCGTCGTCCAGCAGGTAGTCAATGCGTTCACGTGCCGTGAGCTTGCCTTGTTCGTGCTGCTTTTGGATCTTTTTCTTCCCGCCCCCCAGCCTTATCTTGTCCAGTTTTTGGCGCATGCGAGCGATGAGCAGCCGCATGTGGTCCTCGTTTTTGCTCTTTTCGATATCTATTGCTTTCGCCATGTGCCCCTTGCTTATTTGGCGGCTAAATTAGGCCTTTTTTTGTTCTTACAACCGGGTAGGTCACGGCCGCTACCGATTGCCTGGCAGTTTATACCACCGCCTGCATTTTTCGGTATCAAGCCTTATCTTTGCAGAGTATTCCCCCCAACTTTTTGGCATCAAGTTTCGTTTCAGCGCTATATTTATTTTGGCCCGACACAAAAATAGATTGGATGAGGTGGCTCTTTGCTTTGGTTTTGGCCTTGTGGAGCGGCGGTCAGGTGCCGCAAGTGGCGGACTATGATGAACTGGTGTCAGCAGTAGATGCTTCGCGCCCTGCCGGCTTGTTTTTGGAGTCTGACTATAACCGGTACGGCCAGCCGGTCAAAACCTATATGTACCATGAAGTCCGTCCGGGGCCGGGCGGCAAACTGTTTTTTTATCACGAGCGCTTTCAAGAGCCTACCGGAAATTTTGACGTCAAGCCGTCGGGCAACGCCTACGTATGCCTGTGTGCCAAAGATGACTTGCGGGCCTTGTTGGAGCGTTGGCGGGACGAGCAGTACGGTATGGATGATTTCGGGCCGTTTGCGTGCAAATACCGCCCTTTGACCAGGCCACACGACTGGAAAGCCGGCGAGTCCTTCTGGCAACAAGTCTTCCGCAGGGCAGCTGGTGAAAAGAAACTACCCACCTTGATACTCCGGGATGTATCCGTAAAGCGCTATTCCAATACATCAAATCCAGACCGGGAGATTATTCGCATCGAGGTACCTGTGCCTGCCGGACGGCTTTTCAAGCCAATTGTCGACAAGAGCTTTGTCCGGTCTGTGCAGGATGAGACTGGGCGCGAACTGCTGTTTGACACCACGGGTACGGACTGGATGGCGATGTTTCCCGATTGGTTTCGGTACGAAAAACTGAATGCGGGCTTTTGGGGCACGCCGCGCCGCGTCAATCCCGTCCAAGATGGCAGGTACCATACGCGCGTCGCCATTGCGCCCGCCACCGGCCCGTTGCACATCCGCGGCCAAGTAGCTTTTTGGAAATTCACCGGGCTTCAGCAGACACGTGAACTGGACGGCCTTCCTGTCTTGACAAAGAATCGCTATACGCTCAATAAGGAGGTGTATCTTGACTATGGCGAATGGCTCACCTATGGGGTGACAGGAGCGGATCCGGAGCGCGGCCGGATTTCCGTTCGCTTCAACTCTGATGCGCCATTGACGGCTGTCGAAGTATTTGATGCCGCTACGGGGGAGCGTTTGGGCAGGGCCGAAAAGCCGGCTTTTGAGCTCGATCTGCCGGCATCATGCCGGCAGGTGCGCCTGCGAGTGCAATACGAGCAATTGGCTCCCGTGGTCTATCTGTATGACTTTGTCGGGGAATAATCGTTTGACCCTTTGGGATGCGGCATTGCGCCTGTCGGCGCGTTGACTTGGCCCGCACTTACAGGCCCAAAGGAAGCAAAGCAAGTAGCTGTAAGGCGGATAGAAAGAGCAAAGCAATAAGGGCTTTAGCCCTTTTTGGGCCGAGATTGGGGAGACGAAAGCCCCCAATTTTTTTCTCACAACCGGAGTTTTAGCCCAATCCGCGCGCCAAAGGTAGTGCCATATTTCTATTTGGCTCAAGGGATTCCGGACGCGTGGGAAGGTGTTCGCCCTTGCCGATGGCTTTAGCCGACGGCAACCGGAAAGATTATCCGAACCTGTGGCTGTAGTTTCCTTGCCCTGCCTTGCCGTCGGCCTTAGCCGACGGCAACGAAAGGCAAAAGGAAAATCGTTTAGCCCTGGCCGGGCCACAAAGCCACCTGGAATTAAATCCTCGCGGCGGTCACGCCGCAAACTTACCCTTTACATAGCCCGTCAAAGAGAAAACCCACTTGCAAGCGGCTGCTAAGTCATTGAGAATTACTAACTTGGCCTTCAAATGACATCCGTTGGGAAGACTAATTGACGTATTGATCTACGGCAATGTGCTGATTGCCGTAGCCGCCGTTTTTTTCTTAAAGAGCTCCGAACAGCTGACCTTCGGCCGTGCTTCGATGGGCACCTATCACTGGCTGATTTTCTTCGGCAGCTTGTTTGTTTATGGCGCACACCGGCTGGTGGGGCTGCACCGGCTGCAAGCACACAGGGTGGATGACAGGCACGAAGTAGTGCGCCGGTACGAATGGCTCGTCCTGGGGTTGACCATCGCCGGACTGATCGGGGGGATATTCTTCTTTTTCGGCTTGTCCCGGATGCGACAGACGCTGTTGCTGTTTCCGGCGGTGATCGTGATGGCCTATATCATACCCATTACGCCCGGAGGGCGGCGACTTCGAGATTTCCCGTTTGTCAAGTTGTTTTTGATTGCGCTGGTGTGGGCGTGGCTGGGTACCATTGTGCTGTTGTGGGAGGAAAATATCCCCGGTCTGTGGTGGTTGTTTGGGGAGCGTCTCTTTTATATCCTGGCCATTACCTTGCCATTTGACATTCGGGATATGGAGCTGGACCGGGCCCAGCATACCAAGACTATCCCGCAGTTGTTGGGGGTGACGATGAGCAAAACGCTGTCCTACTTGTTGATGTCGGTAGCCCTGTTTTTGGGATTGGTGTACATTTCGGTGTTTTCCCTGCGGTACGAGATGCTGCCGGGTTATATCGCTTCCGTTTTGATGGTGTTTTATCTATTGCAGCAAGTGAGCATTGAGCGCAGCGACTATTTGTACCGGGGCTGGCTGGACAGTACCATGATCGTCCAATATGTACTACTTTTGGCCCTTGCAAAAACAGACTTGGTGCAATGAAGAGATTGATTCCGGTTGTGGTGCTTGTTTTGACCGCTTCTGCCGCCGGCGCCCAGCTCCATCAGGACGTATTTCCGGGCGAGAGTGGTGATGCCCTGCTCCAGCATCTGGAGTCGGCCTACAAGCCGGCGACGGTGCTGTCCTACGCGGACGCGCGCCGCAAGATGTTTGGCGAGATAGACAATGTCAACGACAGCATCCACGGCGTCTATTCCGATGATGTCATCTACATCAATCCCCAGGCAGATCCCAAGGACGATGCCTTTTCCAAGGGCTTCAATACCGAGCACACCTATCCGCAGAGCAAGGGCGCCACGGGCAATGCCAAAAGTGACCTGCACCACCTGTTCCCGACGCGCATTGATGTAAACGGTGCCCGTGGTCATCTGCCCTTTGCCGAAATTCCCGATCCCAATACGGATGAGTGGTTTTACAAGTCCACCGTGCTGTACAGTATTCCGGCAAGCAATATTGACGCTTACAGTGAGCTGGACGAAAACGTCGCCTTTGAACCGCGGGAAGCCCAAAAGGGCAATGTCGCCCGCGCGATGATGTATTTCTATACCATGTATCACGCCCAGGCAGATGCAGCAGACCCCGATTATTTCGACCAGATGATTCCCACCTTGTGTGCCTGGCATATCGAAGACGCGGTAGATCAACGCGAGTGGGACCGGACCTGGGCCATCGCCAACTACGAAGACGGCAAGCCCAATCCCTTTGTGCTGGACTGTACGCTGGCGCTTCGCACCTATTGTGCAGATCAAAACTACACCTGCAATCCCAATGGTACCCAATCGGCGGGAGATATTCGTCTGTACGGCGCCTTTCCCAATCCGGCCGCCGGCCGGTTTAAGATTCGCTTTGCCCTGGCGCATTATTCGGCGCGCGTCGCGGTCCATCTCACGGATATTTATGGGCGGGAAGTGCGGCATGTGTCCGTACCCGGCATGGCGGGGCCGCATGAAGTGTGGTTTGACTTGCCCCCCGGTATCTACTTTTACATCGTCCGATCCGGTAGGGCGCTGCGCACCGGTCGTGTCCAGGTTTTTTGATGGAGAGTTTGCACATCCTTTGGATGTGCGGGGAGCGATTGTATCCTATTGTGGCTTATATCCGGGCGAGCGGGAAGATGTCCGGCATTGCCGTCCCGCACTTACTTGCCATGCCCCGAAAATTGTTTATCCGGGCATTTGCGAAAAAAGACCTATCTTTGCGCCCGCTAATGACGGATCCAAGGATTCGATTTGGTAACCTAAAACGAAATCATGGCTGAATATCTGACGCCGGAGAAGAAAAGAGAGATCTTCAAAGAGTATGGCGGCTCCGAGACCAATACCGGTTCGGCAGAAGCCCAGGTGGCACTGTTGACCTATCGCATCACCGAGCTTTCCAAGCACCTGGCCAAAAACCACAAAGACCACTCCTGCCGCCGTGCTTTGCTTACCATGGTCGGTAAACGCAAGCGCTTGCTTCGCTATATCGCCAACAAGGACATCGTCAAATACCGCGAACTGACGGCTAAGCTGGGTATCCGGAAATAAGCTACCTGCTTCTTGTCTTCCGCAGTATATCTGCTGCCCGTATGATCGGCATCCAATGTGTGCGCCCGCACACATTGGATGCCGTGTTTTTGGCCGGAACCAGGCCACTTGCATCGGGCAAAAAGAAAGCGAGCACCCGGAAGGTGCTCGCCTGTGGTTTTGCCTGAATGTGCTTGTGTCGTCACTCAGGGCAATGTGCGTGGCAATTATTTTTTGGCTTTGTAATGCGTCTTTTCCTTGATACGAGCCTTCTTGCCCACCAGATTGCGCAGGTAGTACAATTTAGCGCGGCGTACTTTACCACGGCGAAGGACTTTGATTTCCTCGATCAGTGGGGACGCAAACGGGAAAACGCGCTCAACACCCACGCCATTGGAGACCTTACGAATCGTGAAGGTCTTGGTGGCACCTGTACCGTTGATTTGAATAACATCGCCACGGAAGGTCTGCGAGCGGATATGCTTGCCGTTTTCCATGATTTTATACGTGACGTCCAGGCGGTCACCGGGCCGGAACTCCGGAAAGTCGCGTTTGGGCGTCATCTGCTCGTGTACATAGTTGATCAAGTCCATTTTTCTTAGCTTTATGTGGTGTACAACGGCACTTTGATTTACGGGAGCGCAAAGGTAATGTTTTTTTTTGTTTTGGGCATAAAAAAAGCAGATAAGGGGTAAGGTTCCCGTGGGAGTGATGGTGCCGGATGGCCAAGATGCCTTTCCGTGGATGTCACACGCAGCAAAGCCGGGAAAAATCCGCGTGAATCCGCGGTGCCCAGCATCCCTTTTATACTCAAAGCGATTTGTTTTGGGACGATTGAATATCGAACAAGGAACACCGATTTGAGATTTTAGAAGGAATCCCTGAGCTAGTCGAACCGCCCACTTCTCAAATCTTCATTCGTTAATCGGT
>Ga0256832_1003004_pt1 | contig 11510 bp, 14 predicted proteins | sample 134614metaG_FD_190534 | JGI IMG/M metagenome (GOLD analysis project Ga0256832, IMG submission 190534) | Hydrothermal vent microbial communities from Lau Basin, Pacific Ocean - 134-614 | ecosystem: Environmental > Aquatic > Marine > Hydrothermal vents | place: Pacific Ocean: Lau Basin | collected...
TGTCGAGCTAGGGATCTTGGCGCCTCCACTATCCTTGTGGTGGTGCGTAGCGGCATAGTGGAACTCTATGGCAAAGTCCTGGGCACCCAGCAGGCCAAAAAGGCTATCGACTTAGCGCTCACCACGCGCGGTGTGCGGGAAGTGATCAGCTACCTCATCGTCAAAGAGCCGCAAAAACTCTCCTTGTAGTGCAACATAAGTAGCTCAAAAAATCTGCGTGTTTCTCTATAATATTTTCTAAAAAAGGAGAATACGCATGAACGAGCTACGTGAAGCGATGCTACGCAATACTCTCGTTTTCGAAACACTCGGTGAACCCCAAAAAGAGCGCCGATTCAAGCTCAAAACCCTCAAGAAATGGGGATTCGATCTTGTACTCGGCAAGAAAAACGGCCAAGAGGCCTACTTCATGGCCAAAGAGGGCAAAAGTAAAGGCGATGTGTATGAGAGCGAAGGAGAGAGTTACGAAGTCCAAGAGATACTCTCAGAACTTCCCAAAAACAGCGAAATCTTCGCGCATATCGAGATGATCGAAGGGCGGGCGTATCTGTGTGTGGATTTGGAAAAAGAGGGGCAAAGAAGTGAGATACTCCGTCTGCCTGCCGGTGAAATTTTGCTAGCATTTTTACACAAGCACAAATTCGCACATATCATCAATGCCCTTCGCAATATCGGAAGTGCCGCGAGTCTCGTCAAACACCACGGCGAAGAGGGAAAACCTCTACCTTTTGAGGAGCTGCCGCCGGTTCCTAGACGCTTCTTGCGCGAAGCGAAAAAAGTCGAAAAAGAGATGGGATTTGGACGTGTAGCACTCGCCTACTTTGGCGAAAACAAAGAGGGCAAAGCGCGTTTTTGGATGGAGTGGATGGTGCCTACCATCGCACTATTTGATGAACATATCGCCCAAAAGATCGATAAAACCCTCGCGGAGTTTGCCTGATGCTGCTTGTTTGGAACGCCATAGCGCCTGAAGGCGGTGCATTTTTGCGCGACGAGCAGGGAGCCTATATCCCTCGCAACGAGATCGAAGAGGCATTAGAGAGCGCACTGGTCTTTTACCACATCAAAAAGGACAAAGCCCTCGAAGCGAAAGTAAAAAAGCTGATACTCGCTGCCGATACGCGTCCGAAACTCAAGAGTCTTGCCAAAGATATCAAAAAAGAGGTCTTTATGCGCCATCCATACGAAGTAACGCTTCCCGAAAAGATCTACCTCCCAGAGGATGGGATCGAAAAGGTAGCGATAGAGCGCTTCGACTTTAATAAAAAGGAGTTTGTAGAACGCCATGAAAAAGAGGTCTTCAAGGGCGAAATCGACCTGCAGATAGAGGGTATCGAAAAACTCAAAGCCCCGCTCCTCTCCTACGCAAGAGGCTTAGCAGAATATGAGCACAAAGAGCTGGCGGATACGGTGCTCGAGCCCTACATCACGGCTCTCCAAAACGCCATCGCCAACGAGTGGGAGATGACGCTGCGCATAGGGGCTTGGACCTCTACACCCTACAAGGGCGACCTGCTCTTCTTTTGGCGCATTAAAGAGGTGCGCGAAAAACTGCTCAAAGAGTTCAAACTAGACATCCGCCCAAAAGACATCTACTTCATCCCAAAATACAAAGAGTTCGTAGGCTGGTGCGAATATAAGAGATAACTTCGATCGCCCTTCGGGGCGTATCGTGGTACAATAGCAAAAAAATAAAAGAGGTTGTTTTGCGCAAAGCCATCGCACTTTTGCTCACACTCTCTTTTGTGATGCTGATCCTTGCAACGATCGCTACACTCCTTACCACGTATCATGATTACCGAAAAAGAAGCATCCCTGAAATCGCCCAAAACTCTCTTTTGATTCGCGCCGCTACCAAAATACTCAAAAACGCCACGAAGGATATCAACAGCAGCTATGAACTGCAATCACTATGCACTACCTATCCCATCGTCTCCCCCGATAGCGAGTTTACCGCCACGGCAACCGTCACGCCCCTTTCAAATCGCATCGATATCAACGCATATTACGCGAGGGGGATCAATCCCTACATAGACAGATTTTTAGGCAATGTGCTTACATACCACAATGTAGAAGACCCACAATTTTTCAAAGACCTCATACGTGATACACTCGATGAGGATCTCTCGGAACGCCAAAGCGATAGCGAGATAAGACTAAACGACCCCGGATTTGCCAACGGAGCTATCTATAACTATGAACACTTCAAAAAAATTTTGGACTACTACGCACAAAAAAGAGAAGATAGAAGCGTCTATCTCATTCCTTGGGATCGGCTCATATACTTTGGCAACAAAAAAAATATCATTGATTGCAACATGCTCGATGAATTTATAGTACAATTTATTCCAATAGAGTATAAAAAGCCTTTAAGTTGCAAGACGCTGCGACAATTTCCTAAAAATGTAAAAGTTTTACAAGCAATGCGAATCGAACCGTATGAAAAAGGAAAACATTTTTGGCTTGAAGTCGCATTGCATTATCAAAAAGGGGAGCATCAAGAGAACCTCTCTTTGATCTATGATCTCAAAGAAGATAGGGTGATACGAATTGTCAGTAATCCTGTATACTAAAGATTTCGATGCCTCAGTCACTGAGCCTGTCGATGTGATTCTCTCGCCGCAGTTTTATTGGATCAAAAAGATAGAAGCACCTATAAAATCTCGCTATGAGGCAAAGAAAGCTGCGAAAAATCTCTTCGATCTCGATGAAAGAGAGTATATCTTCGATGCTTTTAAAATCAACGACACCTACTTTGCCGTCGCTATTGCCAAAAATCTCGACCTTGCGATAGATAAAAAATATATTAGATCGATCCGCCTAGCACAAACGGAACTCTACGAATATGATTGCATCAACGTAAGCAAAAATCACTCTATCCAAAAGATCGAAGATATCCTCTTTTGCTTTCCCAAAGCAAGCGACTGTCCCGATATAAAGAGAATTTTGCCAACTATCAAGCTCTCAAAACACAAAATAGATCTCTTCAATAAAATTTCTATCGATACCACTTCCCTTGTTCTGGGGTTTGCTGCACTTTTGCTCATCGGTGCTTCCTTTTTTATCCAAGGCTTTGCCTATAAAAAAGAGCTCTCTAGCATCCAAAAGCAAAAAACGGCACTCGCACAGCGCTACAACCTCCCCTCTTCCACGTATGCCCTCGATGCGATTTTGCAAAAATATGAAAAGATCGAGAGCGAGCAAAAGAGATTGCGCAAAGATTTGGAGTTTTTCTCCGACACACCTGCTCGAAAGTTTCTGCAGCTGGGATTTGATGCCAAGCAGTATGAGGTAACCATACAGAGCCAAAAGAGTCTCGATGACTATTTCAAAAAACGATTTACCATACTGTCGTCTCAATTCAAAAACGGTATCTACAAAGCGAAGTTGGTACACAAATGAACAAAAGAACGCTTTTTTTGATAACCATCGCGATTTTATTGTTGCTGATTCTTAGCTATCGTTTTTACACTCAAGCAAAAAAGAGCGCTTTACAAGAGCAGCAAAAGCTTCTCGAGACCAAACAAAAGATGCAAGCCATTATACATCTCAAAACAAAATATCAGCACTCTCACTCTCTCGATGCGATTAAACCGTTTTGCAAAGTATATACAAACGGTTCCATCAAAGTAGAATGCGCAAATCTCGATGCAAAAGCTTTCCATAGAGTCCAAAAAATTCTCCTACAACACCCCATCAAATCCTTTGTCATTAAAAAAACGAAAAAAGGGGTGGATGTGAAGATGGAGCTTACGCAATGAAAAAAGTTCTTGTCGCCTCTTTGGGATTATATTTTGGAATCCTCTTTTTCATGCCCAAAGATAGCCTCTTTTTTACTCTCCAAAAAGAGCTGGCAAAGAAAAACATTTTCCTTACGGCTCAAACCTCCCTCACGCCGTCCACTCTCAACCTTGATGAGATGAAACTCTACTACGGCAAGCTCGATATCGCCACCGCTAAAACCGGTGCGATCTATCCTTTTTTGTTTCTCAATATCGCACATATCGACGATATTAATCTCTCCCTTGGCAATTACACGATCGATCGTGTGAGCGCCTTACACACACTGCTTCATCCACTGAAAATCTCACTCAGCGGAAAAAGTAATTTCGGCTCGCTTGACGGTGCGATCGATCTAGCTCGCCATGAGCTCAAACTCTATGTCGAATCGCCCACACCCGATATCAAACCCTATTTACGAAAAGATACGCAAGGATACTATTTCTATGCGAAGTTTTAGAGCAATTGCAATCTTTCTTTTTTCGATGGCGTTGGCGGCTCTGGGTTGGGCCATCGCAGCACTCTTTTGGTTAAAGTGCCGCAAATTGCCGATCCTATCGTTTTTAAAAAAGAGTATTTCCATATAGATCTCGCGAGACTCTTTTTTACAAAATCCTCTGCGGCCCCACGTATAGCAGCAGTCCCAAAACTCGACATCACGCTCAAAGCGGTTTATAATAACGGCAAAAACGGTTTTATCGTCATCGAAGATAGAGGCAAAACACACTTTGTAGACCTCAATGCTACCTATCGAGGATACAAGCTCATCGAAATCTATCCCGATAGCGCTATATTTATCAAGGGAGGCAAAAAATATAGAGTCACATTTCCCAAATCCCGCACATCACACACCTTGCCAAATGTAGGGTATAAACAAGTCATCTCCAAAAAGACGCTTAAAAAATATACGAGCAACATCAAAGAGATCTTTCGCAATATCGGTATCGTCAAAGATACCCAAGGCTACCTTGTCACTTTTGTCAAACCCGGTTCAATCTTTGATACAATGGGTTTGAAAAAAGGGGATATTCTTCTTGAAGTCAACGGTAGAGTGCTGCATAGCGATGCCGATGCGTGGGATCTATATAAAAACATCGACACTTTCGATCATTTTGAAGTGACGATTTTGCGAAATAACCAACAAAAGGTGCTCCAATATGAAGTGGATTAAATACCTCTTTGTGCTCATACTTTCACTCCAAGCGGCACAGGTTCAGCTCAATTTCAAAAACCTCGAAATAGCCGATTTTGTCAAGATGGTGGCCAAAATCACACATAAAAACATTCTTCTGACACGAGACGTTCGGGGTAAAGTCAACTTCATCTCCGTAAAACCGATCGACGAAAAAGAGGTCTACAAGGTCTTGCTCGACGTACTCAAAAGCAAAGGCTACACCATCGTAGAAGAAGAGGGCTTTTTGAAAGTGATTCGTAACGCTGAGGCTATCAAAGATGCACCGCCGCTAGCAGGTAAAAGCGACTTGGACCAGATGGAGACCGATCTCATAGCGCTCAACAACATCCCGGCCACATCTGCATACAAACAGGTTTCCTATCTTATCTCTCGCTATGGAAAGATCGTAATCAACAAAGAAAAAAACATTCTGGTCGTCACCGATTACACCGACAATCTCAAAGTGATCAAAGAGATTTTGCGCAAACTCGACAAACAGAGCCGCATGGTGATGCGCACGATCCGTTTCAAACATGCAGATGTGGCCAAAGTCTATCCAAAAATACAAGAGATAGCCTCAGCCATGTACGATCCGAAGATATATAAACACAAAGTCGTCGTCAACGAAAACGACAACGCCATCATACTCGTAGCCCCCTCGCGCATCGCCTATTCGCTCCTTACCATGATTCGAGGATTTGATACCAAACCGAAACCTCTCAACCAAATCACCGAAGTGGTCACGCTCAAAAACTCCGATGTGGCCAATATCGAAAAAGTGCTCACCAACATCATAAAAGCCAAATACAAAAAAGATGCGCCATCCATCACCGCAGACAACGAAACAAACTCGCTCATTGTCCTCGCTACACCCGAACAGCTCGAAACCATCAAAACCATCATCGCAGCGCTCGATATTCCCAAACAGCAAGTCTACGTCAAAGCAAAAATCTTGGAGATCTCCAACTCCAAAGCTTTAGAAGTGGGCAACAAGCTGGGACTGCTTGCCGGTTCGGCCAACAACAGCGGTCTGTATACCATGAGCGCAAATCTCGGAGGTCCGGCTATCGCTATCGATACCGCAGGACTCAATCTCGATATCCCGACCATCAAAGAGGGCTTGGCTCTAGGAGCGACGCTCGATCTTTTGGAGACATTTGGAGCGGCCAAGAAGCTCAGTGAACCGTCGATCCTTTGTATCAACAACACTCCTTCCACCATCTATGTGGGCAAAACGGTATCTGTACTGACGGGCAAAACCACCTCCAACGCCACAAGCGTCTCCTATTCGCGCCAAAATATCGGTCTGACCCTCAAAATCAAACCTCGTATCGACAGTGACAACAAGGTGGCTCTCAACATCAAAGCCATAGTGGAAGATATCCTTAAATCCGAAACTCCCGACAACACGCTCCCCACCACCTCCAAAAGAGATGTGGAAACCACCACTATCGTCAAAAACGGTCAAAGCGTCATCATCGGCGGACTCGTCAAGGACAATACCGAATCCAACATCAACAAAGTCCCGCTCCTTGGCGACATACCGATATTGGGATATCTTTTTCAGCATAAAACCACGAGCGGCGATAGAACCACGCTCGCGATCGTGCTCACACCATATATCATCAAAAAGAGCGGAGATCTCGACAAACTCCGCCTCACTCTCGCAAAACTGAATGAACTGGAAAAGAAGTTTATCGAAGAGTATCTCAAAAAGACGGGTAAAAAGTGATGGAGTTTTTCGAGCATATCAATCCCGAAGCAGTGCATATTGATAACTTTCCTATCGATGATGGGCTGAAATACTCGCTCCTGCCGGCTCGTGTGGATGAACGCAAACTCTTTTTGACCACCAAAAAGCATCTTATCGATGCGCTCAATTTCTACAACAAACTCTCCATACCTCTCGATATCGCTCTCACGGACGAAGACTCCTTTGCAAGACTTACGGCACACTACCTTGAGATGCAGACCCAAAAAAATCTTCAAGAAAGCGACATAGAAGCTATCGAAGAAGATCTCAGTCTCGATGATTTTATCAAAGAGGGGCTCGATATCCTCGAGTCGGAAAACTCCGCTCCTATCATAAAGTTCGTCAACTCCATGTTCTATCAAGCCGTCAAAAAAGGCGCAAGCGACATTCATATAGAGACACACGAACATTTCGGACTCATACGCTTTCGCATCGATGGGGTATTGAGCACGCAGGCAAAACTCCAAAAGAGCATCACGTCTCTTGTCATCAACAGAATAAAAGTGATCTCCAATCTCGACATCAGCGAAAGACGTATCCCCCAAGACGGTCGCACCCAGATCAAGATTGCCGACAAAACCACCGATATCAGGGTCTCTCTCATTCCTACCTACTTTGGCGAAAAAGTGGTGATGCGTCTCTTGATGGAAAGCGAAGAGATCCCCTCCTTGCAAGAACTCGGATTTAGCGACCATATCAGCGCCGGATTCAAAGAGCTTTTGGAACACTCCTACGGTATGATCCTCGTCACAGGACCCACGGGAAGCGGAAAATCCACCACCCTACACTCCTTTTTGCAAACCATCGCCACACCGGAAAAAAACATCATTACCATCGAAGATCCAGTGGAATACAAAGCCGACAACATCAACCAGATCCAAGTCAACCCCAAAGTGGGTCTCACATTTAGCAGCGGGTTGCGCAGTATCTTGCGCCAAGATCCCGATATCATCATGGTAGGTGAGATTCGCGACAAAGAGACGGCCACTATAGCGATCCAAGCTGCGCTCACGGGCCACCTCATGCTCTCGACACTCCATACCAACAATGCAGCCGCCACCATCACGAGACTCAAGGATATGGGTATCGAACCCTTTCTCATAGCATCGAGTCTCATAGGTGTGCTCTCCCAGCGCCTCGTGCGTACACTTTGTGCGTGCAAAGAGCCAAGCCGGGAGACTCACGAACTCGAAAAGATCATCCAGCAAGAACCCTATTTGGAGCGCTATTCCATCGGTACTATCTATCGAGCAAAAGGGTGCTCGGCGTGCAACTGGACCGGATATCGCTCACGTCGCGCCGTAGGCGAACTCTTTTTGATGAATGATGAAATCAAAGAGCTCATAGCCCAAGGCACAAACGATATCGAACTCAAAAAAGCGATGATAGCGCAAGGTATGAAAACCCTCAAAGAGGCACTTTTAGAGCTCGTACTTGCCGGAGAAACCTCACTGCAAGAAGCTATTCGCGTAGGATTGAAGGATTAGGATGCGCTACCGCTATAGTGCATATGAAAAAGATAGACGCATCAAAGGCACCGTCGAAGCCGCAAACATCGAGGAGGCAAAAAGAAAACTAGCCCATCTTGTCATTCTTGATATCAAACCGACCAGAAAGCTCTCGCTGCACTTTGGCAAAAAAATTCCCAAAAAAGAGCTCGCTAAACTTTTCAATACCCTTGGGCACTATCTGCGTGCATCCTTACCTCTCCCAAAAGCTCTTACCCTCACCAAAAACCAACTCGAAAACGGCCGCCTCATAGCTTTTCTCGACTACATACTCACTCAAATCAAAGAGGGGCAGTCGCTCTCACATGCTTTAGAGACGCACAACATCTTACGTTTGCCTCCTTATATAGTCAACTCCGCAAAAATTGGAGAAGAGAGCGGCAAACTCGACGTAGTTTTCATCGAGCTTGCCAAATTTTTACAAGATGAGGACGCAATCGCCAAAAAAACGGTACAAGCACTCATCTATCCGCTCTTCATTGTCGCCGTTTCTCTTTTTATGATAGCCTTTATGCTTACGAATGTCGTACCTAAGATCGTTCAGGTTTTTAGCGGTCTAAAACAAGAGCTTCCATCTGTTACGCAATTTGTGGTAGCGAGTGGAAACTTTTTACAATCTCATTTGCTCCAAATCCTTCTCTTTTTCACCCTTTTCGTCATATCTTTTCTCTTTTTGTATGCAAAGAGTTCAACAGTGCGGCTCACCATAGATGCGATGCTTCTCAAACTTCCTATCGTCAAAAAGATTATCCTCTCCAAAGAGCTGGGACGTTTTAGCTATCTTACAAGCGTGCTCGTACGATCTGGTATCAACTATCTCAACGCTATCACTCTCGCAACGGCCACCATAGAAAACGAAGCGATCAAACAGTACTTCCAAAAAGCGCTCCAAGAAGTCATCGAAGGTAAAAAATTCTCTCACGCGTTGCATAAAACAGGCTTTTCCTATGACAAAAGCTTCGTACAAGCGCTTGCGCTTGCGGAAGAGACGGGAGAAATCGAAGAGATTTTGCGCAATATCAGTGCGATCTATTTCGAAGCAAACAGTACACGGATCGAGACGCTACTGCGTCTTCTCGAACCTTCCCTCATCATTCTCGTGGGTGGTGCCATCGGTTTTATCGTCACGGCCTTGCTCCTGCCCATGTTTCGCATGAATCTTGTGCACTGAGCCGCCGATCATCTCAAAAAAGAGCGGTTTACCGTCATCGATATAGACAAAAAGTTTTTGATCGTTTCGATAGATGCGAAAAATTCGCACATTTTTGGCAAAACGATCGAGATAGAAAAGCTGTGGATCGGGCAGTCGTATCGGATCGAAACTCTCGACACGTATAAGAGCATCGCGGCGGGTACTGACATACCAGACCACATAGGGCTCCACTATATCGTAGAGCGAATTTGCCGTACGCAAAAAGAGCCTACAGTAGTTTTCATCGGGCGAGGGCTCTATCGTGATAGTGTCTGCTTGTAGTAGGTCGTGATAGAGCACCGTAGCGACTCGATGTTTTTGGGTATATCGTGCACTGGAGCGCTCCATGATGTTTTGCACGGTTTTGCTCTGCTGCAAGAGCCGACTCATCGCCATAAAAAGGAAGGATAAAATAAGTACGGCGATTAGTATTTCGATGAGTGTAAAGGTTCGTCTCATTGCAAATCTATATCGTATGCTTCATAGCTATGCATTTGGTCATGCACCGAAATTTTGTACAGATGCAGTTGCGATTTTTGATGCGTGAGGTTGAGTTCAGTGGCATGAGCGATCTTTTTTTCCGCTTTGATGCGTTCTCTTTTGAGGCTACGTATAATTGTGTCGTTGGAAATATTGAAATCACGTAGCTGTTCGTAGATATTGGGGACCTCTTTGAGTTCAATGGCGGCTACACTCGATTTGAGCATAAAATCGTCTCGATCATATGAGAGGCGCATGAAATGGCGCACCTGTGACGAAAAGCTCAAAAAGGCTCCCGCCACGACAAAAAAAATCATCACGGCTATGAGGATTTCGATAAGCGTAAAGGATCTCAATGATACCCTCCCGCTTCGGGTGCATACTCCGCAAGCAAAAAGAGCTCTTTTGCTTTCTCCCATGCATCTGTTTTATATATCCCGAGCGGCTTGAAAACATAGAAGCCTTGATCGCTTACGAGAATGAAGTAATCACCAAGTCCTCGGTGTACCCTATAGCGAAAGAGTATCTTGCGTCCGTTTTTCTCTGCAAAATCCACTCTCTCAAACCTCCCCTCCACAAAGCGAAAAACCTCGGGATGCGAAAGCGCTAGAGTCACACCCTTGACATCTCTTTCACTATGAAGCTCGATACTATCTTCAAATACAATAATCTCACCTTGCGGATAGAGTAAATCATAAAGATCCTCTACTTGCAAAGCGCTCTTTTGCCATGAGGGGAGTCGCACGAGCGTAAACGTCATCACTCCTATGAGGATGACCACCACAAGGAGCTCTACGAGACTAAAAGCTCTCACTTTTTGCACTGACTCAATCTGATATCGCTATTTTCTCCTTCACCTCCCTCCTTACCGTCAGCACCCAATGAGATGATATCTATCTGGCCGTCGGTATTGATATAGATATACTCCCCACCCCAGGGATCTTTCGGCACGCTCTTGCTTCCCAAAAATCCGCCACGAGGATAGTTTTTGTACTTTTGGGGATCGGGGTTTTTCACTAGCGCTTGCAGTCCCTCTTCGGTGCTTGGATATCTTCCCTCTTCTATCTTGAAGCTATCGAGGGCCTCCTTGAGAGATTGCATCTGCACACATACCAGCTTCTTCTTCGCTTGCTCCCCTTGGCCTATCACGTTTGGCACCACAAGCGCCGCCAAAAGCCCCAAAATGATCACCACTATCATCACTTCAATGAGCGTAAATCCTCTTCTCACAATGCTCCTTTGGAAACAATTTTCCCAATTATATACCATTTCACGCCCATACACTCTATTTCGAAAAATTTGCAAGAGTGATATTTGGCATACTCAACGAGGCTACAGCCGATAGGTTGAAATGATACCGGCTAATCATAGATTATTATTATAACTTCTCACTCCTTGGACTATGCGACCATATAATGTCCCATCACCGATTGCGTGATACTTTCTCGCCGATATAGATGATAGTACCGATAGCTATTAAGGATTATACGAAAATCTAAAAAAAAATTACTCTAAAACTTATAACTCGAGACGAACGGTTATCCTAATCGCTGCTCTTGGGTAAGGATACTCCTTGCTCACGTAAGCATTTTTGAAAAAGCCGTTCACAATTTTCTCTCCACG
>Ga0256832_1003005_pt1 | contig 11506 bp, 8 predicted proteins | sample 134614metaG_FD_190534 | JGI IMG/M metagenome (GOLD analysis project Ga0256832, IMG submission 190534) | Hydrothermal vent microbial communities from Lau Basin, Pacific Ocean - 134-614 | ecosystem: Environmental > Aquatic > Marine > Hydrothermal vents | place: Pacific Ocean: Lau Basin | collected...
GCTGGCGTAGGCATCGTCGATGGTGATGGCCACCACCTTGTCGGGCAGAGGGCCGCCCTCGTCCAAGGCCTGGAGGATGCGCCCCAGGGGCCAGACGCGAAAGCCGCGCTCGGCGAGGGCGTCCAGATGCGCGGCGAACTGCTCCGGCTGGACGTTGGTGCTGGGCAGCGCCGGCTCCCCGAAGCGGTGGTAGATGAAGGCCACCGCGTGCGGCTCCACCGCCGTCACCGTCCCCGTCCAGGCGAGGGCCAGGAGGCACGCCATTCGGTGGACAGCCCGCCACCCCCTTCGTATGCTTGCCCTCCCACCGGAACCAGGAGCGGAAACGAAGATGCCCGAGACCACCGCCGCGGCCCTCGTCAGCTTCGCCGTCATGCTCGTGGCCATGCGCCTCCACCGCCTGCGGCTACTACACGTGTCGGTCATGGTGCTCACCGTGCTGTTCGATCTGCTCATGCCCGTCTATCTCTACCTCAACCGGGATTGGTACGGCCGCTTCATCGAGCAGGAGGACATCTTCTCCTTCCTGGTGTGGATGCACCTGGGGCTGGTCATCACCCTGTTCTTCCTCTATTTCCTCCAGTTCCAGAGCGGCCGGCGCCTGCTGCGGGGGGAGAAGGCGGCGCGCCCGGACCATCGCAACAACGCCCGCGCCGTGATTGCCGCGCGCGCCCTGGTCATCCTCACCGGCGCCCTGCTGTACGTCCCCGAATGAAAAAGGCCCGCCGCGCCGAAAGACGCGGTGGGCCCTTCTCCATCGACGGCGCGCGTTACTTCTTGGCCTTGCGCGACTTCTCGATGAGGTCGTGGATCATGGGGGTGAGCACCAGCTCCATGGCGAAGCCCATCTTGCCCCCGGGCACGACGATGGTGTTGCGCCGCGACATGAAGGAGTCCTTGAGCATGCTCAACAGGTAGTGGAAGTCCACTTTCTCCGGCTGGCTGAAGCGGATCACCACGAAGCTCTCGTCCGGGGTGGGGATGTCGCGGGCGATGAAGGGGTTGGAGGTGTCCACCGTGGGCACGCGCTGGAAGTTCACGTGCGTGCGGGAGAACTGCGGGGTGATGTAGTGGACGTAGTCGGGCATGCGCCGGAGGATGGTGTCGACGATGGCCTCCGGGCTGTAGCCCCGCTCGGCGGCGTCGCGGTGGATCTTCTGGATCCACTCCAGGTTGACGATGGGGGTCACGCCCACCAGCAGGTCCACGTACTGGGCCACGTTCACGTCCTCGGTGACCACCCCGCCGTGCAGACCCTCGTAGAACAGCAGGTCGGTATCGGGGGGGATGTCTTCCCAGGGGGTGAACTCGCCGGGGCCCAGGCCCAGCTCCTTGTAGGGCTCGGCCTCCTCGTAGCTGTGCAGGTACTTGCGGATCTTGCCGGTGCCCGATTCGCTGTAGTTGCGGAACAGGGCCTCCAGCTTGTCGAAGAGGTTACCCTCGGGGCCGAAGTGACTGATGATTTTGCCTTCCGCCTGCGCCTTGGCGATGGCTTCCTTCATCTCCTTGCGGTTGTAGCGGTGGAAGCTGTCGCCCTCCACCACCACCGGCTTGATGCCCTCGCGGCGGAAGATGTGCTCGAAGGCGCGTTTGACGGTGGTGGTGCCGGCGCCGGAAGAGCCGGTGACGGCGATGATGGGATGTTTCTCGGACATGCGTGTCTCCTCGAGAGGCTGTGACGGAACCAGGGCCCGAACGCCCCGATCGAGGGGCGAAATCGCCGCAGATGGGCGGGATCCGGGCGGCAAGTGCGGCGATTATAAACCAAGCGGGCGCATTTCTCTCTTTCCCCCTGTGCCATAATCCGGCGCCATGACCACCGCCCCCCGCCATGTGGCCCTGCTGCGCCTCTCCGCCCTCGGCGACGTGTGCCAGGCCATCCCCGCCCTGCACGCCCTGCAGACGGCCTGGCCGCACACGCGCTTCACCTGGATCGCCGGGCGCATCGAGGCGGGCCTGCTCCAGTGCGTCCCCGGGGTGACGGTGGCCACCTACGACAAGCGCACGGGCCTGTCCGGCATGGGGCGCCTGCGCCGGGCGCTGCCCCGCTTCGACCTCCTCCTGCACCTGCAGACCTCGGCCCGCTCCAACCTCCTCTCCCTCATCAGTGTGCGGGCACGGGAGAAGGTGGGGCTGGGGCGTCCGGCCGCGCGCGAGGGCCATGCCCTGGTGGTGGACCGCCAGGCCCCCCTGCCCCCCCGCGCCCACGCGGTGGACACCTACCTGGCGGTGGTGCGCGCCCTGGGCATCGAACCCGGCCCGGCGCGCTGGGACCTGGAGATACCGGAGACGGCCCGCGCCTGGGCAGCGACGCAGCTCCCCGACGGTCCCTGGCTGGCGGTCAATCCCAGCGCCAGCCCCTCCCGCCGGGTGCACCGCGAATGGCCCCTGGAGCGCATGGCCCAGGTCATGGACTGGGCGGCGGGGGCGGGTCTGCGGGTGGTGCTGGTGGGGGGGCCGGGGGCGCGCGAGCGGCAACGGGCCGAACGGCTCAGGGACCTCTGCCGGTCCCCCTTCCTGGACCTCACCGGCCGCACCGACCTGCCCCAAATGCTGGCCGTCCTACAGCGGACCCGCCTGCTTCTGTCGGTGGACTCGGGGCCGGTGCACATGGCCACCACCGTGGGCACCCCGGTGGTGGGCCTGTACGCCGCCACCGACCCCCGCCAGACCGGGCCCTACCGGGACCTGGACCGGGTGGTGAGCGCCTACCCGGAGGCGGTGGCGGCGGAGTACGGCCGGCCCCCGGAGGCCCTGCCCTGGGGGATCCGCTGCCACGACCCCGGCGCCATGGCGCGCATCCCCGTGGCCGCGGTGACGGCCCGTCTCCAGGCGGTACTGGACTGATTCAAGGCCCGCTGCAGGGGGTGTTGGGGGCGATGTTCTCGGTGGGCCGGTTGGCGACGCGGAAGACCCACTCCACCCCCGCACCCGGTTCGAGATTGCCGGAGGTGCCGGCACCGCCGAAGATGGCCAAGCCGCGCACCGGCTCCAGACCGTAAGTGCCGTTGGCGTCCGCCCCCGCGTCCTGGAGGACGACGCGCAGGACGTGGCTGCTGCCGGGCGGCAGCGGGAAGGCGAACTCCCGGTAGGGCTCGCCCCCGTCGCTGGCCTGGAAGCTGCCCTGATAGACACCGTCCAGATAGAGGGCGAGGGTGTCGTCCTTGATCGGGCCCGCGTCACACAGGCGGAAGGCCACGTTGGCGCGGGTGATGGTCAACTGCGAGGCCCGCGCGGAGGTGAAGGTGGCGTCCTGCCACCCCCCTTGCCCGTCGGCCACCTGCAGGCGCAGGCGATAGGCCCCCGGGGGGAGGGCCGGCGGCAGGGAGGCGGTGACGCGTTCCGGGCCGAGGGTGGCGACGGCGAGGGGGTGTTCGTCGTCCGCCGCACCGATGAGGGTGATTTTCAGATCCGCGGGGCGGGCGGGGAAGGCGCGTCCGAAGATCTCCAACTCGCCGCCGGGCACGGCCCGCTCGGTCCCCAGGGCGTTGATCTGGGGCGCGGGCAGGAGGGCCAGGTCGAGGGGGCCGAGGACCGTCTCGCCGCCGTCTTCCCGGGGCTGGCGCACGCGCACGCGGAGCACGGGCTCGCCCCCCTCCCCGGTGAGGAAGGCGGGCAGGCGCACGGTGAGGGCCCGCTGATCCACCGCCAGGGCGTCCGCCGCCAGGGTCCAGTCCTGTCCGCCGCGGCTCACCACCACGGTGGGCGGGCGGCGTTCCCGGTACCCGAGGAGGTCCCGCTCGACCACCCGCAGGCCGCGTCCGAGGAGGGTCAGGCGCTGGTCGCCGCCGCCGAGGCGCAGGGCGCCGGGGACGGCGGTACGCAGCTCGGGGGGGAAGCGGATGTCGAAGACGCGCAGCGCCGGGGCCGTCTCCAGGGCCTCGGCCAGTTGCGCCAGGGGGCCGACGCCGGCGGCCAGGGCCTGCCCCTGCAGCTCCAGCAGGAAGGCCAGGCGCAGGCGCGCCCAGGGGAGCTCCGGCGCCCCCGCCAGGAGGTCGTCCAGGTCACCGTCGCGGGCGGCCCCGGCCAAGTCCGCCACGAGATCGGCGAGGGCGGCGCGGGGCGCACCCTCCCAGGCGCGTGCCAGGGCCCGGTCGAGGGCGGCTTCGGCCACCGCCGGCAGGTGCCGGGCGAGGGCCTCGGCGTCCTCCGCCTGCCACAGGGCGAAGGCCGGCCACAGGGCGCGGGCGGCGGCAGTGATCCAGGCCCGCCGCCACAGGGGCGCATCAGGGGCCTCGCCGGGCGGGGGCGGGGCGGGGGTGGCGAGGACGGCGTAGCCGCTCTGCCCGTCCACTCCGCGCACCACCCAGGCACGCGGCCCGGGCCGCCAGAGGATCCCCTCCGCCTGCGCCGCCACCAGGCGATGGCCATCCCGGTCGCGGTAGGCGAGGGCGGCGGGCAGGCCGGTGTCGTTGCGGGCGGCGAGGACCAATTCCCCCTGGTACTGGGCGACGAAGGCGCTCAACTCGCCGCCGGGCTCCTCGCACTGGGCGTGTTCCCGCAGCGCGCCGAGGAAACCCTGGAGGTCGTCGGACGCGGTGGGTGGCCAGGGGAGACCGCCGTCGGCCTCGAGACGGCGGATGAAGCCGTCGATGGCCGGCGTCGCCTTGGCCGCCATCCAGGCCCCCTCGTCCAGGGTGCAGGCCGGCCCCAGGGCGAGGCGCGCCAGGGCACGGGCGGTGGCCTCACCATCGCCGGGGAAGAGGGGGTCGTCCTCGTCCGCCTCGATGAAGGCGGCGGCCCGCAGACGGGCGCCGGCCTCGGTCCAGGCGAGGACGAGGGTGGCCTCGGTGCGCGCCAGGGCCAGCGCCGCGAAGCTGGCATCCGCCGGCCGATGCTCGACCGTGGGGCCCAGGCCGCTGTCCAGGCGCGCCGCCTCCGCCAGGGCCACGTACACCAACGGCGGGGTCTCGCGCAGGCGCGGGGGCCGATAGCGGACCGGCGGGCTGTCGCCCAGGGCGGTGCGCAGGCGCGCCGGGCCGGCCACCACGGCCTCTGCCGGCAGGCAGGGCCAGGGGTCGGTCGCCTCCAGGTGGGTGACGAAGACGTTGGGGTCCTCTTGGGTGCGCTTGGGGAAGGTGAGGACGTAGGGGTAGGCGATCCCCTCCCCCTGCGGGCGGACACGGTAGGGGAAGGGGCCGGGGCAGCCGGGGTCGGGCTCCAGGACGAGGCCGGTGAGGAAGGGGGCCTCGGCATCGGCGACGGTGAGTTCCAGGGCCGGACCGGCGCGCCCGTCGTGGAAGGGGCGCAGGCGGTAGGTGCCCGGGGGGAGGTCGGGGCAGGGGAGGGTCCAGGCGTCCCCGCTGCGTTGCGCGGGCGTGGCCACCCACGGCCCGTCGGGGCCTTCCACCACCACGCGCGCCTCGCCGTCCACCGGCAGGCGGGCGCCGCGCAGGTGGAGCGTGCGTCCCGGGCGGCAGGCGCCGTCGGGGCCGCCCGCCTCGCCGAGGTCGTCCAGGCGCGGCTGGCCCAGGAGGGTGGGGGCGGGGTCCCAGGGGGGGGCCGGGCGCAGGCGGCCGCCGGCGGGCTCGTCCGCATCGGGGAGGCCGTCGCCGTCGTCGTCCCGGTCGCGGAAGTCGGGCGTGCCGTCGCCGTCGCTGTCGCGCGGGCCCTGGGCCCAGGCCAGGGGGCCGGCCTCCTCGCCGTCGGCCAGGCCGTTGCCGTCGGCGTCGGCGTCCTGGGCGTCGGGGAGGCCGTCACCGTCCGTGTCGGCGGCCCCCTCCCAGCGGTCGGGGAGGCCGTCACCGTCGCTGTCCCGGTCCAGCCAGGGGGGACGGCCGTCGCCGTCGACGTCCACGTCCGCCTCGCCGGCCAGCACCGGGCGTGCCTCCAGGCCGTCGGGGAGGCCGTCGCCGTCGGTGTCGGGACGGGCGGGGTCGGCGCCCAGGGCCGCCTCCAACTCGTCGGCCAGGCCGTCCTGGTCGTCATCGGCGTAGAGGACCAGGGTGTAGCCGGCGGAGGCTTCGCCGCTCACCGCCAGCAGGCGCGGTCCGGCGGTGGCGACGGCGAAGGTAAGGAGGCTCCCCTCGGGCACGGGCAGGTCACGGTAGGGCTGGGGAAGTTCGTCCGTGGTGAGGAGGTTGAGGGCGGGGAGGGGGCCGTCGGCCACCAGGCCCAAAGCGTAGCGACCGGCGGGCAGGTCGATGCGGTAGAGGTCCAGGTCGCCGGCGTCGGCCACGGCGCCGAGGATCTGCACCCCCGGCACGCTCCAGGCGCCCACCGCCTCGGCGCTGGCCGCTTGGTCGTTGGCGGCCCCTCCGGGCAGGCTCTCGCGCTCGATCCATTGTTGCCAGGCCGAGACGCCGCCATCGCGGGGCGCGGCATCGAGGGCGTCCGCGACACCGTCCCCGTCGCTGTCCAGGTCCAGGGGATCGGGGGTGCCGTCGCCGTCGGTGTCGGCGGCGGGCACCGGCGGCGGGGCGCCGGGCGGGGCCCCTTCGCGCAGCTCCACCCGTACGCTGCGGCTCACCCGCCGACCGCTGCGGTTCTCCACCGTCAGGCGCAGGCGGTAGGTACCCGGGCGGTTGGCGGTGAAACGGGCCACGGGGCCGTCCGGCGGGTCGATGCGCCAGGCCAGGGGCGTCTCCCCCGCGGGCGCGGCCTCCAGGGCCCAGGCATGGCGCACGCCGACGCTGGGGCGGGCGTCCAGGGTCGCCCAGGCACCGTCCTCGGGGCGGTCCACGTCCTCGCTCACCCAACCGACGACGGGGTCGGCGGCCACCACCGCCTGGGGCAACACGTCCGGCACCCCCACGCGCGCACCGTCGATCCCGCCGCCGCCACAGGCGGAGAGCAACAGGAGAAACAACGGCCAGAGGGGTCGTGTGATCATGCGCCGGGGTGAGTTTTGCGCGCTACTTTAGCACGGGCGCCAAAAACCGGCATCTCGTAGGGATATGGCGACTCAGGCGCGGCGCAGGAGGTCCAGGAGGGCGGTGAACTGGCGGTCCCGGTCGAAGCGGGCGTCGGCCTCCTGCCGGCCGGCCGCGGCCAGGCGCGCGCGCAGGGCGGGGTCGTCCTGGAGGGTGGCGAGGGCACGGGCGAGGGCGGCGGCGTCCTCGGGGGGGACGAGCAGGCCGGTGCGCCCCGGGTCGATGATCTCGGGGACGCCGCCGGCGTCGGTGCCGATGACGGCGGTGCCGGCGCGCATGGCCTCGGGGAGGACGAGGCCGAAGGTCTCGGCGCGGGATGCGAGCACCAGGCAGTCCAGGCCGGCCATGAGTTCCTGCGGCCGGGGGTGGAAGTCGCGGAAGTGGATGCGCGCCGCCACGCCCCGTTCCCGTGCCCGCTGGCGCAGGGCCTCCGGGTAGGCCGGATCCATGGGGTGGCCCACCACCAGGGCGTGCACGTCCCGCCCCTGGGCGACCAGTTCGGCCACCGCGTCGATGAGCAGGTGCTGGCCCTTGGCCGGGGCGAGGCGCCCGACGATGCCGGCGAGGAAAGTGGTCGGGGCGAGGCCCAGTTCCGCCTTCAGGGCGGCCCGGTCCACCGCCGGCGGGGCGGGGACGCCGTAATAGACCGTCTCGATGCGTTCGGCGGGCAGGGGGAGGTGGGCGCGGGCCTGTTCGGCCAGGCGCCGGGTGATGACGTGGAAGCGGTCCACGGCGCCGTAGAGGAGGCGGTGGTAGGGATCGCGCTTGCTGCCGGGGAGGTCCATCTGGCGCGAGAAGACGAGACGGAAGCCGCCCCCGCGCCGGGCCAGGGCGGCCAGGGGCAGGTCGTATTTCCAGTGGGCGTGCAGGTGGGTGATCCCGGCCTCCCGGAGGAGGCGGCGCAGGCGGCGGGCGGCGAGGACGGGCAGGGGGCCGCGCGGGCGCGGGAAGGGGTGCACGGGCAGGCCGGCCTCGCGGGCGGCGCGCGCCAGGCGCGTGTCCGGGGCGGCGACGAGGATCGTCTCCACGCCTGCCTCCCGCAGCCAGGCGCCGAAGCGCAAGGGGAGCAGTTCCAGCCCCCCGAAGTCGGGGGACAGGCACAACTGCGCCACCTTCACCGGGCGCCCTCAGTCCGTCCGGTTGAGCCAGTCCAGGTAGGTCCGCACGCCCTCTTCCACGGTCTTGAAGGGGCGGTCGTAGCCGGCCGCGCGCAGGGCGGTGAGGTCGGCCTGGGTGTAGCTCTGGTAGCGGCCCTTGAGGTGCTCGGGGAAGGGGATGTAGCGGATGCGACCGCGCCCGTGCCAGGCGATGACGGCGCGCGCCACGTCGTTGAAGGTCTGGGCGCGCCCGGTGCCGGCGTTGAAGATGCCGGACACCTCGGGGTGGTCCCAGAACCACAGGTTGATGTCCACCACGTCGCCCACGTAGACGAAGTCGCGCCGCTGCTCGCCGGGCCCATAACCGTCGGAGCCCTCGAACAGGCGCACCTCGTCGCCCTCCTTGAGCTGTTGGTTGAAGTGGTAGGCGACGGAGGCCATGGACCCCTTGTGCCCCTCGCGCGGGCCGTAGACGTTGAAGTAGCGCAGGCCGACGATCTGTGCGCGCGCCTCCGGCAGGCGCCGGCGCACGTACTGGTCGAAGAGGAATTTGGAGTAGGCGTAGGCGTTCAGGGGGTGTTCGTTCTCCCGCCCCTCGGTGAAGTTGGGCCCGGCGCCGTAGACGGAGGCGGAGGAGGCGTAGATGAAGGGCGCGCCGTGCGCCTGGCACCAGTGCAGGAGAACCTTGGAGTATTCGAAGTTGTTGTCCATGACGTAGCGCCCGTTCCACTCGGTGGTGGCGGAACAGGCGCCCTGGTGGAAGACGACTTCGGGGGCGGGCAGGTCGCCGGCGCGCACCCGTTCGAGGAAGTCGCGCTTGTCCAGGTAGTCGGCGATCTCCAGATCGGCCAGGTTGAGGCACTTGACCCCGTTCTCCAGGTTGTCCACCACCAGGATGTCGGTGCGGCCGCGGCGGTTGAGGGCCTCGACCAGGTTGGCGCCGATGAAGCCGGCGCCGCCGGTGACGATGATCACGAGTCGTCCTCCTTTGCTTGGATGGCGCGGATGATGGCGCTGGTGGAGCAGCCCTCCTCGAAGCCGAGGACGCGCACCTCGCCCCCCGCCTCGCGCACGCAGCGACCGCCGGCGATGTCCTCGGGGCGGTAGTCGCCGCCCTTCACCAGGACGTCCGGCCGCACGCGGCAGATGAGCCGCTCGGGGGTGTCCTCGGAGAAGGGCACCACCCAATCGACGCTGGCCAGGCCGGCGAGCACGGCCATGCGCCGTTCCAGGGGGTTGATGGGGCGCCCGGGGCCCTTGAGACGGCGCACCGAGGCATCGTCGTTGACGGCGACGACGAGGCGGTCCCCCAGGCGCCGAGCCGCCTCCAGGTAGGCCACGTGGCCGGCGTGGAGGATGTCGAAGCAGCCGTTGGTCATGACGATGCGCTCGCCGTGGGCGCGGGCGTCGGCCACCGCCAGCAGGAGTTGTTCCTCGTTCACCACCCCGCCGGTACCGGACAGGCCGGCGGCGCGGCGCAGCTCGGGGAGGGAGACGGTGGCGGTGCCCAGCTTGCCCACCACCAGGCCGGCGGCGAGGTTGGCCAGGGCGGTGGCCCGTTCCCAGTCGGCGCCTGCGGCGAGGGCGGCGGCGAGGACGGAGATGACCGTGTCGCCGGCGCCGGTGACGTCGTACACCTCGCGCGCCTGGGTGGGGAGATGGAATTCGGGGCGACCGGGGCGCAGCAGGGTCATGCCGTGCTCGCCGCGGGTCACCAGGAGGGCGGTCAGGTCCAGGTCCTCCATGAGGCGCTCGCCCTTGGCCACCAGCTCGGCCTCGTCGGCGCACGGGCCCACCACCGCCTCGAACTCGGCCAGATTGGGGGTGATGCAGGTGGCGCCCCGGTAGCGGGAGAAGTCGCTGCCCTTGGGGTCCACCAGCACCGGCAGGCCGGCCGCGCGTGCCGCCTGGATGAGGTCCTGTACCGCCCCCAGGGCCCCTTTGCCGTAGTCGGAGAGAACGAGGGCCCCCATGTCGGAGAGATCCGTGGTCGCCGCCAGGCGGCGGGCGGCCTCCTGGGGGTAGGGCTGCTCGAAGTCCAGGCGGATGAGCTGCTGATGGCGGCTGAGGACGCGCAGTTTGGTGACCGTGGGCAGGCCGGGGACGACATGGAAACGGCATTCCACCCCCGCCGCCTCCAAGGTGGCGGCGAGGGCGCGGGCGGCCTCGTCCTCGCCGGTGAGCCCGGCCAGGCGCACCCCCGCCCCCAGGCTGGCCAGGTTGAGGGCCACGTTGCCGGCCCCGCCCGGCCGCTCCTCCACCGCCTGCACGTGCACCACCGGCACCGGCGCCTCCGGAGAGATGCGGCCGGTGGGCCCGTGCCAGTAGCGGTCGAGCATGAGATCGCCCACCACCGCCACGCGGGCGCGGGTCAGATCGGGGACGGTCAGGTTCATGGGGACGGGGTCATGGGTGGATCGGCCGGCCATGATAACATGGCCCGTCCCGAGGCCATCCCGAACCCGCGCCCGTGCCCCCCATCACCGCCATCGTCATCACCCTCGACGAGGCCGAGAATATCGGCCCCTGCATCGACTCGGTGCGGCAGGTGTGCGAGGAGGTCATCGTGGTGGACTCCGGCTCCACCGATGAGACGGTGGCCATCGCCGAGGCGCGCGGCGCGCGGGTGATCCATCAGCCCTACCTGGGGGACGGGCCGCAGAAGGCCCATGCCGTGCCCCTGGCCCGCCACGACTGGATCCTCAGCCTGGACGCCGACGAGCGCCTGGACGAGGCGGCGGTGGCGGCCATCCGTGCCCTGGAGCTGGGTGCCGGCGGGGTGGACGGCTACGCCCTGCGGCGCAAATCCTTCGTCGGCGAGGCCTGGGTGCGCCCCTGGTATCCGGACTGGCTGGTGCGCCTCTACGACCGGCGCAGCGCCGGATTCGAGCCGGTGCGCGGCCACGCCCGGGTCAAGGCGCGGAAGGTGCAGCGCCTGCCCGGCCACATCCTCCACTACAGCTACCGGGACTGGCTGCACGTGGCCCAGCGCACCACGTTTTTCATCGACCGTGGCGCCCGCCAGCTGGCCGACCGCGGCCACCGCGCCACCCCCTGGGACCCGCCCCTGCATGGCCTCGCCGCCTTCCTCAAGACCTATCTGGGCAAGGGCGGCTGGCGCAACGGCCTCACCGGCCTCAACGTGGCGGTGGTCTCCGCCTATTCCGCCTACATGAAATACGCCGTCCTGCGGGAGCGCCAGCTCAAGGGGCGAGAAAACGGACGTTGACGGCGCGCGCGGCGGCTGCCAGGTCGATGGCACCCAGGTCGTCCTCGTGCGCGGTGGGCGGCGGGGCGAAGGCGAGGCGCCGGTCGGGTGAATTGAGGGTCCGCCAACGCAGGGCGGAAGTGACCCGCCCGCGCGGGTAGAACCCGGCCGTCGGCACGTCCAGGGCCCCGGCCAGGTGCAAGGGGCCGGTGGAGCCCCCCACGAACAGGTCCACGGCGGCGATGATGCGGGCGTAGTCCACCAGGCCCGGGTGGTCGGCCTGCAGGGCCGCCGACCGCCCCCGCGCCGCCAGGGCCGCGCACACCGCC
>Ga0256832_1003006_pt1 | contig 11505 bp, 12 predicted proteins | sample 134614metaG_FD_190534 | JGI IMG/M metagenome (GOLD analysis project Ga0256832, IMG submission 190534) | Hydrothermal vent microbial communities from Lau Basin, Pacific Ocean - 134-614 | ecosystem: Environmental > Aquatic > Marine > Hydrothermal vents | place: Pacific Ocean: Lau Basin | collected...
AAGACGCTCTGCAGGTTGGCCACGATCACCACGTCCGTGTAGTCCACGTCGCCGCCGGGGTCGCGTTCCAGATCTTCGTGTTCGGCGGCCACGGCGATCAGTTCCTTCGGGAACAGCCACTTGCCGAGAATGGCCGCGCCCAGCCGGGTGTGGGCCTTGCGAATGATGCGATCCAGCATGGCCTCGTCGGCCAGCAGTTCCGGGTAGTCCTCGGCACGGGTGAGAATGGGCAGCACGCCGATGTCGTGCACCAGACCGGCCAGCAGGGCCTGATCTGGCTTGAGCTTCGTGAACTGGCTGGCCAGGGCATGGCTGATGGCCGCCACTTCGGTGCTGTGCTCCCAGGTCTGGCGCAGGCGCCGGTCGGTGGCGTCGGTAGTGGCCTGGAACATCTGCTCCATGGCGATACTGGTCACCAGGTTGCGGACCATGGCGCTGCCCATGCGGGTCACGGCGGCCTCGACGCTCTCGATCTGGCGGCTGGCCCGCAGCAGCGGGCTGTTGGCAATCTGGATCAACCTCGCGGAGAGGGCCGCGTCGCTGGTGATGACCTTGGCCACGTCGGCCATGGAGGCGTTCTCGTCCTCGAGCGTGTCGCGCACCTTGAGCGCCACTTCCGGCAGGGTGGGGAGCACCAGCCGGTCGTTCTCGAGATCAGCCATCAGATCGTTGAGGAAATTCTCTTCCAGGGACATGGGGGCTCCTTGGGTCACGGCGTGTCCGTACCGCGTGAACGGCGCACGGTTGAACGAAATCCGGGACGGGTGTGGCCTTCGGCCAGGCTACCCGCAGGCGCACGAACGCCTCGTGGAGCTTATCGGCGGGTCTACCCCGGTCTTGAGGCGCGAAAAGGGGTTTTTGTGTCTCAGCCGGCGGTGACGGTGTAGGGCAGTTCCTGCAACGCGAGCACCGGGCCATCGGCCGCACCGAGATGCAGCGGCCGGTCGATACTGGCGATCTGCACCACCATCAGCAGATCGACGCCACCCCCGGGGGCGGGCGCGCTCTCCACCACCTTGCCGGCGGCCTGTTCCTCGCCTTCCGCATGGACGGCCGTTCCGGGTGCCGGCGGTTCGTCGATTCCGGCATGGGCCAGATACATGCGCCGCTTGAGCTTGCCCAGATAGTGCATGCGGGCCACCACTTCCTGGCCGGGATAGCAGCCCTTCCTGAAGCTGATGGCATCCAGGGCCTCGAGGTTGGCCATCTGCGGCACGAAGGCCTCGACCGTTTCGGCATGCAGATCGGGCAGCCCGGCCCGGATGTTGAGCCAGGTCCACACCTCGGCGCCCACGGGACGGGCCTGGCGGGCCAGCCGCCGCCAGAGCGTCATCACTGCCTCGGGCGGGCCATGGATGGCGAAACGGGGCAGGGGATCGGGCAGGCGGATGACGGTGAGGCCGTCCTTCTGCAACACCTGCCAGGGGCGTTCGGGACGGGCGTCGAGCATGTCGCCGAGCAATTCCGGTGCCCGTTCGCCGGCCAGACCGAAACGCGCCATTTCATCGCTGGCATCTGTCAACGTGACCTGCGAGCGCAGGACGAACATGCGCAGGCGCTTGAGCGTGGCCTCGAGGATATCGGCAGGCAATACCAGGTAGTACACCCCTTCGCGCAGGAAGACCTGGAAGATGGCCAGCATGCGTCCCTTGGCGTTACTGTAACTGGAGAGCTGGGCCTCGCTGTCGCTGACGGCGTTGATGTCGTTGCCGAACTGGTTCTGCAGAAACTCGCGGGCATCCTCACCCTCGACGGCGATGAGGCCATAGTGGGACAGATCGGCGATCACCGGTCCGCCGGAGGCGGCCTGACGCTCGGCCGCGGCATCGCCGAAGTCGACCACTCGCCCGGACTCGATGCGGGCGCCCTGTTCCTCGAGAAATCGTTGCCACTCGTTGTGCATGCCTGCTCCTGCGGGAATGGATTTGGCTATACTTGCCAGAGACCGGACAACGGTCGTATGGTTGTCGGTATCGAAAAGGGAACCGGACTGTTCAGCGGAACTGAACGCGAGCCACGATTATAATGCCAACCCAAAGCGCCCGGCCAAGGTTTCTGCAACTTCTGCAAATCCGCCAGCCGATCACGGCCATCGTCTCCATTACCCATCGCATCAGCGGGGTCTTGCTGTTTCTCGCGCTGCCCTTCGCCGTGGCTGCGCTGCATCTGTCCCTGCGCAGCGAAGGGGATTTCCTGCGGGTCCAGGCCTGGCTGGCAGCCTGGCCGGTGCGCCTGATCGGTGTCCTGCTGTTGTGGGCCATCCTGCACCACTTTCTTGCCGGCATTCGTTTCCTGCTACTGGATCTCGACATCGGCCTGTCACTGAAGGCGGCGCGGGCGAGCGCCTGGGCCGTGCTCGTGGCCGTGGGCCTGCTGTTCGTGCTGTTGTTGATTGGAGCCCTCGCATGACCTTCCGCGCCCAGGGACTGCGCGCCTGGCTGCTGCAGCGACTGAGTGCCGCCTACCTGGCCCTGTTCACCATCCTGGCCGTCGGCTGGCTGCTGTTCGGCGAACCCGTCGATTATGCCGCCTGGCGGCAACTGCTGGGCACGCCCTGGATCAGCGTGCTCATGGCGCTGTTCTTCATGGCCCTGTTCTTCCATGCCTGGGTGGGGATCCGTGACGTGCTGATGGACTATGTTCCCCATCTCAAGCTGCGCCTGTTCCTGCTCATCGCCGTGGCGGTGCTGTTGCTGGCGCTGGCCATCTGGAGCGCGCTCACACTGGTTTCGGTGTATCGCCCATGAACAAGCCCGAATACCGCCGTTTCGATACCCTCGTCATCGGTGCCGGCGGCGGCGGGCTGCGGGCCGCCCTGCAACTGGCGCGGGCCGAGGCCAACGTGGCGGTGGTCTCCAAGGTGTTTCCCACCCGTTCCCATACCGTGGCCGCCCAGGGTGGAATCAACGCGGCGCTGGGCAATGTGCGCCCCGACAACTGGCACTGGCACATGTACGATACGGTCAAGGGCAGCGACTACCTGGGCGATCAGGACGCCATCGAGTACATGTGCCGCTCGGCCGCCCATCTGGTGTACGAGCTGGAGCACGCCGGCGTGCCCTTCAGCCGCCTCGAAAACGGCAAGATCTACCAGCGGCCCTTTGGCGGCCAGAGCATGAATTTCGGCGGCGAACAGGCGGCGCGCACCTGCGCGGCCGCGGATCGCACCGGCCACGCCATGCTCCATACGCTCTACCAGCAGAACATCCGCGCCAAGACCCACTTCTTCGACGAATACTTCGCCATCGATCTGCTGCGGGACGAGGAGGGCTTCATCCTCGGCGCCGTGGTGCTCGACATCGAGACCGGCGAGCCGCTGGTGATCGAGGCCAAGACCACCCTCATCGCCACCGGCGGTGCCGGCCAGCTTTTTCGCACCAACACCAACGCCCACATCAACACCGGCGACGGTCTGGCCATGGCCCTGCGGGCTGGCCTGCCGCTGCAGGACATGGAGTTCTTCCAGTTCCATCCCACCGGCATCGCCGGCAAGGGCATGCTGATTACCGAAGGTGCGCGCGGGGAGGGCGGCTATCTCGTCAACAAGGACGGCGAGCGCTTCATGGAGCGCTATGCGCCCCACGCGAAGGACCTGGCCAGCCGCGACGTGGTCAGCCGGGCCATCGCCACCGAGGTGCGCGAAGGCCGTGGCTGCGGCCCCAACGGCGATTACGTGCTCCTGAAGCTGGATCATCTGGGCGAGGAGGTGCTGAAGAAACGGCTGCCCGGCATCCTGGATCTGATCCGGACCTTCCTGCACATCGATCCGGCGAAGGAACCGGTACCGGTATTTCCCACCGCCCACTACACCATGGGCGGCATACCCACCAACCGCCATGGACAGGTGGTGGCGCCGGTGGAGCAGGGCGAGGAGGTCATTCCCGGTCTCTACGCCGCCGGGGAATGCGCCTGCGTCTCGGTACACGGCGCCAATCGTCTGGGCGGCAATTCCCTGCTCGACATCGTGGTCTTCGGCCGCGCCGCCGGCAATCACATCATCGAATACCTGCGCGAGAACCGCTATCACCGGCCCCTGCCACCGGACGCCGTGGACCGACCCCTGGCGCGGCTGGCGCGCTGGGATCGCAAGGGGGAAGGGGAGTCGGTGGCCGGCCTGCGCGCCGAACTGCAGGCCACCATGGAGGAATACTGCGGCGTGTTCCGTACCCAGTCGGTGCTGGACGAGGGCGTGGCGAAGATTCTGGAACTGGAGCGCCGGCTGGACGACGTGCGTCTGCAGGATCACAGCCGGATCTTCAATACCGCCCGCATCGAGGCCCTGGAACTGGAGAATCTGGTGGCTCTGGCCGTGGCCACGGTGGTCTCGGCCCAGGCCCGCACGGAAAGCCGGGGCGCCCATTCGCGCATCGACTACCCCGAGCGGGACGACGTGCACTGGCTCAAGCACACCCTGTTCTTCCGCGAAGACCGGCGCCTGGAATACAAGCCGGTCACCCTCAAGCCCCTGTCGGTCGAATCGTTCCCGCCGAAAGAGCGGGTCTACTGAGGAACGATCATGGCCAGTATGCGTTTCCGCATCTACCGCTACAATCCGGAGACCGATACCGGTCCCCGCATGCAGGATTTCGTGCTCGAGGACGTGCAGCCGGGGATGATGCTGCGCGACGCCCTGCTTCGGCTCAAGGAACAGGACGAGACCCTCACTTTCCGTCATTCCTGCGGCGAGGGCGTGTGCGGCTCCGACGCCATGAACATCAACGGCACCAACGGTCTGGCCTGCATCACGCCGCTGGCGGGCCTGAAGGAGCCGGTGGAGATCCGGCCGGTGCCGAAACTGCCGGTGATTCGGGATCTGGTGGTGGACATGGACGAGTTCTATCACCACTACCGGTCCGTGAAGCCCTATCTCATCGTCCACGATCCCGAGCCGGAGGTGGAATTCCTGCAGTCGCCGCAGGAGCGCGAGAAGCTCGACGGTCTCTACGAGTGCATCCTCTGCGGCTGCTGCACCACCTTCTGCCCCTCCTTCTGGTGGAATCCCGGGAAGTTTCGCGGCCCGGCCGCCCTGCTGCAGGCCTGCCGCTTCCTGGTGGACAGCCGGGATCAGGCCACGGCCGAACGGCTCGAGGATCTGGAAGGCCCCTACCGCCTGTTCCGCTGCCACACCATCATGAACTGCGTGAACGTCTGCCCCAAGGGGCTCAATCCCACCGCCGCCATCAACACCATCAAGCGGCTGATGGTCAAGGACATGATCTGACCATGAGCGAAGACGCCACGCTCGCCCGGCTGCGCTGGCAATGCCGACGGGGGATGGCCGAGCTCGATGCCCTGCTGCTCAACTTCGTCGATCGGCATTACCCGGAACTCGATGCCGGACGTCTTCGGGATCTCGAACGCCTGCTGAAGACGCCGGATCCGATGCTGCTCGAATACCTCATGGGCCGCATGGTGCCGGCCGATCCGGCCCTGGCGGCGCTGGCGCGGCAGATCCGCGAAGCCATGTGAGGGGGGCGGCCAGAAGGCCGAAACCGCTTCCCGTCGCGTATCTCATACAACACGCAGGCCGGTCCCGTGCGATCTGGGTACCGGCCCTGCGACACCCGTCGGCTCCCCAACTCCTGCCCCGCGATCCCGAATTTCCGCCAAATCCGACACCAATGTCGGATTCGTCCTACAGTCACGGACGCCGTTTGCGGCTTGAATGGATGCAGGAGCCCAAGACAGGAGGTCGCCCATGTCCCTGCACGACATCGAAGGAACGGTCCTGCGCCTGGAAGTCCAGCCCTCCCGGCTGTTGCTGCGCGCGCAGTTTCTGGTTCACGGCCTGGCACTGATGGTGCTGGCCTATCCGCTGGGGGTGCCGCTGTGGGTGCGGGTGTTGCTGTTCGCCGGGCTGGTGGCGAGCCTGTTGTTCACCCTGCGCAGCGACGCCCTGACCGGCGTGCGGGATCTGCTGCTCGACGGCGGCAACCAGTGGTTCTGGCGCCGGGCCGACGGTGTGCTGGAGGCCCTGCGGCTGCGCGACGATTCCTGGCTGGGAACCCATCTGGCGGTGCTGCGTTTCGAACGGGAGAGCGGCGGCCGCACGCTGAACGTCATCATCCTGCCCGACAGCGTGGATGCGGACAGTTTCCGGCGGCTGCGGGTGCGCCTGCGTCAGGCGCCGGCGGAGAGCCGGGTCTCTTCGCTTTCGGGATAGTTGTCCGGAGACAGCACCGTGTTGCGGGGCGGGTGGCGCCGGTCCGGCTCCGGATAGTCCAGGGTGTAGTGCAGGCCCCGGCTCTCCTTGCGGCTCAGGGCCGAGCGGATGATCAGATCGGCCACCACCGCGATGTTGCGCAGCTCCAGCAGATCGCCGGTGATCACGAAGTCCCCGTAGTATTCCTCGATCTCGTCCAGCAGCAGGGCGGCGCGATGGGCGGCGCGCTGCAGCCGCTTGTCGGTGCGCACGATGCCCACGTAGTCCCACATGAAACGCCGCAACTCGTCCCAATTGTGGCTCACCACCACTTCCTCGTCCGAGTCGGTCACCTGGCTGGCGTCCCACTCCGGGATGGTGTCGGCTGGCGGCTCGCGCCCGGATTCCCGGATGTCCTCGGCGGCCGCCTCGGCGAACACCAGGCATTCGAGCAGGGAGTTGCTGGCCAGACGGTTGGCGCCGTGCAGGCCGGTATGGGCCGTCTCGCCGATGGCATAGAGGCCCTCGAGATCGGTCCGCCCACGCCGATCGGTCACCAGCCCGCCGCAGGTGTAGTGGGCCGCCGGGACCACGGGGATGGGCTCCGAGGTGATGTCGATGCCGAATTCGCGGCACCGCCGGTAGATGGTGGGGAAGCGCTTTTTCACGAACGCGGCCGGCTTGTGGCTGATATCGAGATAGACGTGCTCGATGCCCAGCCGCTTCATCTCGTGGTCGATGGCCCGGGCGACGATGTCCCGGGGCGCCAGCTCGGCGCGGGGATCGAAGCGCTCCATGAAGGTCTGGCCGTTGGGCAGCAGCAGCCGGCCGCCCTCGCCACGCACCGCTTCCGAAATCAGGAAGCTCTTGGCCCGGGGGTGGTAGAGGCAGGTGGGATGGAACTGGTTGAATTCCATGTTGGCCACCCGGCAGCCGGCCCGCCAGCCCATGGCGATGCCGTCGCCGGTGGAGGTGTCGGGGTTGCTGGTGTAGAGATAGACCTTGCTGGCGCCGCCGGTGGCCAGCACCACCTGGGCGGCCCGGAACACCCGCACCTCGCGGGCTTCCTTGTCGAGCACGTAGGCGCCCAGGCAGCGGTTGCCGGGCAGGCCGAGCTTGGCCCGGGTGATCAGGTCCACGGCGATGTGGTGTTCGTGGATGTCGATGTTGGGATGGGCGCGGACCCGGGCCTCCAGGGTGGTCTCCAGCGCGCGGCCGGTGGCGTCGTCGGCGTGCACGATGCGCCGGTGGGAATGGCCGCCTTCCCGGGTGAGATCGAAACGGGTGCCGTCGGTATCCAGGTTGAAGCGGATCCCCGATTCCAGCAGCCAGCGGATGTTGGCGGCGCTGCGCTCCACCACGAAGCGCACCACCTCCGGGTCGCACAGGCCGGCGCCGGCATTGAGGGTGTCATTGATGTGGGCCTCGATGGAATCGTCGTCCCCGAGCACGGCGGCGATGCCGCCCTGGGCGTGGAGTGTCGAACCCTCGGACAATGCGTCCTTTGAGATCAAGGAGATACGGTGGGTGTCCGCCAGGCGCAAGGCCAGGGACAGGCCGGCGGCGCCGCTGCCGATGATGAGCACGTCGCTTTCGATCTGCATCCCGTTCCTCGCAGGCATCACCCGGAACCGCTGCGGTATTTCTGTTTCCGCGCGGGATGGGTTTAGAATGAGCCGGTCGTTCTTTCGCACTATAACGAAAAAACCTTCCGCCGTGCGAACTCCACCGGATTTGGATGGTCAATGTCGGTAGAGTCCGGGCGGCTTTTCTCTCACGTCGAACAGAAGGAAAGGGCCCGGATGGGCGAATTCGAATCGGATCAGGCTCTGGTCGAGCGCGCCCAGCGGGGTGACAAGCGGGCTTTCGACATGCTGGTACGCAAGTACCAGCAGCGCATCATGAAAGTCCTGTCCCGTTACGTGCGCGATCCCATGGAGGTCCAGGATCTCGCCCAGGAAACCTTCATCAAGGCCTACAAGGCCTTGTCGCGGTTTCGCGGTGACAGCGCCTTCTATACCTGGCTGTACCGCATCGCCATCAATACGGCGAAGAACTACCTGGTTTCGCAGGGCCGGCGTCCGCCCCAGTCGGACATCGACGCCACCGAGGCCGAGACCTACGAAGGCGAATCGGCGCTCAAGGAATACGCCTCGCCGGAGCGGGAGGTGCTGCGGGACGAGATCCGGGACACGGTCTTCCAGGCCATCGAGGAACTGCCGGAGGATCTGAAGACCGCCATCACCCTCCGGGAACTGGAGGGCATGAGCTACGAGGAAATCGCCGACGCCATGGAATGCCCCATCGGCACGGTACGTTCGCGGATCTTCCGGGCCCGCGAAGCCATCGACAAGAAACTGCGTCCGCTGCTCGAATAGCCGCGCACGCGCCGAAAACTTCCGAATACAGCGAGTCCAGCGTCAGCAGGTGACCGACATGAACGACAAACTCAACGAAGAACTCTCCGCCTTCATGGACGACGAAACCCCCGAGGCCCAGCGTCTGGCCGAACGCCTGTCCCGGGATCCGGAACTGCAGGCCCGCTGGAGTCGCTATCACCTGATTCGCGATGCCATGACCGAGCATCTCACCTACGCCGAGATCGACATTGCCGCCCGGGTCAGCCAGGCGCTCGAGAACGAGCCCACGGTCCTCGCGCCACGCCGCTGGCACCTGCCCCCGCGGGCCCGCAAGGTGGCCCGACAGGTCGCCGGACTGGCCATCGCCGCCACCGTTTCCGCCGTCACCGTGATGACCGTGCAGCAACAGCGTGTCGAGAACAGCGCACCGGCCGTGGCCAAGGTAGCGCCGGGCAGCACCCGGATCGCCAGCGCGAGCCCCGGCCGCCCCGTCGCGCGCGTGGTGGAGTTCGTGCCGGAAAACCGTCCACTCAAGCCGGAAGTGCGTTCCAAGCTGAGCAACTACCTGGTGAATCACAACGAGTACTCGGTCACGTCCAACATGCAGGGGATGCTGCCCTACATGCGCATCGTCAGTGCACATCCCCACGAACCGGCCCCGGCAGCGCAATCCTCGGCCCGTATCGGGAACGCCGTGGTCAATGGGCAGTAAGGGCATGCGGTATTCCCGTTCGGCGCTGTTCACCCTCGGTGTCCTGTTTCCCGTACTGGCCTTCACTGCCGAGTCGCTCGATCAGGTGGAGGCCTGGCTGCAGAAGATGCAGCGCGCCGCCCATACCCTCAACTACGAAGGCACCTTCGTCTACGGGCACGGCAGCAACCTCACGTCCATGCGCATCATTCACCGTGCCGACGACGAGGGTGAGCAGGAACGTCTGATCGCCCTCGACGGCAGCGGCCGGGAAGTGGTGCGCAGCAAGGACACGGTCACCTGCATCATGCCGGACACTCGCAGCATCGTGGTGGAGCCGACCCGCCCGAACAAGCAATTCCCGCCGGCGTTTCCGATGCGCGTGGCGCATCTGGCCGACATCTATGCCTTTCGCCTCATCGATGGCCAGTCCATGGTGGCCGGCCGTTCGACACAGCGCATCGAGATTCTGCCCCGTGACCAGTATCGCTACGGCCATCGCCTCTGGATCGATCGTGAGACCGGGCTGTTGCTCAAGACCCATCTGCTGAACGAGCAGGGCAGGCCGGTAGAGCAGTTCATGTTTACCCGGATTCGCTTTCTGGAACACGTCCCGGACGAGTTGCTCGCGCCCGACATCAATGCCGACGGCTTCACCCGCTACGAGGTCAAGCACGAAGCCACGGACGCGGACGCCGACGCCCCGCCGGCCGTGATCGTGGGCTGGCTGCCGCCCGGTTTCCGTGAAGACATGCAGCGCCTCCAGCGTTTGCCGACCAGCGTCAAGCCGGTGGAGCATCTGGTCTTCTCGGACGGGCTGGCGTCGGTGTCGGTCTTCCTGGAGGAGGAACTGGAACAGGATGCGGCCAACCTGATCGGTGGCACCCGCATGGGCGCCGTCAATGTCCACGGCCGGAGCCTGGGCGACTATCACGTCACCGTGGTGGGCGAAGTCCCGCATCGTACGGTGGAACGGATCAGCACCTCGGTTCGCATCCCGTCCGATCATGATTGAGCAGACCGCCACGGTCGTCCGCACCGAAGGCCCGCTGGCCTGGGTGGAGGCCGAGCGGCAGAGCACCTGTGGCCAGTGTGCCGCGCGCAAGGGCTGCGGCACGGCCGTGCTCGCCGAGGTACTCGGGCGACGGGCGGCCCGCATGCCGGCGCTCAATCCCATCGAGGCACGTCCCGGTGAACAGGTGGTCATCGGTCTGGACGAGAGCGCCATGCTGCGTGGTGCCGTCGCCGTCTATCTGCTGCCCTTGCTGACACTCATCGGCGGGGCCATCCTGGCCTCGCCGGGCGGAGACGGTCTGGCCATTCTGGGTGGTCTGGGCGGTTTTCTGATCGGTCTGTGGGGACTACGCCGTTTCCATCGACGGATCGCGCGCAATCCCCGATATCAACCCGTGATCCTGCGCCGTGTGCAAACGGTCGGGTTTGCGGTACAGTCACTGTCCACGTGACATTCTTTCGTCAACGCATCAGACATTCGAGGCATTCATGAAACCGAAGGCAATCCGGTTGGGCCACCTCTGGCTGCTGGCCCTGTTCCTGTTCGCCGGCCAGGCGGCCGCGTTCAGTTTCGGCAAGGACGATCAGGCCAGGTGCGCCTGCATGCCCGACTTCACCAAACTGGTGGAGCAGAACAGCGCCGCGGTGGTCAACATCAGCACCACGCAGAAAATCCGGCATCCCCATCGCCTGCCGCCCGGCATGGAAATGCCGGACATCCCCGAGGATTCACCCTTTGGCGATCTGCTGCGCCGCTTCTTCGGCGAGCAGGGGGGCGACGACGAAGGGCCGGAGATGGAGAGCCAGTCGCTCGGCTCCGGCTTCATCATCGACTCCCACGGCTACATCGTCACCAACAACCACGTGGTGAAGGACGCCGAGGAAATCATCGTGCGGCTCAGCGACCGGCGGGAACTCAAGGCCAAGGTAATCGGGACCGATCCCCGTTCCGACATGGCCCTGCTCAAGGTGGAGGCCGACAACCTGCCGGTGGTGAAAATCGGCAGGTCCGAAAAGCTTAAGGTGGGCGAGTGGGTGATGGCCATCGGTTCGCCCTTCGGTTTCGATCATTCGGTTTCGGTGGGCGTGGTCAGCGCCATCGGTCGCAACCTGCCGAGCGAGAACTACGTGCCCTACATCCAGACCGACGTAGCCATCAATCCCGGCAATTCCGGGGGACCGCTGTTCAATTCCGCCGGCGAGGTGGTCGGCATCAACTCGCAGATCTACAGCCGCACCGGCGGCTTCATGGGCCTGTCCTTCGCCATTCCCATCGACGTGGCCATGGACGTGGTCGA
>Ga0256832_1003007_pt1 | contig 11499 bp, 11 predicted proteins | sample 134614metaG_FD_190534 | JGI IMG/M metagenome (GOLD analysis project Ga0256832, IMG submission 190534) | Hydrothermal vent microbial communities from Lau Basin, Pacific Ocean - 134-614 | ecosystem: Environmental > Aquatic > Marine > Hydrothermal vents | place: Pacific Ocean: Lau Basin | collected...
CCCGCCGTGTTGCGCCCGTCTGTCAAAAGTACCGCCACTCTGCTCTTTGCATCCGATTTCTCGAGCAGCTTGACGGCCATCGCGATCGCATCGCTTATCGCCGTTCTCTCACCCGCCATCCCCACTTCGAGATACGGAACCATCTTCGCGAGCATCTCATGGTCGAAGGTGAGCGGAGAGGCGACATAGGCGAATTCTCCGAAAACGACAATACCGAGCCTGTCGCCTCCCCTTCTTTTTACAAAATCCTCCAGTATCCTCTTCAGGGTTTCGAACTTGTTCTCCCTCGTAACGATCGAGAACTCCTCGTCCATCGATCTGCTCGTATCCAAGACAAGCACCATGTCGCGTCCTGCCGCATAGGCGGGAGTCACCTCTTTGGTTATAACGGGCGATGCCAGCGCGACGAGGGCCCCGGTAATCGCCATCCATTTGAATGCCTGCAGCAGCGACCCTCTTTTCGAGAGCCCGCCTATACGCTCAATATGCGGAAAGTAGAGCATATCGAGACGCAGCGGACACCTCTTTTCGCAAAAGATAAAAGGCAGAAGGGCCAGCAGGACCCACGGATACTCAAAGTGCATCTTTGCACATCTCTATAAAAAGCTTCATGAAACGCTTGGTCTCTTCATCGAGCGGCGGCACCTCTTTTTTGTATTTGTAGCGCTCCAGCCTCGGCAGAAGCTGCGACAGTATCTCCCTGCGTCTCTTGTCTTCGGCCAGGAGCCTGCCGTAACGCGTCATTATATACGCACTCCTCTTTGCATCGGAAAAATCGATACTGTCGAGCTTCCGCAGCCATGCGATGCGGGGATCGGCCTTTCTGCCGCGGCGCCACAGGCGCCAGAGAAACATCGCGACAACTGCAGCCGCAAGCAGACCGGCTGCCACAAGCACCGAAAAGATATACAAGGAGATATCCGGGATCGGCATCAAAGGCTTTATGTCGTGAATCGGTATATCCGAAGGACTCACACTCTGCCCCCGAAGAGTTTGACGAGCTTGCCGAACGGATCCTCGTCCGTGTAGATCTTGACGAACCGTATTCTATGCCTGTTTAGATGTTTGTATAGCCTCTTGTCGTTTTCGACAACTTTCGCACGGTAGTTCCGTACGCTGCGCTCCCCAAAGTGCGTCAGCAGACTCTTCCCGCTCTCCGGATCTACAAGGTGCACCTGCCCCAGCGGTGCGGGCTCCTCTTCGAAACGGTCTCTGACAATAACGGCTATCACTTCGTGCCTCCTGCTAAGCAGAGCGAGGTCTACAGCCGATAGAAAGTCACCTACGACAAAAAGAATGCTCCTTCTCTTGATGCGATCGAAAAGGTTGCGTATGCCGCCTATATAGTCTGCACGCCTGCCCAGCAGTTTCAAACCGTCTACACTCTCCACAAACCTGTTTACACCGAAAGTCCGCTTTGTAGGACGCTCGATAGATTCGACAGATTCGCTTACCACGGCACCAGAAAAGAGGTCGCCGTTTTTCACGGCGGAGTATCCCAAAATTGCGACAATCTCCGTCACGAGATCCTGCTTTATCCTGCGGGTGCCGAAAAAGAGCGAACCTCCGGCCATACAGGCGCAGACTATATTGAGCTCCCTCTCCTCATGGAAGATCTTGACATAGGGCTTTTGCAGCTTGGCGGTAATGGTCCAGTCTATTTTGCGGATATCGTCACCGACCTGATACTCTCTGAGCTCGCTGAAATCGTACCCCTCCCCGTGAAAGAGGGAGGGGTTGTTTCCTATCATCTCGGAAAAGACCTGCCTCCTGGTTTTGATAAGAAGAGTTTTAAGACGCCTGTTCACTTAAACCTCACGGAATCGCGACAGCTTCGAGCACTTTGTCTATCACCATATCCGGGCTTATCTCTTCGGCCTCGGCCTCGTAGCTCAAAATGATCCTGTGGCGAAGAACACTCTTGGCGACATAGGCTATGTCTACCGGAGAGACAAAATCCTTGCCGCGCAGATAGGCCTGGGCGCGGCTCGCTTTGTAGAGGTCTATCGAGGCTCTGGGGCTTGCACCGTACATGATCCAGCTCTCGATAGATTCTATACCGTACTTCGCCGGCTCTCGGGTGGCGAAGACCAGATCTACGATATACTTCTCCACCTCTTCGTCGATGTGGATCTTCTTCACCTCCTCTTTCATAAAGAAGAGATCCTCCTTGGCGGCTACCTCGTCTATATCGCCGAGCGCGTCGTTAGCGACGCGTCTTGCTATTTCGAGCTCCTCTTCGGGCGTGTTGTACCCGACTACGAGCTTCATCATGAAACGGTCGAGCTGCGCTTCGGGAAGATTGTAGGCCCCCTCCTGCTCGACCGGGTTTTGCGTAGCCATGACAAGAAATGGGAGCTCTATCTTGAAGCTCTCTTCACCGATCGTAACCTGCCTCTCCTGCATCACTTCAAGAAGTGCAGACTGCACCTTTGCCGGAGCGCGGTTTATCTCGTCGGCAAGCAGAAGATTCGTAAAGACAGGCCCCCTCTTTATCTTGAAACTGTTGTTCTTCGGATCGTAAATCTCCGCACCGATAATGTCGCTTGGAAGCAGATCGGGAGTGAACTGAACTCTTTTGAATTTCAGCCCAAGAGCTTTCGCGAGAGCGTTTACCGTAGTGGTCTTCGCCAGACCGGGCACCCCTTCGAGCAGTATATGACCCTCGCATGCAAGGCCGATAAGAAGACCGTCTATCATCTTCTCCTGACCGACCACAACTTTGCGGATTTCGTTGCGTATATTTTCGACAATTGTCGCCATGTAGTCTCCATCCAATATTCTGGTACTATTGTATCCAGATTTTGGTTATCGAGGGCTTTCAAAACCGGTAACGGCCGATACTTTGAGCCTACCTTCAATAAGGCCGAAAGAGGCAAATAGAATCATCACGCGGCAGATAGCGGCAGGTATACGATATTCAGTTTCTGCGGAACCGGCCTGGTACAGACTAATGACGGGGACTCTTTAATCTTTCGGCACGACGATGCGCGGTATGAGATCCTCTTTTTCAATAAGCTTGTCGACGGCCTCTTTTGCGACAGATGTGGCGAACGCTGGGTGGTTTTGCGGATTGAAGCGGTTTTTCATCCCTTCGGGCATTGCACTCTTCTCCTTCGACGGGGCGCTGAGGAAGTCGACCATCTTTTTTTGGATGCGGGCTTTGGAGCTATATAGCATCAGATATCGGCGATAGACAAGAGGGAGCGGCGGGGCACTCTTTTCGTGACAGGCGGTGCATCGTTTGGGCACCTGACTTTCCTGGGCAACGAGGCACTGCAGCCCCAGAAACAAAATCAGTACTACTCTTCCCATACGATCCTCACTTTCGTTCCCACACCTTTTTCGCTCTTGACTTCAAAATCCAGTCCATAGAAATCTGCTATTTCGTGAACGATATTGAGCCCAAGGCCGAATCCCCCTACGCTCGTGTCCGCGCGAAAAAAGCGTTCGGTTACCCGATTCGTATCCCGAGCATCCATCCCGATTCCGTTGTCCTCGACCTCAAAGGAGCGCTCATCGAGCCTCACGATAATCCGTCCGCCGGGGCGCGTGTATTTGATGGCATTGGAGAGGAGGTTGTCGATGAGCTTGGCTGCATCTTCCCGATCCATCTCGCGCAGGGGAGAGGCCGAGATTTCGCTCACGAGCCCTATCTCTCTGCGCCGCGCCATAGGGGTAAAATAGGCAAGACGCTCCTGCAGAAGCTCACGAAAATCGACACTTTCGATCCGACGTCTTCGCCGGTGTTTGAGCTGCAGATAGGCCAGGTCGTCGTAGAGACGGCTCAGGCGTTTCGAGGCGATTTCGATACGGCGCAGCTCTTCGCTCGATTCCAGTTCGGGATGGAGGCTCCTGAAGAGTTCGACATTGGTCAAGACGGTGCTGACCGGCGTATTGAGCTCGTGTGTGGTGTCCTGGATGAAGCGATCTAGCAGTTGTATCGTGTGGTGGACGGGTGCGAGAAAGAGCCTCCCCAGCCAGCGGGCGATAAAAGCTACAAAGATCGCAGCCAAAAGAAGGGCGATGGCCATTTTGGTCTGCAGAGCATGAATGGGGGCTTTGTCCAGCGGCATCGCCGAGACAATCGTCGCCGCACCCAGGTAGTACGGCTGCATCTCGTCGCGATAGTAGAGGGTGCCGCCCTCCTGCCAGAACTCCCTGTTCCACACCACTCTATCGGGCTTGAAATCGCCTATGAGGTAGTGGCGGTCGATGTCGTAGAGAGCGGTACGAATGCCCTCAACCCTGGGATAGACGAGGCGGGTTTCGGTTGAGGTGTGCAGTTCGCGAAGCTTGGGACGGATCAAAGCAGTTTTGAGCTTGAGGGTTTCGTTTTGATGGTCGACGATACGGTGGAGACTGTAGTTATAGAAGATAGCCAATCCAACACCTATAAGAAGCAAAGTAGAGACAAGGTAGATGGCCAGAAAGCGTCTGTGGCTTCTCTTTTCACTCTCAAAAAGGTGAGCGTTCATGTCGTATTCTTTTCACTTCGGTAGCGGTATCCAATCTCTTTGACAGTCTCGATACGCTCTTTGCCCAGATGTTTGCGCAAGACCTTCACAAAGGTTCTCAGGCTCCCTTCGTTAGGGGTTTCGCCATAATCCCACAAAGCATCGAAAATCTCCTCCTTGCGCAGGGTTTTATCGGGGTTTTGTAAAAAAAGAGCCAGCAGCCTGCTCTCCTTCGGCTTAAGGGGAATTCGTTCATCCTCGAAGGTAAGAGTAAAATTTATAGGGTCGAAACGGCGCTTTTCATCGATTGCAATTGTCTCATTGGCACCGGGATAGCGCCTCTTAATAACCGCTTCGATGCGTGCGAGCAGCTCCTTGAGTGCAAAAGGTTTGCGAATATAGTCGTCGCAGCCGGCATCGAAACCGCGGGTGGCATCGTCGGCGCCGTGGAGGGAGGTGATAAAGATAGTCGGGGTGTCGTGTCCGACCCGGCGAAATTCCGCCAGAAGGTCTATGCCGTTTTGAAAAGGGACTTTCACATCAAACAGCCATAAGTCGAAACGTCTTTCGTACATTTTCGCCGCCGCCTCTTCGCCGTCGAAACTCTGCACCACCTCAAACCCTTCAGTACGCAGGAACTTGGCTATAGTATCGCTAAGTTCCATATCGTCTTCAAGCAGAAGGATTTTCGGTCTCATCATTGGCTCATACAATCAGGTGGGCGCTCTGGGTCGTCGTAACAACTTTACGATTCTCAATAGAGAGTATTTTATCACAATAGGGCAGGAGCCGATCATCATGAGTCACCATGATGATCGCGACATTCTGCTCCTCAACGATCCTGCGCAGCATCTTGACAACGCTTACGGCCCTCTCCATATCCAGTGCAGCCGTAGGCTCGTCGGCGAGGATGATCTTCGGCTCGTTGGATAGTGCCCTCGCGATAGCCGCCCTCTGATTCTGTCCGCCTGAGAGCTGAGAAGGCATCGCGTTGCGCTTGTCCGCAATATCGAAATACTCCAACAGTTCCATCGCCTTCTTTTCCGCCTTTTTATCGGGCCATCCGTTTACAAGAGGAATAAGCTTGACATTCTCTACAATATTCAAAAACGGAATAAGATAGTGGGCCTGAAAGATAAAACCTATTTTCTCTCTGCGAATGCGCCTCGTATCAGGTGTACTCCAACGATCTTCATCCCATACCAGTTCATCGCCGAGCCAGATCTTTCCGGCAGTCGGCTCGATAACACAGCCAAGCATCATCAACAGTGTAGTCTTACCCGCACCGCTGGGTGCGACAAGGGCGGCGAACTCACCCTTTTTTACCTCCAATGAAGCGTTCTCCAAAACCCTGACTTCACTCTCTCCCGACCCGAATATCTTCGTGAGGTTTTCTACTTTGATACCGACTTCATTGGTCATATCAACCCCCTATCGCCGCACTGGGATCTGCTTTGATCGCTTTATATACACCAAAGAGACTGGCCAAAACGGACGCAACCAGTATTATGCTGAAGAGTGCCCAGGCGTCATCCATCTCAAGAACTACACGTTTCGGAAACTTATCCCAGATTGCATGGGCAAATAAATTACCGAATATGAAGGCCAAAACGCCCAGCGTTACCGTCTCTTGGGCAATCATTTTGGTTATCGTTATATTTGGCAGCCCAACAAGCTTCATAATCGAAATCTCCTTGATCTTTTCAAGGGTCATCGTATATATTATCAGCGCAATTATTATCGTCGAAACCCCTACCAAAATCACTGTGAACATCCCTATCTGTTTGCTGGCGGTCTCTATGACATTCTTTGTCAAAATATTTCGCTCGTCGCTTACGGTAAAGGCGCTCAAGTGTTTCCAGCGGCGGATATTCTCGGCCACAGCATCGGGATCGCTCCCTTTTACGACTGTAGCGACAACCGCATTGACAAGATGGTTGTCGGCATCTACTTTCAACCCACGGGCCCGGTCGTTTCTGATTCGTGCGTTGGAGTATAGAAACTGTAGCTCCTGCGCATCTTTTAGGCTCACATATATCACAGGATCTCCACCGGAGGAGACTGCCCCTTTGGTGATACCTACGACTGTATAAATGTTTCGTCCAAGCCGAATCTTATCCTGCAGCCTGAAACCAAGCTTTTGCGAAACCACAATCTCGTAATGACTCTTTTCGATAGAACGTCCCGCAACAAGCCGTTCAGGATTGATAGCCGGAAGATCGCCATGAGGGTCGTAGCCGACACTGTATACCCGTTTCATTACACCGTCAGGTGTTTTGATCTGCAGATTCAAAAATGCCAGAGCGGCACTCTTATCGATCTCCGGGTTGACCCGCAGCGTATTCTTTAGATCTTCGTGAACACGGGAGCTCTCGGCAAAAGGTCCAAGAGTGTTCTCCTGCACCACCCATAAATCGGCACCGATATCATCCAGCAGTACCTGAGCATCGATGACCATACCTCTATAGACCCCTATCATAATAAGGACTATACCAAGCAACATTCCCACTCCCATTGCCGTGACTATGAACTTGAGGTATGAATGGGCGATATCTTTATAGGCAAGATTGATCATAGCCGAATATCCGCACCTTCAAACAGCGGTTTTTTATGTGGATCCGGAACAAGGATCTTCTCACCCTCTTCTATGCCTTTAACCCCGGCGAACTTGTCGTTTTTGCCTACTATTTCGATCTTTTTGAAGTGCGCCTCTCCATTTTTATAGACCCATACGCCTCCTCGTCGTATAAGGTTGAGAGGGATAAGCAAAACATTGCTCAATCGCCCCGTCTCGATAATCACTTCCGCCTGTTCATTGATATAGAACGGAAAAGGCACCTTTTCAAACGCCACATCAACTACACGCTCTTCTGTAACAGGATCGCTCTCGGCTTCAATTCGCGCCACATAACCCTGAAGTTTCTCTCCAGATTTAGAACGTAGCAGTATTTCGGCTTTCTGGCCTTTGGCTATTTTTCCACTGATACGCTCATCAACATAGGCTTTCACCCATACCTCTTGCGGATCCACAACTGTAATCAGAGGCTGCTGTGGCACAATAGTTTGGCCCACTTCAGCATCTTTTCGTATTACATAGCCCTCTGCGGGGGACACTGCACGAAGACGTGCAATTTTCTGCATGAGAGCATCGATACTCTTTTGAGCTCGTTTCTGCTCCGAAATAGTGGACTCAATCCGGGCTCTTGACGCTTCAATCTGCGCTTCGATCGCCTCCAGATCGGTACGTGCTTTGTCATACTCCGCCTGAGCCGCATACCCTTTTTGAAACAGTTTGTCGTATCGGTCATATGTAAGTTTGGCCAGTTTTCGCTGCGCCAGAAGTGCTTCCAGCTCTTTTTTTGCAGCTACGGTTTCATGGCCGGCTTTTTCTAACAGTGCCTTGGCCTGAGCAAGTTGATCAGGTAGATCGACAGGATCGAGAACGGCTACCGTTTCACCTTTTTTGACCCACTCCCCCTGATCCTTTAAAATTTGTATAACCTTCCCGCCTGTATTCGATGCGACAGGACGAATAGTTTTGGAACTGACTGTTCCGATGCCGTAAACCGTTAAAGATAGTTCGCCTTTTTTTGCCGTGACACTCTCGTATGTCGCTTTGGGAATGTAAACTTTGGTATAAAAAAGCGTAGCAGCCGCCACCAAAACAAGAGCTGCTATAGCCCACTTCAACCATCTATTTGCCATTGAGATACTCCAATCTGTAGAGTTGTTCAAGTCTTGTATAATAAGTGTTTAGAAGGCCAAGTTTGGCATCCAACCAGACCGCTTCCGAATCGAGAACCTCCATATATGTGGCCAATCCCTGTTCGTAACGTGCTTCAATCAAAGACTTGGTCTCTTCGGCCGAGTGCAACTGGGAAAGACGCGCATCTATCCTCTTCTGAACCTCACTCAGATCAGCCAAAAGAGAACGAACCTCCTTATCGATAGACCGTTTCTTGGATTCTCTCTCCTCTGCCGAAACCATCTCTTCGATTCTGCTCTGCTGAGCCTGGGCACTAAGGCGTCCGCCACTGTAAATAGGTGCACTGTAACGAATACCTATCACGGTAGAGTCGTAACTAGACAGAGTATCGAAATGGCTCGCTTCCGCCACCAGGTCAATCGATCCGAAACGCTCTACCCGTTTGGAACGGTACGACTCATAGGATGCTTCCTGACTCTTTTGAGCTATTTTAATCTGCAGGTTATTTGCAACCACTTTATCCGGATCGCTATTTTCAGGCTGCCCCTCTGAGCCGTTCAATCTCCACTTCTCAAACCTTGTATCTTCGGTGATCCGTTCACCGATATACTCTTCGAGCGTGATTCGTGCCTTTTTGTAGTCTGCCTGAGCAAGGGCAAGGGCATCTTCGGCCTGACGAACCGAAGATAAGAAACGGCTCTCGTCAGCCCTTGTCTTCAATCCCTGTTTCACAAGTGCCCTGGCTTGTTCATAGAGAGCTTTTTTTGCTTCAAGATCTTTCCTGCGGGCATTAAGAGCCGCCTCTTGAACCAGTATCTGCGCATACGCCACCCGTATACGGTATCGCATAAACGCCTTGGCCTCTTCAAGTGAAAGACGGGAAACTTCATGACGAATTTTAGCCGATTGTATGGAGTGGGAGGATTTTGAGAAGTCATAGAGCTTTTGACTTGCACTGATTCCGACGCTCCACCCGTCACTATCGATAGTATTGAACTCTCCGTTGAGTGGAATGACATATGTACGTCGGGGGTCATATTCGGCATATATGGATACCTTTGGAAGCAAGGCCCCCCTCTCCATTTTCACCCCTTCATTCTGCTGTTGGACTTTAAGCATAAAGGTACGTACATCCGGATGGGTAGCCAAAGCTTTGTCGATACATGTATCCAGACTCAAAAGTTCAGCCTGTAGACCTATGACAGCGGCTATGATCAGTATCGTAAATTTTTTCATACCGATACTTTAACACATAAGGCTGAACGAAATGTGAACGTCTACGGGAAATCGGTTTTTCGGAGTACCGTTACCCACATCGCCGCCACAGGTCAAACTACAAATAATCGGGAGGGCTTTTCGTCGTTTGTAGTTTAAAAGGGGGCTGCGCCCCTTTTAGTCACCAGTCGATAGTCGATAGAAGGCTGCGCAGCAGCCATCCTCAACTATTAACTTTCCGTTTTTCACTTTTCACTAAAAAAGTAGTTACCTAAGGAGGTTCATTATCTCATCCCTCTTCCCGTTCCCGTGCCGTGCATTTTTGCTTTACAGTTGCATTGCACTTTAGCGGATTGTTCCAAGATATAATCAGCGAGAATAGATAGCTCTTTTTGTGAAAGGTTTTTAAATGCAGGCATTGCACTGTTTGCACACATCGGGTATTTCCCCTTCGAGCCGTTTTTTATTGAGTTCATAATGGCAGTTTTTGCATTGGAGCCTTCAAAACGCTTGTTTTTCTTTCCTATACCGGCAAAAGCAGGAGCAGATTTTTTGCTTGCCACAGCGTGACAAGTGAGACATCCGTTTTTTTCCATAATCTCTTGAGCGGTTTGCGCAAAAACAATACCGCTTAACACCAGTATCATAATTAATATTCGTTTCATCACCCTTTTCCTTTCTGTTTACATATCCGGCAGACGGGATTTTTAATCCTGTGTCTCACTTTTTAGCCGAAAGTTCGTACGATCTCTTCGGTCAAACTCTTTTTCCAGGGTCCATTCAGTCTCTCTTGCGGATGAACGATCCGATAGACCAAAGATGCGATACTTCACCCTCTCTCACCTCATTGTACGGTTAGGCACCAGTCGTTAATCATTAATGCTCCTCAAACGATAGCATAGGCGGTTCGTTTTCCCGCTTCATCCATCACTCCTTTCATACACCGATTGTCACACGGGAACTTGAACCGAACATGAACGGAGGGCAGATGTGAGGTGTCCGATTCAGCGTCCTCCGTGGTAACCTTGCCCGTTTCCGCCACCGTCGACTCCGTTGCCGGAAGGATACTCCTCTTCCGTTTTGCAGTACTCTTCACCCAACGAACAGCATCCATCGGTAACGCCCAGGTTTTTGAGCGCCCGGTCGAAAGCCCAATAGTGGTTGTAACTACCGCTGCGAAGAAAGCTGAATACAATAGTAAGATCTTCGGCATCACCGGCTATTTCGATATCTTCGTCCAAGTCGTTTACATCGGTTACTTCGACCATGCATCCTACCTCCAGGGCATCTTGGAGCGATTGGCTTCCTTTGGCATAAAGGGTGTCGTAGAGTTCTTGAACTTCAGGTACGCTGTACTGACCGGGTGCCAAGGCTCTAAGCTCCTCTTCGGAGTATCTGATTTCGTAGTTTTCAAGGTTGGTGATGTTGATGTCGTACTTTTGGACCAGACTCTCCACAGCAGCTTCGTGTCGGGTTTCCGAACGCGTCGCAATATTGTAGAGGGACTGGTGCGGCGTCAAGCCGTTGAGGGCGAGGTAGATATCTTTGGCCAGCTTCTCTTCGTTCCACATATAAGCCAATGTATATTTCTGCTCATCGGTCAGATTCGACTCGGGAAGTTTACCTACAATTTCTCCGATATCGAGTTGTGACAGATTCTCATCTTCGGTCAATTTAGGAATAGCCAGCTCGTCGACCAGCTCGTTTTCGAGCTCCGAAGCCGGCGTGTCGGTCTCTAAATAGGACTGAATCCGGTTTTGAATCAGTGCCTGAATCGTCTCCAACTGTTGTAACGTCAGGGTCGAGGGATCGGCAATCCGGTTTTCGATACAGTAGGCGAAAACTTCGTCGCTTATCGCCGCAACCGTGCGGTTGGTCGAGGGTGTTGCGTCGTCGATTGCCGTGTCATACAGACCGAAACTATTTTTCAACCAGTTGCGAGTATCTGCATTCGCCGCGATCGTATTGACCAGAGTGGCAGCCTTGCCCGTGGAAGCTTTCAGGATGACGGAGTTGTTGATGTCCCCGGCATTCACTACGCCGTCGCGGGTAAGGTCAATAAAGCCGCCATAGGCTGAAACAGGGTATTCGGGGGTCTCGGTGAACCGATAACGGCCTTCA
>Ga0256832_1003008_pt1 | contig 11496 bp, 13 predicted proteins | sample 134614metaG_FD_190534 | JGI IMG/M metagenome (GOLD analysis project Ga0256832, IMG submission 190534) | Hydrothermal vent microbial communities from Lau Basin, Pacific Ocean - 134-614 | ecosystem: Environmental > Aquatic > Marine > Hydrothermal vents | place: Pacific Ocean: Lau Basin | collected...
TCGCTATAATGCCCTGGAAACCCTTCGGGACTGGGTTGCGGAGCTGGATCTGGAGGCCGAGGGATCCGCGGAAACGTGAGGGAAGGGCGCGCGTCGCCCCCGCCCGGTTGCCCGCAGCCGAGACTTGCAGAGACGGAACACACGCATTGAGCAAAGGTCGCGTCGAAGGCAGCAGACTGGCCGGAACTGGCAACCCACCGGTGAGGAGGGCGGAGCTTGCTCGGTGAGCGCCTGATTCGCGGCATCGGGATGACCTCGCAGGCTGCGCGCGATCGTATGGTGCGTCAGCTGCGCGAGCTCGGCATCGGCGACCAACGCGTGTTGGAGGTGATGGGTCGCACGCCCCGGCACCTGTTCGTGGACGAGGCGCTGGCGAGCCGCGCCTATGCCAACACCTCGCTACCCATCGGGCAGGGCCAGACCATCTCCCAACCCTTTACGGTGGCCCGCATGACCGAGGCCCTGCTGGAGGGTGGAGTGCCCGAACGCGTGCTCGAGGTGGGCACCGGTTCGGGCTACCAGACCGCCGTGCTGGCGCAGTTGGTGCCGCGCGTGTACACGGTGGAACGGATCCGCAGCCTGTCCATGCGCGCGCGCAACGTGGTGCGCGGCCTCGGCTTGCACAACGTGCGCTATCATCTCTCGGACGGCTCTTGGGGATGGATGCAGTACGCGCCCTATGACGCGATCCTGGTGACGGCGGCGGCCGAACGGGTGCCCCACCCGTTGCTGGAACAGCTCGCCCCTGGGGCGAGCCTGATCATTCCGGTGGGACGGCAGGGTCAGGCCCAACGGCTGCAATGCATCCGCCGACTGGGTTCGGGATTCACCGCCACGACCCTCCACACGGTGCATTTCGTACCACTGGTCTCCGACGGCGGTGCGGCGTGAGCACGCTGTCCGGCGGCGGAAGGCTGCGGCTGTTCGGGCCCCTCTACGATCGGGTGATGCACTGGGCCGGGCACCCGCGCGCCGAGGCCTATCTGGCGGCGCTGAGCTTTGCCGAGTCCTCGTTCTTCCCGGTGCCCCCGGACGTCATGCTTGCCCCCATGGTCGTGCGGCGCCCGCAACGTGCGTTCCGCCTGGCCACCATCACCACGGTGGCCTCGGTGCTGGGGGGGTTGTTCGGCTACGCCGTCGGCTACTTCGCCTTGACAGTGGTCGAACCCTGGCTACAGGCCTCGGGCTACTGGGAGGGCTATCAGACCGCCCGGCAGTGGTTCGAGCAATGGGGGCTGTGGGTGGTGTTCGCGGCGGGATTCTCACCGATTCCCTACAAGCTGTTCACCATCACGGCCGGGGCCCTGACGCTCAACGTGCTGGGATTCGCGGTGGTGTCGTTCGTCGGCAGGGGCATGCGGTTCTTCCTCGTGGCCTGGCTTCTGTCCTGGGTGGGTCCCAGAATGGAGGCCACGATTCGGCGGTACATCGAGTGGCTCGGATGGGCGACAGTGGCAGTGGTGGCCGCGGCCATCGGCTGGTATCAGTACGCGCGCTGACGCTCGTGCTGACGGCGGTGTGGCTGACCGCGCTGGTCGGTTGCTCGAGCCAGCCCCGCTATCAACGCCACACGGGCCCTCCGCCCGCCTCCTACACGGTGCGCAAGGGGGACACCCTCTATGGCATCTCGTTCCGGTACAACCTGGATTATCGCTCCGTCGCGCGCTGGAACGGGATCCGCCCGCCATATCGCATCTATCCGGGGCAACGGATCCGGCTGTATCCCCCCAAAACGGTGAAGAATCCGGCGCGGCACAGGGTGGCGTCGACCCAGTCCACCTCCCGCACCAAGCCCCGAGCCACGTCCGCGCGGACCACCCGACACAGCTCCAGCCCGCCCAGGGCGCACAGCGGTTCTCGAAGGACGAGGGCCCCGGGTGGAGACACCCGCACTGCATCCTCAACTTTGCGCTGGCAGTGGCCCACCCGGGGTACACTGCTGCGCCGTTTCGCCGCCGACGGGCCGGGGCGCAAGGGCATCGACATCGCGGGCCGGACCGGGCAGCCGGTACGGGCCGCAGCCGACGGTGTGGTGGTCTATGCAGGCAGTGGACTTCGCGGATACGGCGAGCTTATCATCATCAAGCATAACAACACCTACCTCAGCGCTTACGCACACAACCGTAGGTTGTTGGTCAAAGAAGGTGAGCGTGTGCGCAGAGGGCAGAAGATCGCGGAGCTCGGCAGTTCCGGCACCGACCGTCCCAAACTGCATTTCGAAATCCGCCGCCATGGCAAGCCGGTGGATCCGCTCCGATATCTGCCCCACAGATGAGGCGTAGGCCTGGCTCGCGGGCCGCGGCTCCAGTACACCCGGGGTTGCGCGTGAGGGTGTCTGCCACCATGGACAAAGATTGGAAAGACGAATCGGACCCTGAGGTCGAGCCGCTGATCGATGCATCCGACGGCACCCCGACCGAAGCGATCGGCTCGGAAGTCCAATCCGCACTGGAGGATGACGTGCCGCGCAGATCCGCGCCTCGGGACGAGGACAGTCGTTTCCGACGAGAGCTTGACGCCACCCGCCTCTATCTTGCCGAGATCGAATTCTCTCCCCTGCTGACCCCCGAAGAAGAGCGCCACTATGGACGCCTCGCCCGTCAGGGAGTGGAGGCCGGTCGGCGCAAGATGATCGAGTGCAACCTGCGCCTGGTGGTCAAGATCGCACGCCGGTACATGAATCGCGGCCTGGCCCTGGCGGATCTCATCGAGGAGGGCAACCTGGGCCTCATCCGGGCCGTGGAAAAATTCGATCCGGAGAAGGGTTTCCGGTTTTCCACCTACGCGACCTGGTGGATCCGTCAGACCATCGAGCGCGCCATCATGAACCAGACGCGCACCATCCGGCTGCCCATCCATGTGCTCAAGGAGCTCAATGCGTACATGCGTGCGGCCCGTCGTCTGGCCCAGGAGCTGGAGCATGAACCCACCACCGGCGAGATTGCACGGGCCATGGACCGTCCCGCCGGCGAGGTGGAGCAGTTGCTGAACCTCTCGGAGCGGGTCACGTCCATGGACCAGCCCTTGACTCGGGACACGGAGCGCCCGCTGCTGGACCTGATTCCCGACGAGGAGAACCCGCAGCCTCTGGACCTGGCTCAGGATCAGGATCTCACCCAGCACATCGACAGCCTGCTGGACCAGCTGGAGGAGAAGCAGCGCGCAGTGCTGGTGCGCCGTTTTGGGCTTCAGGGTCACGAGCGTGCCACCCTCGAAGAAGTCGGCCGAGAGCTGGGTGTGACCCGAGAGCGGGTACGCCAGATCCAGATCGAGGCGCTGCGGCGTCTGCGCCGCATGCTCGAGGCACGGGGCCACACCGGGGACGTCCTGCTCGGCTGAGCACCCGGAAGGCCGGGGCGTCTTGTCCGTGGGCTATGCCGGAGGCGCGACGATCAGTGCACACACCACGCGCCGGCCCTCAGCCATGAGTACGTTGAAGGTGCGGCAGGCCGCCGGCGTATCCATGAACTCGACACCGATCCCGCGACCAGCGAAGTAGCGCAGCCACTCGGGACGTGGCGGAACACAGCGGGCGCCGGTGCCCACGACCACCACCTCCGGCCCCGCCTCGATGAGCGGCTGAAACGCCGCTTCGCCCAGGGCCGCCACCTCGCGCACGGGCCAGTCGGCATGCAGCTCGTCTGGACTGAGCCACAGGCTTTGCCGGTAGACGGTATCGTTGACCGTGACGCTCGCCTGATCGTAGCCCCGGATACGATAGCGTGCGTCCCCGAACTCCTGCGCGAATTGCATGCTCTGCCTTTGGGGTGGCTCGTACCTTCGCGTATTATATGCCGCTTTCGCCCGCGGTCCCTGCCCGCCCCATGCAGAGGGAGTGCATCCCGGGGCATGGGCGGCCGCATGGCCGGCCCGGAGAACCCGGGTCAGTGGCGAGCGACACCAGGATCCGCGCATTGATCGACGATTTCCCACGCATCAAACGGCTGCCCCCCTATGTCTTCAACATCGTCAACGAGTTGAAGGCGGCGGCGCGCGCACGCGGCGAGGACATCATCGATTTCGGTATGGGCAATCCGGATCAGCCGGCGCCGCAGCACATCGTCGAGAAACTGGTGGAGGCGGCGCGCCGCAAGGACACGCACCGGTACTCGCTGTCTCGCGGCATCCCGCGGCTGCGCCGCGCCATCTGTGAGTGGTACAAGCGGAAGTTCGATGTGGACCTGGATCCGGAGACCGAGGCCATCGTCACCATCGGCTCCAAGGAGGGCCTGGCGCATCTGGCCCTGGCCACGCTGGGTCCGGGTGATGCCGTGGTGGTGCCCAACCCTGCCTATCCCATCCACCCCTACGGATGCATCATCGCCGGCGCCGAGGTCATCTATCTGCCCATGCGCCCCGAGGTGGACTTCTTCGAGGAGCTGCACAAGGCACTCAAGGATGCTTGGCCCAAGCCCAAGATGCTGGTGCTGAATTTCCCCGGCAACCCCACGACGCAATGCGTGGAGCTCGACTTCTTCAAGCGCGTGGTGGAGGTCGCCCGCGAGCACCAGATCTGGGTCGTGCACGACATCGCCTACGCGGAACTGGTGTTCGACGGTTATCGGGCGCCGTCCATCCTGCAGGCGCCTGGGGCACGCGAGGTGGCCGTCGAGTTCTATTCGCTGTCCAAGACCTACAACATGCCCGGCTGGCGCGTGGGGTTCATGGTCGGTAACCGCACCCTGGTCGCCGCGCTGGCCCGGATCAAGTCCTACCTGGACTATGGGATGTTCACGCCCATCCAGGTGGCGGCCATCTGGGCCCTGGAGGGACCGCAGGACTGCGTGGACCGCATCCGCGAGACCTATCGCAGTCGCCGGGACGTGCTCTGCGACGGGCTCAACGGCCTGGGCTGGCCGGTGGACAAGCCACGCGCCACGATGTTCGTGTGGGCGCCCATTCCGGAGCCCTACCGGGCGATGGGCTCCCTGGAGTTTTCGAAGAAGCTCCTGGCCGAGGCCAAGGTGGCGGTATCCCCGGGCGTGGGCTTCGGCCAGTATGGCGACGATCACGTGCGCTTCAGCCTGATCGAGAACGAGCACCGCACGCGTCAGGCCCTGCGTGGCATCCGACGCATGTTCCGTCAAGACCTTTCCTGAACCTGCCGGAGGACCTATGGAGCCGGTCAAAGTGGGACTGCTGGGCCTCGGAACCGTGGGTTGCGGCACCGTCGACGTGCTGCGCCGCAACGCCCGGGAGATCGCGCGCCGTGCAGGGCGTGGCATCGAGGTGGTGGCGGCGGCGGCACGCGACCCGGGCCGGCCTCGGCCTTGCGACACCCGGGGAATCCGGCTCACCGACGACGCCCGGGTCGTGGTCGAGGATCCCGAGGTGGAGATCGTCGTGGAGCTCATCGGCGGGGACACCTTGACCCGGGAGCTGGTGCTGCGCGCCATCGAGCTCGGCAAGCACGTGGTCACGGCCAACAAGGCCCTGATCGCCCTGCACGGCAACGAGATCTTCGCGCAGGCCCAGGAGCGGGGTGTGATGGTGGCGTTCGAGGCCGCCGTGGCCGGCGGCATCCCCATCATCAAGGCCATCCGCGAGGGCCTGGCGGGCAACACGATTCTGTGGCTGGCCGGGATCATCAACGGCACGGGCAATTTCATTCTCACCGAGATGCGGGACAAGGGCCGCAGCTTCGAGGACGTGCTCGCCGAGGCCCAGCGACTGGGCTATGCCGAGGCCGACCCCACCTTCGACGTGGAGGGCATCGACGCCGCCCACAAGCTCACCATCCTGGCGTCGATCGCTTTCGGCATCCCGCTGCAGTTCAAGAAGGTCTATACGGAGGGGATCTCGGGCATCACCCAGGAGGACGTGGCCTACGCCGGCGAGCTGGGTTATCGCATCAAGCACCTGGGCATCGCCCGGCGCAGCAACGGGGCGGTGGAACTGCGCGTGCACCCGACACTGATCCCGCAACGGCGCCTGATCGCCAACGTGGATGGCGTGATGAATGCGGTCCTGGTCACCGGGGACGCCGTGGGCCCGACCCTCTACTATGGAGCTGGTGCCGGGGCCGACCCCACGGCCTCGGCCGTGGTGGCGGACCTGGTGGACGTGGTGCGTGTGATGACCACCGATCCCGGGAACCGCGTTCCCCATCTGGCCTTCCAGCCCGATGCGATCACCGATCTACCCATTCGCAGCATGGACGACGTGGAGACGGCATACTACCTGCGTCTAAGGGCCATCGACCGGCCTGGCGTGCTGGCGGACGTGACCCGCATTCTCGGGGATCTGGAGGTGAGTATCGAGGCCATCCTACAGAAGGAACCCGAGCCCGGGGCCCGGGACGTGCCCATTGTGCTGCTCACCCACCGAACCATCGAGCGACGCATGAACACGGCGATCCGCGAGATCGAGGCCCTGCCCACCATTACGGCACCCGTGCGCCGGATCCGGGTCGAGAGCCTGCAGTGAACCGGCCCGGAGACGCGCCAGCCGGGAATCCCGCCAGGGGTCCCGGCCTGTCCACCCGCCGCGCACGCCGGTGTTCCGAATAAAGGAGTTGTCCCATGCCCTTCCGCGCCCGCTACACCGGTCTCATCGAAAAGTACCGCGACCGCCTCCCCGTACACGACGACACCCGCATCATCAGTCTCGGGGAGGGCAACACCCCGCTCATCCGGCTCAACAACATCCCCCGGGAGCTGGGGCGGGAGGTGGACATCTACGTCAAGTACGAGGGTCTCAATCCCACCGGCTCGTTCAAGGATCGGGGGATGACCATGGCCGTCACCAAGGCCGTGGAGGAGGGGAGCCGGGCGATCATCTGCGCCTCCACCGGCAACACCTCGGCCTCCGCGGCGGCCTATGCGGCGCGTGCGGGAATCACGGCCTTCGTGCTGATCCCCGACGGCAAGATCGCGCTGGGCAAGCTGGCCCAGGCCATGATGCACGGCTCCGTGGTGGTGCAGATCCGCGGCAACTTCGACGATGGCATGCGACTGGTCAAGGAGGTGGCCGATCATGCCCCCGTGACCATCGTCAACTCCATCAATCCCTACCGCCTCCAGGGCCAGAAGACCGCGGCCTTCGAGATCGTCGAGGAGTTGGAGTTTGCGCCCGACTACCACTGCATCCCGGTGGGCAACGCCGGCAACATCACGGCGCACTGGATGGGTTATTCGGAGTACTTCGAGCACGGGCTGGTCAACAGCCGACCGGTCATGGTGGGCTATCAGGCCCGCGGTGCCAACCCATTCGTTCGCGGGGAGATGGTGGATGCGCCAGAGACGGTGGCCACCGCGATCCGCATCGGTCACCCGCAGAGCTGGGAAAAGGCCTGGAACGTACAGAAGGAATCGGGTGGATGGTTCGACGACTGCAGTGATGAGGAAATCCTCGCGGCCCAGAAGCTGCTTGCCGAGAAGGAAGGGGTGTTCTGTGAGCCCGCTTCGGCCACCTCGCTGGCCGGTGCACTGCGCGACGTGCGCAGTGGTCGGATCCCGGAGGGCAGCAAGCTCGTCTGCACGCTCACCGGTCATGGACTCAAGGATCCGGATACCGCGATCCGGCAGAGTCAGGGGGCGCTGCTCACCGTGGAGGCGACCCTGGAGGAGGTCAGGAGGGCCATCCTCGACAATCTGGCATGAGTGGGATTGAGGGCGGTCGTTCGATTCCCCTACCCACGTACATGGCGGATCCCGGCCGGTGCATCCGCAGATGGCGTATACGCGTATGGGTCCCCGGGGACGCCCGGATCGGGGCGCAATGAACGGGGAGGAGAAACCCATGGGACGACATTGGAAGGCGGTACTGGCGGTCTGGGCCCTGTGCGTGTGGGGGGTAGTCGCCCTCGCGGCGGAGGACGAGGGCGTGATTTCCGTGCGCAGCGCACACGACGTACCCACCACCATGGACCGGCTGGCGAGCGCGGTGCGCGCCGCGGGCCTCAACGTCTTCGACCGGATCGATCATGCGGCGGGTGCCGCGAAGGTGGGTCTGACCCTGCGTCCCACGCAGCTACTCATCTTCGGCAATCCCAAGGTGGGCACGCGGCTCATGCATTGCAGCCAGCGGGCGGCACTCGATCTGCCCATGAAGGCGCTGGTGTGGGAAGACGCTAACGGCCACGTGTGGCTCAGCTACAACGACCCCGCCTATCTGGCCGCCCGGCATCATGCCCAGGGATGCAGCACCGTGGTGGAAAAGATGCAGCGCGCGCTGCACCGGCTCGCGGCGGAGGCCACGGGAGGCTGAACCCGGTTCCTTGCTTCGGCGGGGGGCGCGACCACTCCCCGATACCTCAGTCACGCAGTCGGCTGAAGACGTAGTCGCGGTCACGGGCCTGGCGATGGCATTGGAAGCAGCTCCTGCCGCCGTCCTTGGTGAGGCGGAGGTTGGCCTGCCCTTCGCCGAACCCCTCGAAACCCCAGCCGCCGGTAGCCTCGTACCGCTGGGGATCCTTGACCATCACGCCGATGAGTTTGCGCTTGCCCTCCTCGATGGCGTGCTCGGCCTGCACCGCTTCCAGGAGATCGAAGACCAGGACGGCGCCGGTGGGGAAGCGACCGCTCTTCAGTCCCTCACGGGCCGCGCCGTTGGCATAGATGTGATGGAGGCCGGCAAACGGCTGTGCTAGCGGGTGACCGGGTGAGATCACCATCGACTTGACGTGATACCACTCGCGGTAGTCCTGAGGATAGGGGACCGGTTCACTGCCCAGCGCCGGAGCGGCGGTGAACGCAACCAGCAGGCCCACGAGCATCGTATGGATCTTCATGGCACATCCTCCCGAGCTGATAGTATCGACGCGATACTATATAGCCGGTGATCCATCCGCTGTCCAGTCGCTGCCAGGATCGCTACCATCTGGCCCATGGCCGAGGAGAATCGACTCCTGGAACTCATCGAACGGCTGGGCGGGCTCATCCGCGCGGCGGTGCGCGCCTGCGCCGCCGAGCATGGCCTGCAGCCCGTACACATCGAGATTCTCCGCTACCTGAGTCGCTGCAATCGTTTCAGCGATACGCCCCAGGCCATCGCCGCATATCTGGGGACGACCAAAGGCAGCATCTCCCAGTCCATCCAGCGCCTGGAGGCGCGCCGACTGGTGGCCAAGCGTGCCGATCCAGACGACCGGCGCCGGGTCCACGTGCGGCCCACGGCGCATGCGCGCGAACTGCTCGATGCCTGTCGTCTGCCGGATGCACTGCGCGAGGCTGCTGGCAGGCTCGATGCGGAACTCCTGGCCTCGACCGCTGCTGTACTCACGCGTTTGCTGCGCGAGTTGCAGCTCGGGGCGGGTCGACGTACGTTCGGTCAGTGCCGAACCTGCCGCCATCTCCAACAGGAGGGTATGCAATACCGCTGCGGATTGACCGGTGAACCCCTGACGGCACCGGAGACCGAATCCATCTGTTACGAACATGCGCCTCGTGCGACCGGCACGTAAGGAGCTTCCCCTGCACTCCTTTCAGAGGTGTTCGCGCCGAATCACTCCAACCACGACGCCTTCGATGCAGAGGTCGGTCTGGCGGGTGTCCACGCGTATGGTCTCGTATTCCGGATGTTCCGGTTCGAGCAGGGCGATGGGCCCTTGCATCCGGAGCCGCTTCACGGTCACCTCGCCGTCGACGCGGGCCACCACGATCTGACCATTGCGTACATCCACGGTGCGATGGACGGCGAGCAGGTCTCCATCCAGGATGCCGGCGTCCCGCATGCTCATTCCCTGGACCCGCAGCAAGAAGTCGGCGCGTGGCTCGAACATGCTGGGGCCCAGCTGGAGGCGGCCTTCGATGTGTGCCTCGGCGAGCATCGGGCTGCCCGCGGCGACGCGGCCCACGATGGGCAGCCCGGCATCGGGTTCACCCCGCAGCCGGATGCCACGTGCAGAACCGGCGACCAGGTCGATGGCACCCTTGCGCTGCAGTGCCTTGAGGTGGTCGCGCACCCCATTGGGGGAGGAGATTCCCATGGCCGCACCGATCTCCATGATCGTCGGCGGCATCCCCTGCTCCCGGATGTGGGTGCGGATGTATTCGAGGATCTCGGATTGTCGGGGGGTGAGTGGCCGCATCAAAGGATCTGCGGAAGCTGATGTTGTTTACAGTATACCGGCTTCCACGTACCGGATGCCAGCCTGTTTTCCTCCGGTTCAGAGTGGGGCGGGCCCCTGGGCTCGCCGGAACCCGGTGCTCAGCCGGTCGAGGAGGGCATCCACTCGTGCAGCCAGCGGGATCGGGGCCCCAGCCGGCGGCTCGGGGACGGCAGTGGTCGGTGCGAACCATCCCGCGTTCGGCCACCAGTGGTCGAGGTTTGCCCCTCGTGCCAGGCGATGTGAGACCTCGACGTACACCGGTCGGGGGTCGGGCGCCATGCTCAGGGCGAGCAGACACAACCCGTATGCGGCCAGTGTGGCCGGGCCGCTCCTGGCCGACCAGAGCTTGAGGGCCGAACCCAGCGAGCGCCGCGCCCGACTTCCGAACAGATTGAGGCTGTACAGCTCGTCGAGCACCAGGTGCATCAGATACCCGAAGGCGGCGAAGCCGCCTCCCAGCCAGGCCTGCAGCGCCGAACGCCCGGCGAGATGATATAGCAGGGCCGCGGTGGCGGCCCCGCAGCACATCGCCGCTGGCACGGAGTGGAAGATCCCACGATGGCGCGTCACCCGCACCAGCAGGGCGAACACGGCCCAGCGAAAGAGGAGGAAGGTGGCCACCCACACCAGTGCGAGCTCGGCGACCGTGCGGTACCGCGCGGAAGCCAGGAACAGGGCGAGGAATGCCGCCGCCACCGAGAGCAGGGTGAAGAGCACGCGTACGGGTGCCGAACGGTCGGAGTCCAGGTCGGGCGCCAGGCTTCCCGCCGTTCCCAGTGCCAGGTATACCAGCATTTCGGCGGGCGAGGCCAAGCCGCTCAGGAACGTTGCAGTGGCGGCGAGCCCCGAGGCGATGACCCCGAAGGCGAGGTGTTGCCCGAACGATGCCAGCTCCTCTCCCCCCTCGATCGTATCCGCGGCGTGAAGACAAAAGTCCTCTACACTCTATACGATGCGCACACTATATGTTGTAGGCCGGGAATATTCTATCCCAAGATCATGAATCTCCGGATACACGGCACGGTGGACCGTGCATGTGCGCCGTTCTGCAGCGGGAGGGGACGTGGGGTAGGTGGGGGCATGGCCCCGTATGCTCGGGTGTGGGAGGGGTTCTCCGGGTGTGCGACACGATAAGGGCGAGCCGCTGCGAGGCCCCGGGGAGCAGGGGACGAACGATGGTGCGGGCCCGAAGGCCCGCACCATCGGGCAGCTCAGTTGCGTGACCTGCCCTTGGGGCCCTGCTGCATCATGTTCTGCATCATGGCGCGGCGCTGCATCATCTGCTGCATCTGCTGCGGACTGGGGCCGGCCTGAGGCCCGGGACCGCCCTTGGGGCCCCGCTGCATCATGGCACGACGCTGCATCATCTGCTGCATCTGCTGCGGACTGGGGCCGGCCTGAGGCCCGGGACCGCCCTTGGGGCCCTGCTGCATCATGTTCTGCAT
>Ga0256832_1003009_pt1 | contig 11495 bp, 13 predicted proteins | sample 134614metaG_FD_190534 | JGI IMG/M metagenome (GOLD analysis project Ga0256832, IMG submission 190534) | Hydrothermal vent microbial communities from Lau Basin, Pacific Ocean - 134-614 | ecosystem: Environmental > Aquatic > Marine > Hydrothermal vents | place: Pacific Ocean: Lau Basin | collected...
GGAAGCGATGAGCTCGGGGCGATGCTTAAGCGCCGGGGCATCGCCCTCAACCCCTGGCTGGTCAAGGGCTGGGGTTTTTTCGTGCTTTTAGCCTCCCTGCCCCAGCTGGGTCCAGGGCCCTGGCGGGAGATGGCGGTGGGGCTCGGGCTCCTGTTCGCCTTTTTTTACGAGCTCCTTTTCGGTGCCAACGTGCCCCGGCTGGTGGCCAGCGTCTTCGCCCTCCTCTACCTGCCCTGGACGCTCGGCTACGCCCTGATGCTGCGCTACACCCCGGACGGAGCCTGGGGGCTTTGGTCCCTCGCGCTGCCGCTTTTGGCCGCTTTTGCCAACGACATCGGGGCCTTCTTCGTGGGCAAGCGCTGGGGCCGGATCAAGATCGCCCCCGAGATCAGCCCCAACAAGACCCTGGAGGGTAGCATCGGGGGCTTTGTGAGCGCGTTTTTGGCGCTCCTCATCTTTTCCGGCGGGGTCCACAGCCGGGTGCAGCTCTCCTGGCTCGACGTGCTCGGGCTCTCACTTTTAATCGCCCTCGCCGCCCAGGTCGGCGACCTCGCCGAGTCCATGCTGAAGCGCTATGCCGGGGTGAAGGACTCGGGCACGCTGCTCCCCGGCCACGGCGGGCTGCTCGACCGGCTGGACTCGGTACTCCTGACCCTGCCGCTCACCTACTACCTGGTGGTGATGCTGCCGTGAGGCTGGTCGTGCTCGGCTCCACTGGCTCCATCGGGCGGCAGACGCTCGAGGTCGCCCGCTGGCGGGGCTACCGGGTGGTGGGGCTGGCGGCGGGAAAAAACGCCGCCCTGCTCCAGGCGCAGATCGAGGCCTTTAAGCCCGAGGTCGTCTACGCCCACCCCGAGGCCACGAGGGCGCTTGAGCTCCCCCCGGGAACCAGGCTCCTGGATAGCCCCGAGGCCGTCGCCGCGCACCCGGCCGACGCCGCCATCGCCGCCATCCCCGGCCTCGCCGGCCTGGGGCCGGTGCGGGCCGCGGTGGAAAGCGGCAAACGGGTGGGGCTCGCCAACAAGGAGGCAATGGTGGCCGCCGGCCCCTTGCTCTGGGAGCTCGCCGAGAAAACGGGGGCCGAGCTCTTGCCCGTAGACTCCGAGCATAGCGCCCTTTACCAGGCCCTTTTGGGCGAGGCGGTGGAAGACGTGCGTGAGCTCATCCTCACCGCCTCCGGCGGCCCCTTTTTAAACGGTCCCGAGGACCTCTCCAAGGTCACGCCGGAGATGGCCCTTCGCCACCCCCGCTGGAGGATGGGGGCCAAGGTGACCATTGACTCCGCGACCCTTTTCAACAAGGGCCTTGAGGTGCTCGAGGCCAAGGAGTTTTTCCGCCTTCCCCTGGAAAAGATCAGGGTGCTCGTCCACCCCGAGGCCTACGTCCACGGTCTGGTGCGCTTTGATGACGGCAGCCTCAAGGCCCAGCTCGGCCCCACCGACATGCGGCTTTTCATCCAGTACGCGCTCACCTACCCGCGGCGCGCGCCCACGCCGCTCGCGGAACTACCCATCCCCGGGATACTGCACTTCCTGCCCCCAGACACCGAGCGCTTTCCCGCCCTATTGGCCGCCTACGCCGCCGGCGAAAAAGGGCCTTTGGCCCAGGTGGCCGTGAACGCCGCCGACGAGGTCGCGGTCGAGGCCTTTTTGGCGGGCGAGATCCCCTTCACCCGGATCCCCGAGGTGCTTTTCACCCTGGTGAAAGAGGCGCCAGAAGGCGAGCTCAGCTGGGAGGCGATCTACGCGGTGGACGCCTGGGCCCGGAGGCGGGCGAGGGAGGTGCTATGAGCTTTCTTTGGTTCCTGGTCGTTATCGGCCTGAGCATCTTCGTCCACGAGCTCGGGCACTACCTCGCCGCCCGGTTGCAGGGCGTGCGGGTACCGGTGTTTTCGATTGGGTTCGGGCCGCCGCTGGTGCGGTTTCACGGGGCCGGGACCGAGTGGCGGATCGCCCTCATCCCCCTCGGGGGCTTCGCCCTGATCGAGGGCATGGCCGAGGAGTACGAGGGCGGCGAGCCGGTGGGCTTTGCCCGGCTCTCGCTATTTGGCAAGACGCTGGTGCTGCTCGGCGGCATCCTGATGAACCTCCTTCTTGCCTGGCTTTTGCTGGGGCTCGTCTTCCACGCCCAGGGGCTCCCCACGCCGATCGAGACCGAGGCCCAGATCATCGAGGTGCTGCCGGGCAGCCTGGCGGAGAAAGCGGGGCTCAAGCCTGGCGACGTAATCATCGCCATTGACGGCAAGCCCCTCAAGCACTTCACCGACCTCGGGGCCATCAAGAAAAAACCGGGGCCCCACGAGCTTACCGTGCGCCGGGGTAAGAACACCGTCACCCTCAAGCTCGTCTGGACTCCCGAGGCCAAGCAGATCGGGGTTCGCTACGGCCCCCGGGTGGTGATGCGCCGGCTGGGGCTCTTCGAGGGCTTCTTCGCCGCCGTGGCCCTGACCTTTAAACTCCTGCCCCAGATGACCAAAAGCCTCGTGCTCGGCATCCTGGGGGTGCTCGCCGGCCGGCCGCCGGCCGACCTGGTGGGGCCGGTGGGGCTGGTCAGCGTCACCGCCAAGGCCGCCGCCCAGGGCTGGGTGGCGCTCGCCAACCTTACCGCGATGATCAACCTCTCGCTGGCGCTCTTCAACCTCCTCCCCATCCCCGGCCTCGACGGCGGGCGGCTTCTATTGCTCTACCTGCGCCGGCTCCTGGGGCGCCGCTTCACGCCCCAAACCGAGGCCATGATCAACGCCGCGGGACTCTTTTTCGTCTTTCTGTTGATCCTCATGGTGACCTTCCAGGACATTCTCCGCCTGCTCGGGGGACGGGGGGGTGGCCCCTAGTGCAAGAAGCCACGGTGCTAATCCCGGCGCATAACGAGGAGCGCACCGTGGGCCAGGTGGTGGCCGTGGCCCGCCGGGCCGGGTTCCCCGTGGTGGTCGCCGACGACGGCTCCAAGGACGCCACTGCCGCGCGCGCCCGGGCCGCCGGGGCCAAGGTGGTGCGGCTGGAGGTGAACCAGGGCAAGGGGGGCGCCTACGCCGCCGGGCTGAAGGCGGTCGAGACTCCCTTCGTAATCCTCCTCGACGCCGACCTCGTGGGGCTTAGACCCGAGCATCTACGCGCCCTGCTCGACCCGGTGGCCCGGGGTGAGGCCGATATGACCGTGGGCGTCTTCAAAGGCGGGCGGCTTTTTACCGACCTCGGCAACCGCCTGACCCCCTTCCTCTCCGGGCAGCGGGCGCTAAAAACAGCGCGGCTGGCGGCGGTGCCGGGGCTGGCCTCGGCCCGCTACGACGTCGAGCTGCTCCTCACCCGGACCGCTAAGGCCGAGGGCTGGCGGGTGCGCTATTTGCCCTTGGAGGGCCTCTCCCAGGTGATGAAGGAGGAAAAGCGGGGGCTCGTGGCCGGGCTTTTGCACCGGCTTCGTATGTATAAGGAGGTGCTCCGCTACGCCCTTAGGGGCGGGAAACGGCCTCGAGGTCAATGACCCCGCCCTCGGGGGTGGCGTACCTGACCACCCCGAGCCCGGGCACGAAGTAAAGGATCACCTCGTTCTCGCTCCCCGAGGGCCCGACCATCAAAGAGCGGATCTTAAAGGCATTGAAAGCCCCAAGCGGCACCCGCACCCCCTCGACGCCGAGGACCCGGTAGCGAACGTTGAGCCGCTGGCCGTTGAGCCGGGTCTCCTGGGCCCAGGTCTGGCCCTTTTTTAGGGGGGGCGGGGGAAAGAGCAAAAGCGGCGGGTCATAGACCAGAAGCCGTCCGCCGGTGCGCACCGCCAAAAGGCGCACCCCGTTCGTGTAGCTCATCGCCTCCACCATGCGGCCGCCCCCGGGGTAGCGGTGCTCAAGCTCAAACACCTCCACCCCGCCGAGGGTCCGTTTGCCGGTGATGGTCTGCACCTCGCCCGAGGTATAACGCCAGGTCATGCCCACCGCGTGGGGGTAGTAGTCGGCGGCCCGGGCCAGGCCAAAAAGCAAGAGGAGGACGAAGAGCCGCTTCATTCCTCTTCCCCAAGCGCCCGGCCACGCGCGGTGGCGGCGGCCACGGCGCTAATCAGCGCCCCGCGCACCCCGCCCTCCTCGATCGCCTTGAGCCCGTAGATGGTGGTGCCGGCGGGGCTTGCCACCTCGTCCTTGAGCAGCGCCGGGTGTTTTTTGGCAAGAAGCGCCCCGGTAGCCTCGAGCACCTCAGCGGCGAAGCGAAGCGCCGCCTCCCGGGGAATGCCCATCTGCACGCCGCCGTCGGCCAGGGCCTCGGCCACCAGCGCCAGGTAGGCCGGGGCCGAGGCGCTCATCGCCGTGAAGGCATCAAAGAGCCCCTCGTCCAGGGGATGAACGCTGCCCACGGTGGCAAAAAGTCCCTCGGCGAAGACCAGGTCGCCGGCGTCCCGGGCCTCGGGAAGCGCGGTGAGCACGGTGGTGCTCTTCTTGATTGTGGCCGCCAGGTTGGGCATGGCGCGCACCACCCGCCGGGTGCCGAGGGCGGCCGCGATGCGCCGCGTCGAGACCCCGGCCATGATCGAGAGGTAGCCGACGCCCGGGTGGGCCAGGTCCCGGGCCACGCGCTTGAAGTCCTGGGGCTTGACGGCGATGAGAACGCGCTCCACCTGCCGCAGGTCAGACAGCGCAAGCGGGCGGACGCCAAACGCCCGGGCCCTTTCCGCAGTGAGCTCGGGGGTCCGGTCCAACACCCCCACCTCCTCCGGGGCCAAAAACCCGGCATCCAACAGGCCTTTGAGGATGCTCCGGCCCATCTTGCCCAGGCCGACGATGGCGAGCCTCATGGGCCGAAGTCTAGCACGAAGCGTAGCCGATCCCCGGTTCTGAGCTGCCCGGCGCGCCAAAGATCCCGAGGATCCACGACCAGGGGCTTGGCGTAGCCGCCCAGGGTGCCACGGTCGGCGAGGAGCAGCATCGGCCGCCCCCCTGGCGGCACCTGCACAGCGCCGAGGGGCACCGCCTCGCTAGTCACCTCCCCGCCGGGCACCCCGCCCTCTTGCAGGCGAAGGCCCATGCGGTCAGCCCGCTCCACGGTAAAGGCTCGCCCGGTCAGGGCCCGGACCGCCTCCGGCGTGGCCTGGGGTCCGGGCCGCACCCTGAGGCGCACCACGCCTTCCTCGAACGGCCAGGGGGCGAAGGCGCGCGGCCGGGCGTTGGCCGGCGGCCGCAGGCTGCCCAGGACGTCTCCGGGCCTTAAGGGCCGGCCGATTCTGCCCCTTAGGTCCACGCTCCGGCTCCCAAGGAAAGCGCCATGCTCGACGCCGCCGGGGAGGGCAAGATAGGCCCGAGCCCCCCGTCCATGGGGGCGAAAAACGAGGCGGTCGCCGGCGGACAGGCGCACAGCACGCCCCGGCGAAACCGCCTCGCCGTTGACGAATAGCAAAAAGCCATAGCCGGCAAAGCCCACCACGCCCGCCTTGAGGGCGACGAGCTCGGGACCCTTGAGGTTGACCTCGACCACCGCCGCCTCCGGCGGGTTGCCGAGGAGGCGGTTTGCAAGCGCCGCCGAGTAGGGGTCCAGCGGCCCCGAGCGGGCGAGCCCAAAGCGGCCGGCGAGAAAGCGGCCTCGGTCCAGGACGAGGTCCAGGAGCCCGGGCTTCTCAAGAACAAGGAAGGGGTAGCGCGGCGCTTCGGGCAAGAGCTCGAGCACCTCGGGCTCATCAGGCACCGCTCCGGCATCGGGGATAAAGCGGACCTCGTCCCCGGGGGCGAGCAAAAAGGGCTCGGCGCGGGCAGGATCGTAGACCCGCACCCGGGCGCGGCCGATCAGGTTCCAGCCGCCCGGACTTTTGAGCGGGTAGATGCCGGTCTGGGGCCCGGCGATGCCCACCGCGTGGGGCGGGACCTCGGGCCGGGGCACCGGGAGCCTCGGCTTTTGCAGCACCGGATCCACCACCCCCATGAAGGGAAAGCCCGGCGTGAAGCCAAGGGCAAAGACGCGGTAGCTTCGGCCCGCGTGGCGCCGGATCACCTCGTCTACGGAAAGGCCGGCCCAGGCGGCCACCGCCTTGAGATCGGCACCGTCGTAGACCACGGGGATCTCGACCTTTCGGCCCGGCGGCGGAGAAGCCTCCTCCGCGGCCCGGGCCCAGCGCTCGACCCGGCGCCTCGTGACCCGCTCGGCGTCGTACTCGATGTAGAGCGAGGCGTAGCCGAGGATGAGGTCGGTCACTCCAGGAAGCGGGCGACGAAGGAGGGCGTGAAGCCGGGCCCGCGCTTTCTCGTTCGCGGCCTCGTCGAGCCCTTGACCAAAGTAGAGGTAAAGCCCTTCCAGGCGCACCGCGTAGATTTTATCCCGGGTTTGACGGCGGTTTTGGCCTTTGCTAGGATACTTGCTGGCACGGAGAGGTGCCCGAGTGGTTGAAGGGGCACGCCTGGAGAGCGTGTGTACCCCCACCGGGGTACCGCGGGTTCGAATCCCGCCCTCTCCGCCAGGCCGCGGCGGGGCTAGCGCCCCGCCGCGCGCGCTACCTGATCAGCGAAGGCCTCGAAGTAGTCGAAGAAAAGCGGCCCGAAGTGGGCGAGCTCATCGCCCCCGGTGACCACCAGGGGGACGCCCGAAAGCCCCAGTTCCTCGGCCCGCCCCCGGGCGGCGGCGAGCTGGGCCTCGCGGTTCTTAATGCGCTTGGGCTCGTAGATGAAAAGGTCAACGTCCGCGGGGGGCGGCCCCGGGGGCGGGAAGTAGGCCTCGGGCCGATCGAGGACGTTTTTCATCCCGAGGTGGGCGAGCGCCGCCGCGACGTAGCTGGCGCGGCCGATGGTGATCGGCCCGCCGAGGTCGAACTCGAAGTAGTAGGTAAGGCCCAAAAAGCGGTTGCGCTGCCGGAGATAGCGGGCCGCCAGCGCCGCCTGGAGCTCGCTCGCGTCCACCCCCATGAAGGCCGCCACCACGCCCAGGTTCTCGATGATCCCCCAGGGGGTGTTGGGCAGGGGCACCGGCCAGACGTTGTAGCCCCGCTCGCGAAACTCCTGGTTTGCGTCCCGCTGCACTGCGGTGGTGGTGAAGACGAGGTCGGGCTCAAGCGCTTCAAGCAGGTCCCAGCGCACCTTGGTGTAGCTCGAAACCACGGGGAGCTTCTCGGCCTCCGGCGGCCGCCAGCAAAACGCGCTCCGCCCCACCACGCGCGCCCCCATCCCAAGGTAAAAGAGCGCGTCGGTGACGCTCGGCGCGAGCGAGACCACGCGCTCGGGGGGGACCTTGAGCTCCATCTCGCCGAGGCAGTCGTGAACGACCTTCATCGCACCTCCTCCAGCCAGGCCCGCACCTTCTTGGCAAGCTCGGCCAGGTCACCCCGGTTCTCGATCACCCAGGTGGCCCGGCGGCGCTTTTCCTCAGGGGAAAGCTGGGCCGCCTCCCGCCGGCGGGCGTCCTCGGGATCCACGCCGCGGGCCAAAAGCCGGGCCTCGCGAAGCGGCCAGGGGGCATCCACGACCAGGACGCCATCCAGCATCTCCTCCCAGCCGACCTCGAAGAGCAGGGGAATCTCAAGCACCACGAGGTCCGCCCCGCGTTCCTCATAGGCCGCCAGCTCCTCGAGGAGCCGTGCGCGCACGTAGGGGTGGACGATCGCCTCAAGCGCGCGCCGGCGCTCGGGGTCGGCAAAGACGATCCGTGCAAGGGCCTTGCGATCGACCTCGCCCCCCGGGCAGGCCTCGGGAAAGCGGGCGCAGATCTCGGCGGCCCGCACCTTGAGCGCCTCGTGGGCCAGGCGATCGGCGTCGAGCACCGGCACCCCGGCCTCGGCCAGTAGCCGGGCTACGGTACTCTTTCCCGCCCCGATGGGGCCGGTGAGGCCGATCTTCTTCACGCTCTAACTATAATGCGCCCCGTGCGGGCCCTCTTCCGACTTCGTGCCCGTCTCCCCTACCGGCCCCAAAGGGGCTTTTTGGTCGGCGGGGCGGTCCGCGACCTCTACCTGGGCTTTACCCCCCGGGACTATGACTTCCTGGTCGAGGATCCCAAAAAGGAGGCCGAGGCCGCGGCGCAAGCGCTTGGACTGGACGTTTTCGCCTTGAGGGAGGGCGTGATGCGAGCTCAAGGCAGGGGGCTGGTGCTCGATTTCGCCCCCCTGCCCGAGGGCGGCCTTTTCGCCGACCTCTGCCGCCGCGACTACACCGTGAATGCCCTTGCCATGAACCGCCGCGGGGCGGTCTTCGGCCTGAAGCGAGGGCTTATGGACCTCAAGGCCCGGCGGCTTCGCGCCTTGGCCCGCGAAAACCTCGAGGCCGACCCGGTGCGGGCCTTTCGCGCGGTGCGGCTTTGGGTGACCCGGGGCCTTCGCCCCGAGCCCCGGACCTGGAGCTGGATCCGAGAAGAAGCACGAAGAATCAGGTTCAGGCCACCCCCCATGGAGCGCATCGCCGAGGAGTTCCGGCAGATCCTCGGCCACCCGCGGGCCGCCTTCGGCGTCCAAAAGCTTAAGGAAAGCGGGCTGCTCGCGGTCTTTCTTCCCGAGCTGGCAACGGGGGCCGGGGTTGCCCAGGGCGGCTACCACCATCTCGACGTGCTCGGCCACGAGATCGAAGCCCTCTTCGAGCTTCTCTGCCGCTTCCCGGAGGCCGGGCTCGACCTGCGCTTTGCCACCCTCGTACACGACGTGGCCAAGCCCCTGGTCCGGCAGTGGGACGAGACACGCGGCTATTACCGCTTTTTCCACCACGACGAGGACGGCGCCGCGCTGGCCCGGACGCTCGCCCGCCGGCTTGGCTTTGGCCGCGAGGACCGTCGCCGGATCGAGGCCTGGGTAAGGGCGCACATGCGGCTTCCCCCGGAAAGCGCGAAGGGGTTCTTGCGCTGGCTTTTCAAGTACCGAACCCTGCTCCCGGAGCTCTTGATGCTCCAGATCAGCGACCGGGCGGCAAGCCGGGGACCCTTGAGCGACCCCGAGGAAGCCCACTGGCTTACCCAAAGGCTCGATGCGGCCCGGCGCCGGCTGGCCCAGCTCCCGACCAGGCCCCGGCTCGACGGGCGCGAGCTGATGGCCCTCACCGGCCGGTCCGGCGGGCCCTGGATCGAACAGCTCAAGGCCCTGCTCCTGAAAGCCGAATGGGAGGGTAAAGTTTCCTCATACGAGGAAGCTAAGGATTTTGTAAAATCATGGCATGAAGCCGAAGCTGCGGCCGCTCGAGATCCAAGAAACGCCGGAGGGCTACCTCCTCAGCGACCCCACGGGGATTAGCCCGGCGGCGCTGGTGCTCTCCCCCGAGGCCCTCTACCTCGCGAGCCTCTTCACCGGCGAGCAAAGCCTCGCCGAGATCCAGGCCGGACTGGAAAGGGCGGGGAGCCGGGTGCCGCTGGAAAAACTCGAGGAGCTCGCCCGTGCCTTAGAGGAGGCAGGCTTCCTCGAGACCCCGGAGATTCTGGCCAAGGTCCGGGCCGCTGAGGAAGCCCTCAAGAAAGGGCCCAAGCCCATGAAGCTCGCCGGCGTTAGCTACCCTGGCGAGGCCGAGGCCTTTTCCCGCTACTTCGAGACCTTCCTCGCGGTCGCCCCTGAGGTCCCCGAAAAGCCGGCAAAGGCACTGCTTTTACCCCATCTGGAGCCGCGCCGGGTCCCCGAGGTCTACGGCGCCACCTTCAAGGCGCTAAAAAAGACCCCGCCCCCGGAGCGGGTGCTGGTGCTCGGGGTGGCCCACCGCCCCATCCAAAACCCGGCAGCAGCGCTGGCCACCGGGTTTGAAACCCCGCTCGGCACGCTTGATACCGACCACGAGGCGCTCGCCACCCTGGATGCGCTTTTAGGCTACGAGCTCTTTCGTGATCCCCTGGCCCTCCTCGCCGAACACTCGCTGGAGTTCGCCGCCGTCTTTTTGAAGGCAATCTGGCCCGAGGCCAAGATCCTCCCGATCGCCGTCGCCAGCCACGACCCCCAGGTGCTCGACGAACTCGGCCAGGCCCTCAAGCTCGTGGCCCGGGACTACCCCTTCTTCCCCGTGCTCTCGGTGGACCTTTCCCACGTGGGAGCGCGGTTCGGGCACGGCCCCTTAAAGGCCGAGCTCGCCCAGAAGGCGCGCGAGAGGGACCTCGGCTACCTGAAACGGCTGAGCCATGGCGCCTTCGAAGAGGCCTTTGGCGAACTTGCCGAGGTCGAGAACGACACCTACATCGACGCTTTCGGCCCCGGACGTGCGGCCGCGCCGTTGATCCAGGGCGAGGGGCAGATCCTCGCCTACGCCCTCTCCCCCGAGGTGGACACCTTTAGCGCCGTGGGCGCCGGGGCGCTGGCCTGGTACTAGGCCTGGCCCCAGCCCTTTTTGGAAAACCCCTCGAAGCCCTCGATGGGGCCGTAGGTCTCCTCGTAACGGCGGATGTTCTCCGCCAGCGAGTTCAAAAGCGCCTTGGCGTGGGCCGGGCTGGTGATGATGCGGCTCACCACCAGCGCCGGGCCCTGGGGCTGCAAGAGGGCGAAGTCGATCAAGAACTCGTTGGCGGTGTGGGAGATCACCGCCATGTTGGCGTAGCGCCCCTTGGCGGTGTCGCGGTCTACGTCAATCTTTAGCTCACTCATACCAGCGCCTCCAGCTCCGGTCGTATGCGTCGCAGGATCAGGCGGACCCGGCCGAGATCGGAAAGCCGGGCCAGCAATAAGAGGAGCATGGCCCGCTCGCCCACCGGCTGCATCAATACCGGGCCCTCGGGGTACTCGATCAGGGCTTCCTCGACGGCGCCCTTGCCGAGCTCGGCGGCCAGACCCCGGGCGCTGGCCAGCAGGCTGGACCCGATCTCGTCCAGAAAGCGCGCGTCCACGCCACCCGGGCGCTTGAAGGTGGCCAGCACCCGGCCGTCCTCGTGGACCAGCGACCAGGCCTCGATCGCATCCTGCTCGTTCAAGGTCTTGAGCACCGAATCCATCCACTACCCCCCGAATTCCCGCGCGGCCGCGGCCGCGACCTGCACCAGCGCCGCCCCAACCTGGCGGCGCTCCGGCCCCTTTCGCACCACCGCACCGACGTAGATCCCATCCTGGACCACGGCCAAGAGCTCGCGCTCGGCCAGGCCGATGACGAAGCGCTGCAGGGGTTCATCGAGCTCGGTGGAAAACGAACCGAGGGCGCGCACGACGGCGGCGATCTCGGCGGCCAGGAACTCGGGGTCGGGGCCGGCAAGCCCGCCGCCCTCGATGACCAGGCCCTCGGGGCCGGTGATCACCGCCCGCTCCACTGAGGGAAAACGCAGTACCGGCGTCAACAACGCCATCTCAAACCTCCTCCAGGGTGCGACGCTCGGAGAGCGCCCGGGCCAGGGTGACCTCGTCCACGTGCTCCAGGCTACCTCCGGCGGGAAGGCCGTAGGCGGGCCGCGTGACCTTAACCCCGCGCGCCTTCAGCTCCTGGGCCAGGTAGTGGGCGGTGGCCTCTCCCTCCACGGTCATCCCGGTGGCGATCAACACCTCACGCACCCCCTCCAGGCGGTCGAAGAGCGCCTTCAGGTTGAGGGCTTCGGGCCCGATCCCCTCGAGCGGGTTCAGCACCCCGCCAAGCACGTGGTAGACCCCGCGGAACT
>Ga0256832_1003010_pt1 | contig 11494 bp, 7 predicted proteins | sample 134614metaG_FD_190534 | JGI IMG/M metagenome (GOLD analysis project Ga0256832, IMG submission 190534) | Hydrothermal vent microbial communities from Lau Basin, Pacific Ocean - 134-614 | ecosystem: Environmental > Aquatic > Marine > Hydrothermal vents | place: Pacific Ocean: Lau Basin | collected...
AGACTCTCGTGGTTAAATACTCTGTCGCTATTTTTAATGCAACATCGTCCGGAAATCGTTTTACTTTTCTTCTCATAATCCTGATTTTTGTTGACTTTTCGAGTCAACCTATTTCAGGACAAGACAAGGTAAGATACAATTTATTGGAAAGAGAAGCGGAAAGGGTATTATTCCCGATAGCTAAGAGATATGGGATAGGAGTTATAGTTAGAATTCCTATATTATTCGGTCTTTTGGCAGGAAAATTCACAAGGGAATCCAGATTTGGAGATGATGATCATCGAAGATTTAATCTATCTCCTGATTTATTGGAAAAATATCTAAATCAACTGGATAAAATGAAAGAATTTTTTGAAAAACACAAGGAATATACAATGGCGCAACTGAGTTTGAGATTTTGTCTATCCCATCCCGCAACACATGTTGTAATTCCGGGAATGAAAACATCCAAACAAGTTGATGAGAATATAGTAGCATCCGATCTGGATTTCATTAAATTTGAGGAATTTCCTGAACTTACATAAAGAATAACTACTCAGGTAGAGTCCATTTGGGTGCATTTCATTTTTTCGTTTTTCCACACTTTGCCTCCTGTTGAAATACTTCGTAGATTTCACAGGATAAATCTAACTCCTATACCTCGATAAGCCTGGCAACCGAAGGAAAACCCAACCCGCAATGTGAAAAAATGAAATATACCCTATTTTAAATGTTATATCACTTACTCCCTGTATATTTTTTTTACTTAAATGTTTTTAATAACTTTGTATGTCAATATTTTTTCAATTAATTTTCATTTCATGAAAGAAAATAAATTGTTTTAGTTTTTAGCATTGATTACAAATCGAAATAATATTGTATATTTGTTATAGCAACATAAAAAATATTTAAATGCAATACTCAATACGTACAAACAAGAAATATTTATTCATCTGTTTAGTATTGATTTTATTTTTCAAAATTAACATTTTTGGACAAGTACTCATAACAGAAGAAACATTTGACGACGAGCCTTATGGTGCAATTTCCGGAACTATGTCTAACGGAGAAAATTGGGAAGCAAACACTTTTGGTAATTGTGATGGAACTCCTGGATTTTGGGGGGTTGATGGTAGTCAATTTGTTTGTAATGATGTTGAGGGATTTAATTGTTGCAATTGTGGAGGCAGTGGAGGACCCGGAAATTGTGGGGATAACAAAAATGAAATGAATTTTGGGCCTATTGATATATCAACTTATCAGGGTGTAAGTTTCGAATTTGATGTAAGTCATCAGGGTGATCTTGAATGCGGTTCTCCTCCCGGGGATTGTCCCGCAGATCCTTATGATGGTTGTTTTGGAGGAAATGACCAAATAGTTTTTTATTATAGTGTTGATGGCGGTCCTTATGAGATATTTGAATATTATTGTGGAACTTTTTTTTGTTATCAGAATGCACCGCAAGTATGCAACTTAGATGGAAATGAATTGAATATTAGGATACACATGGGTAACCAGGCAAACAATGAGTATTACTTTATAAATCAATTAAGTGTTTATGGTTATACGGAATCACCCGCAAATGCAACTGCAAATCCCATGAATCCTTGTGAAGGGGATGATGTACAGTTGAATGAGGATGCTGGTTATGCGGTTAGCTGGGAATGGTCCGGACCCGGAGGTTTTACTTCAAATATACAAAACCCTGTAATATTTGGAATAGGTTTAAGTGCTGCAGGGATTTATACTGTTACAATTACAGATATTAACGGATGTACTTCTGAAAGCAGTGTTGAGATTACAGTAAATCAATCTCCGGTTGCATCTTTGGATGGCACAACAACCTTTTGTCCCGGAGATTGTAATGAGATAAATACAGTAATACAGGGAGGAACAGAACCTTATGATGCTTCATTTGAATTGATTATTGGAGCAATAACTTTACCATTTAACATACCGGCTTATGATGTCAATAATCAGTTGACTATTTGTTATTCAGGAAATATTTTTCCGTATTATGACAGTGGCGAAAATACTCTTTATGTTCCTTTATATATTACCGGCTCGGGTTCTTTGGTGTTGACAAATTTAGTTGATGATAATGGTTGTCAGGCACAAACGATAGATCCTGATAATATGACATTGATCTTTAAAGAAGAATTGGGAATTTCACCTGCAGGTCCTCTTGAAGAATGTGATTATGATTTTGATGGAGAAGCAACTTTTGATCTGACTGTACTGGATAATGTTCTTACCGGCGGTTCCGGAGGGCAGTCTTCAAACTGGTATGAAGATCAGGATTGTAATACGGCTATTTCCAATCCGGGTTCATTTACCACTCCTACGACTACCGTTTATGTATTTTTAACCGATGATTCCGGTGATAAATGCAATTCTGACACGCTGCCTGTTGACCTTATTGTTCTTGATATACCTAATCCGGGAGAAGATAATACTGTTGAAGCTTGTAATACGGAAACATGTTTCAATTTGTTCTATAATCTGGGGGGAACACCGGAAACAGGTGGACAATGGACAGATAATGACAATTCAGGCGTAGATTTAAGTTATCCTGATTGTGTTGATTTTTCAAATCTTGATGCCGGTACTTATACTTTTACATATACTACTGAAAATGCTGAAGGTAAATGTGATCCCCAAAGTGCAACATTGACTGTAGAAATCTCTGTTCCGGGCAATCCGGGCAGTGATGGTGATGATACTTTTTGTGGACCTCCTGATGATCCTGTTGATATTGAAAGCTATCTTGGCAATGATCACGACAATAACGGCATCTGGACAAATAGTGATGGTTTTGATTTGTCTGATCCAAACAATGTGGATATGTCAGGAGCTGATGTAGGTACTTATTATTTTTATTATGACATTGAAAATTCCCCTTGTGATGTACAGGAAGCAATCGTAACAATTTATATAACCCCGCCCCCCAATGCCGGAAATGATTCCACACTGTATATCTGTTTCGGAGGAAACAATACAGTTCAGAATCTGGAAGATGCTTTGGGAACTCACGACAATGATGGGAATTGGTATGATATTGATACTTCAGGGGTAGATTTGTCCGATCCGGCATATGTGGATTTTAGTGGTCTTACTGTAGATACTTTTCATTATAGCTATATTATCGAAGATGATGGAATTTGTCCTGCAGATGATGCTTTGATTACCGTTATTATTGAATCTGCACCTTTTGCCGGCAATGATGGAACCGGTAGCTTGTGTGTCGGTTCTACAGATACGGTCAATTTATACAGTTATTTGGGAACAGGATTTGATTCAACCGGTGTCTGGATCCAGATTGGAGGAGATTCAGTTGATATTTCAAGACCCGATACGGTACTTTTTGATAATTCTCCTGTCGGAATAGATAGTTTCTATTACATTACTTCCGGTCCATGTGGTTATGACACAGCTTCGGTTTATATCGACATTACGGCATCTCCCTATGCAGGAGATGATTATGAATATATAGTTTGTGAAAATAGTACTTTAAATTTATTTGATTCACTGACCAATTATAATATCGGAGGTATCTGGATCGATAGCAATAATGATACAATATTTGATCCTGAAATTATACTGGATAGTGCAGGAGTATATCAATATATGTATGTTCTTCCTGAAAACGGTACTTGTCTCGGTGATACTGCTATCGGGATTATTACCGCATTAGATGCTCCTGAAGCAGGTCAGGGAATAAATTTCTCGGTTTGCCAAAGTTCAGCAGATTCTGTCAATTTATATGATTATCTGACCGGCTATTCACAATCAGGTGGTATATGGAATGATCATAATGGTGATATTATAGGCAATCCTTATGATTATAGTTTTTCTTCTTATGATACGGGACAATATATTATCAGGTATCTACTTCCGGGAAATGGATATTGCAGCAGTGATACGGCAGAATTTTATATTTTTGTAGTTTCATCACCAAACGCAGGAAACGATAATAATTTTATTGTTTGTAATAGTGATGTCAATAATATTGTTGATCTTGAAGGATTGTTAGGCAGTCATGATCCGGTTGGTTATTGGATAAATATAGATAATGTTAATGTCGATTTAAGCAATGTACAAAGTATTGATTTTTCAGGTATTGATCCCGGTATTTACAGATTTGAATACAAGATAGATGAAAATAGTTCATGTCCCGCTGATTCGGCAATGGTAATTGTTGAAGTGAAGAAAAAAATATTTGCCGGAAATGATAAAGAACTTACTTATTGTGAAAATGGCAATTTGATTATCAATATAATATCTGAATTGAATCCTGATACAGCAACTTTGTATGTTATTGAAGATATTGATCAGACAGGAGCCATTGATGAGAATTCCGGAGCGATAGATATTTCAAAATTAAATATAGGAGAATATAATTTCAATCTGATCACCGGTGATCAGGATCTGTGCGGAACAGATACTGCTATATTGACCATTACCATTGTTGAGGCATTTCAGGCAGGAAATGATAATTTTATCGAGGTTTGTAATGACGAAACTAATGTAGGATTGAATTCTTTGCTGGGTACTCATGACAGCGGAGGTATTTGGATCGATATGGATAATAGTGGTGTAGATGTTCAGAGTTCAGATGGAAGTAGCGTTTCATTTGAAAATGTAGATCAGGGAGTTTATAGGTACCAGTATAAAATTTCGGCAACCGGAACTTGTCCTGAATCTTCAGCTATAATAACCGTTACGGTAAATCCTGTAACTTCATTTGATTTTAATATGGAGATCTGTCCGGGACAGGATTTCACTATTGGAAACAATATTTATAATCTGTCAAATCCGACAGGTACTGAAATCCTTACCAATGTTTATGGTTGTGATAGTATTGTTTTTATCAATTTAACTGAAAAAGAAACAAGTTCTGAATATTCTACAACAGATGAAAATTGTTTTGGATTGGGTAAATTTGTTTTGGAATCATTGTCAGGAACAAATAATCCTGTAACATTAAATATACATTCTATTGGTTCTTTTACGATAGATAATGTTCCTTTTACAGTTGAAAATATTCCCGCCGGAACTTATGGATTTTACATTATTGACAAAGATAGTTGTGAAGTGACTAACGGTACTTTTACAATTGAAGAATTTGTACCATACACTATAGAAATTGTGGTAACAACAAATCCGGACAATTATAATTTGAATGTAGTTTCCAATATTACTCCGGAAACAATAGTATGGAATCCAGTCAAAGGATTGTCTTGTGATAATTGTTTAAATGTGACTGCTACACCAAATGAAGATACACACTATATAGTAACACTGACAGATAGTGAAGGTTGTATGGTATCCGATACGGTATTTCTTGCCGGTATTATAAATGAAGAAGTAGAAACGGAAATTGATATTCCAAATGTTTTTTCACCTGATGGTGATGGATACAATGAAATATTTTATGCTAAAAATACAGCTGAAGGATTAACTTATGACATGTATATTTATGACAGATGGGGAGAAAAAATGTTTTTTGCTAAAGGTTTGGAATTTAATGATTCCGCCAATGGATGGGATGGAAATTTCAAAGGCAAAAAAGCTTTACCCGGAGTATATGTTTATATGATAATAGTCAATTATAGCGTTGATAAAAAGGAAACTTTAACCGGAGATTTATTGTTGATAAGGTAGAAGGGGTACATTTCATTTTTTCGCGTTGCGGGTTGATTCTCCTTTAGGAGTTAGAGGCAAAGAATGGGAAAGCGAAAAAATGAAATACACCTGACAGGAGTAACTAATCAAGTAGAAGTAACCAGATTTTTACATTATGTCCACAAACCCTATAGATAAAGATAAAACTACCGATATTCCCGGTTTGCTGCCTTATGCTCATCATATCGGAAGTGTGATAATCAAACCTGTGGATAGTGGCAAAGTAAAAGGCAGAGCGATGAAAGCCATGTACGACCAAACGACCAAAAGTCTTCAACAGATTCGTGAACAAGTTGAACTTTTGATCAGGCAAGCTCAAAAAATACATGACAGGATCACAGTTTCTGAAGAGATTTATAATGCGGAATGTTCTTTTGAACCTGCTATCAACCAAATATACCATTTGTACAAAAGAAAGGATAACAGCAAATTTCTTTCATTGATCGCTCCTGAGGAATGGGGAAATAATAAGAACCTGACACATGTCTGTTCGGCTAAATTGCTTTCTGACCATACTTGGGAGATTATTGATATGGTTGAAACTTGAGATTATTATTACAGAACTCTGAATTGATTAAATCGAATAAAATGCTGACCAAAGGATTTTTAAAACCGCTCATCACAATTAAACAAATTGGCAAGGTTCAGTTTTGGGCAGGCATTATATTTGGTATTATTTCCGCATTTATTTTTAGTCTTTATTTCAATTATGCAAGGGAATCATTTTTTTAATTCAAAACTTCCTGAGCCATACTTCCGGATCAAGTTTATTCTTTTTCTTCCATACTTCAAAATGGAATTGTCCGTTTTCTCCTATTTTACCGAGTTTTTGTCCTTTTTTCACCTTGTCACCTTTAGAGATATCGACGCTGTCCAATTTTGAATATACCGTATAATAATCCCCGTGCTTTAATATCAACATCCAATTATAACCGGTAATATGCATCAATCCGGCAACTTCCCCGTCAAAAACGGCTTTTACATCTGAATTGGGAGATGTGCGAATATCAATACCATTGTTGAATACATAAACTCCCCTTATTGTCGGATGTTTGTGTTTACCAAAACGAGAGGAAATATATCCATGAGCAACTGGCGGATCCAGTTGGTTTTTGCTTCTTTCAAATTTTATGGAAATTGAAAAACTGTTATCGTCTTCATTCTTTTTACTTCCTTTAAGGCTTTTAAATATTATATCTTCTATATTTTGATTTAGTTTTTCTCTTTCCCTCTTTTGTTTTTTTAAAGTAGCTAACAGTTTTCTTTCATTTTTTCTCAAGGATCTGAGTATATCGTTTTTCTTTTTTGTTTCAATTTCCAGTTTATCGATATTTTCTTTTTCAATGGAAAGCAATTTTTCTAAATTAGCTTTATCGTTTTTTATTTTTTCAAGTATAGAAGCAAGTTTTTCCTGCTTGGTTTTTATTACGGAAAGTTTTGATTTTGTATAATTGGAAAATTGTTTTAAATACCTGTTCCTGTCCAGAAAATTTTCCCAGTCGGAAGCAGATATCAAAAAAAGAAATTTATTCCTGGAAGCAGATTGTATATAACTTAATCTAAGCAAATTGTTATAAGACTTGATCAATTTTTGTTTATCAGAGATAAGGGAATCATATTCAGCTTGATTTTTTAATATCTCTTTGTTTATTTGATCTATCTGACTCTTTATATTATCAATTACTTTTTTCCTGTTATAAATTTGATTTTGCAATGATCTAAGATAATCCAGGGTAATATATTTATCATTTTCCGTTTTTTTCAGTATATCGGAAGTAAATTCTATTTTGCTGATTATCCTGAGTCTTTCTTTTTCAAGTTTTTCCCTGCTTTGAGAAAAGAGAAATAAAGGAAGTATTAATAAAAATAATATTGAATTATATTTTATCATAATTTGCAGGAATTTCAAATTTGACTTTTTTAGGTATATCAATTTCCAGTTTTTTAATTTTTAATTTTATAAAATACTTCGGATTTTTATCATCGGGGTAACTGTATTTACGAAGATATGAAATTTCCCGTTTATTGTAAGGTTTATAATTTGAAAAATCTGAAACTATAGTATGATTTTTTTTATCTGAAAATTCCGATCTCTTGATCTTGAATGCAGAATCAAAAGTATAATCGATCTTCAAATCGTCGTTTTTTGTCTTCAATGTATATTCATCATTGATCTTACGGCCTTCTACGGGAGTTTGATCTTCTACAATACTATTACCGGCTAAAATTTCCTGAAAATCCGTAAAATCAAAAGGTATCTCATATTCTTTTTTGAATGAATCTATAGGCATGGCCATATATTGATTATTGAACCTGTCAATGACAAAAAACGAATCGGGTTTGATCATGATCCTTGCAAATTCCATCCCGAATTTTTTAACGCTCATCCAAATGAATTCATCCTTTTTCATTCTGATGTCCATAAAACCACCGATAGTATTACCGCCGAAAAAGACATCTGCATTGGCTTTGAAACTGTACCACTTATAATCTATATTGGATTTTTTTAGTTTACTGAACAGTTTTGAACTTTTATATTCTTTATTAACATTTTTTGTGGAAAGAGCTTTTGTTGACTTACAGGACGACACAAAATTTGCAAGAATAAAGATCATTATAAAAAAGAGCAAATATTTTTTCAGAGAATTTATGATTAAATGTGATCTATTCATTATTTTTTAGCATTTTAAACACGGAATTAAGGGTTTTTATTGTTTGTATTTATTCAAGTCAAATCATTTTTATGGAAAAAGACACTTTTTTCTATGGTCCAGATTATTTACTTATGTAGAATTCTTTTTTTGTGAATCTTCGTGATTTTGTGTCTAAAATCTCAATATACATTAAAATAAACATAAAGACACCAAGTCCACAAAGTAACACAAAGAATTTCAACTTCATTTAAAAATACCAATAATATGTATTTTATTTTTAATCGTTTAGGAGTTACTAACCGGGCTAAAGTCTCAAAACAAATAACCTGAGTTACGAAAATAAGAGTTATTTAATTTAGCGGTATTGATAATTATCGTGGCTATGTTTGCCTGCTTTTTATCTTCATCCATTTTAAATTGCTAAAAAATAAAAAATAGTAATAAAATAAATTCTTTTTTAATACTTTTTCATATATTACATATATTTTTTTTAAATAAATCAATAAAATATTTTTTTATTTTTATTTTTATTTTTATTTTTATTTTTGCTCTTGATATATTTTTTTTAACATAAAATTATGTTCATTATGAAAAAATCAAATTTGTTTTTAGTTTTACTGGTTATTATTCTAAGTACAATTGTAACTTCGATGTATGCAAGAGTTTATTCTGTTGTTGATTCTCAAAAAAAAGTAATAGGAACAGAAGATTGTTGGATGGTAAAATATTCTTTGTATGAAGATCATGGCACTATGGATACTAAAGATGATACAAAAATAGGTAGTTATACAACTTTAGTTGGTGATTGTGATGATGATGATGATACACAAAATTTTTTGAACAATATCAATATTAACAAAACTACGGGCTATTCGATATATCCCAATCCTGTTATTGATTATTTAAATATTTCATTCACAGATGAAAGAGAGTCTGATCATATAAAATGGATAATTTATAATCTAACCGGTGATAAAGTAAATAGTGGATCGTTTGATTTTGAAAATAATGGCTCTGATGTTAAAACTATTAATGCTAATTTTTTATACAACGGACCATATATTCTAAAAATTATTGATGGACCAAAAGTTACCTTAAATAAAATCGTTATTAGTAAATAATTTTAAAATTTTAATCTTATGAAAAATTTATTTTTTATTATAGTTTTATTATTAATTTCTCAAAGTGTTTTTTCAATGAGAATTTATTCTATTACAGATGTTTGGAACATAAATGAAAATTGTAAGTTATATATTACTTACTTTTATAGTGATAACGATACCTCTGATCCTAGAGATGATATTTATCTGGGAAGCGATGTTATTTTGGATTGCTCAGACAATGATGATAATATTAAAAATGAAGACCTTCTGTTGAATCCTTATTTTTCATTTGGAAATGAAGATATGAAAAGAAAATTTGGTTTTGATAAACCGGTATATTATTCCGATTTTATTGCAAATAAAAAGAAATTAGAGAAAAAAGTCGAACCTTTGGAAAAAATAACAATTAAACCCGAAAATCCCCCAATAAAAACGGTAAGATTGCAAAAAATCGAATAGGATAAAATTTATATTTATCTTTTGTCATAATCAATTACTTAGGTAAAAATTTTACCCGAGTAATTGATTACATTGAATTAAAATTTTCTGTTAAGAATATCAAGTAGATGGCAAAATTTTCTCTTTGAAATTTTTACGGTTAAAATATTCGATGATTTGATCGGGAGTCATATCCATTATTTCTTTGCTTATTTTTGCTCTAACCTCTCTTTGAAATTTTACAGCATCAAATTCTTTTTTGGTTTTAATCGTCGTTCCCATATTTAATTAATTCTCTTGGTGTTCTAATATCAATTTGATAGGTGCATTTCATTTTTTCGCATAGCGGGTTGGGTTCTCCTTTAGGAGTTAGAGGCGAGTTATGGAAAAAACGAAAAAATAAAATGCACCCAATTTAAATATCCATTTTTCAAATTTACATTATTTTCTGGAAAATCACACTATTCCCCTGTCAAAAAAACCATTCGATCTTTTTTTATCCTATTAATATCTTTTCAAACTCCTCAATAATTTCCTTTCCCGGTTTTGTAAAGAATATACCGGTATTTTCGCCTGTACGCATACCCCGTATAAAAAGATAAAATACTCCCCCGAAATGTTGTTCAAAATCAAATACCGGCAACCGGTTTTCCAAAAATCTTTTTACGGCAATGGTATAAATATAATATTGAAGATGATAATTGTTTTCTGTCATTGCCGGTTCCAATTCTTCAGGATTATATTTTTCAAGGGTATTGCCCAAATAATTGGTTTTCCAATCCAAAATATAATATTTGCCATTATATTCAAAAAGCAAATCAATAAACCCGTGCATGATCCCTTCGATTTGTTGATTGGAAATATTTATTCCGGGTAAGATCTTTTTTATCTCATCACCCTTCCATTTATCAAATGAGAAGAAAAATTCCAATTCATTAAATCTGTGTTCATCTTCAACATCCGCAAGTTTGAAATTTTCCGCAGCGGACAACAGTTCCGTATCAACAACGTTTTTTATGATTTGTGTATAATTTTGAAGTTCTTCTCCGGAATATTTTCTGCCCGAATACTTCAGGGTATTTTCTATTATTTTGTTCCAATAAGTATCATCACTGAAATCTATTTTTTCGAAGATCTTATGGATTATCAGCCCTGATTGAACGCCTTTTGGCAGAATATTAAAAACAAATTTGTCATACTCTGAGATATGATCCGGTTCTGTTTTTTTAATCCAATCCTTATCCAAAGAATGAATATCCAGTCCGGAATAACTGGTCAAATGCCATTTATTATCGATATTACCCGTAAAAATCAATGGGGTTTTTTCGATTTTCCCTTGTACACTTTCGGGAGTGTATTTCCCTTCTATTTCAGAAATAGGTTCCCGGACATTGATGTATTTAAGATCATTAGGATCTATGGAATTGATGAATTTATTAAGAGTTCCTTCTTTGTTATTATAATTGATAATACATTTGTAAACAGCCCTGGTTATAGCAACGTATAATAAACGACGGTTTTCCTGCTCTGACTGTAATTCATATTCCTCCATTTCTTCAGGAGTCTTATAGTATGAAATAATAAATTCATTATCTTTTAAAATAGTGACTTTTTTTAATAAATGCTCCTGTCTCA
>Ga0256832_1003011_pt1 | contig 11493 bp, 9 predicted proteins | sample 134614metaG_FD_190534 | JGI IMG/M metagenome (GOLD analysis project Ga0256832, IMG submission 190534) | Hydrothermal vent microbial communities from Lau Basin, Pacific Ocean - 134-614 | ecosystem: Environmental > Aquatic > Marine > Hydrothermal vents | place: Pacific Ocean: Lau Basin | collected...
TTGGTAATAAATTAAAAAAAATGTTTTCAGTAATAAATATAGAAGTTGAAAGCGGAACGAAGTGATATTCCGATGTCGTAGGAATCAGGATTCAAGTAAAAAATAGTAAGTTTGTGGAAATTGTTAAGCACTCGTAATAAGTAAATTTAAACTTTTTAGCGACTCCAAAATATAAAACGTTAGACAAATAACCTGATTTTCCGTTTGGAAAAAATTTGTATCTTGTCGCAAATTTAGTGTCTAATCTTAATAATAATTTTAACCGAAAGCATTTTGTAAAAATAAATTTTCAGCGCATAATATGAAACTTATACATTTAAAATCTCTACCTCAAATAGATTTTTATACAGCAGATACAGCAACAGATTTGTCTTTGCCTTATGTCGATGAAGGTATAGCCGCGGGATTTCCATCGCCGGCACAAGATTATATGGATCTGACCTTGGACCTCAACAAAGAACTTATTAAACATCCGTCGGCTACATTTTACGGACGGGTAAAAGGTTTTTCGATGAAAGATGCGGGTATCGAAGATGGGGACATTTTGGTTATCGATCGCTCGTTGGAATACCGGAACAATATGACAGCTGTTTGTTTTATCGACGGTGAATTTACGGTTAAAAAGCTGAAATTGGAAAACGGTAAAGTTTTTTTAATGCCGGCTAATGATGAATTTAAACCGATAGAAATTTCCGAAGAAAACGAGTTTATAGTATGGGGCATTGTGACCTATGTAATTAAGAAAGTGTAAGTTAGTTGAACGTAGAGAGTACCTAGTGGAAAGCGAAAAAATGCGAAGCGTCTCAAAGAACGCTCATCATCCTATTTTTCGTGATTTTCATAAAGTTCTTCCCATAGCGGATTACCATCGGAATGGCGCCCGTGGTCAAAGTTTTCATAAATTTCAAATTCTTCTTCAGTTGTTTTTTTCTTGCTAAACCACAACCCCAAAGTCATTAAAGCCGCCGAGCCTAATATGACAAACGAAATAACTTCTTTACTGAAATACGGGATTTTATAAACTTCCGGTATTTTATAAAACAACAAAATGGTAATCAAACCGCGGGGGGCCATAAATACTTCCGGAAAGAGCGATTTACCTCTGAAAAAAACTTTTAGATTCAAATAACGAACTAAGAACGTTAAGAGTAAAATGAAAGTGCCGATTATTACGACATTCTCGTAAAAAATACCATTAATGTCAATGGTCATTCCAAACAATACAAAGAAAAACGTACGGATTAAAAAAGCCGTTTCAAAAGTGATTAATTTAAACTGCTCTTTCACCTCTTCTATTCTATCCTGCTTAAAAAATATGGCTAATTTACCTCTGAAAAAGATGGCAAAATTTTCTAACATTAAACCGAAAATCAAGATTAATATTAAGCTTGACAAGTGCATGATTTTACCAAGTATGAATAATGCCGTCAAAATAGAAAGAAACAAGAAAAACTTGATTTTGGTTCGGATTTTTTGAAATAAAAATATTAACAAATATCCGGCTATTAAGGATACCAAAACCGTTAGTATCAGCCCGCCGCCTACTTTGGCAAAAATATGCCCTTGACTACCGGGAATCATCAAAGCAATATCAAAAGCTAAAATACCGAGAATATCGCTAAAAGTCGATTCGTAAATTAAAAACTCTTTCTTTTCTTCGTCTAAAAAATGCACGCTGGGAATGACAATGGCACTACTAACCACTGACAAAGGTAAAGCATTGATATATGCCGTATAAAAATCGTGCGTTAAGCCCATACTGTATATCAAATACGCAATGGCAAAAGATGTACCTATCAATATCAACAATGCGGTTGTAAATGCTTTGATAATCAAAGGTCTTTTGTCTTTTGTCAGTTTTAAATCCAATGCCGCTTCCAACACAATTAACAACAGACCTACCAATCCCAAAACATTAACTGTCGGTTGTAAATCAGGTAATTGAAATTCGAAAGTTTGAGACAAACTGTTTAATAAAATACCTGTCCCAAGCAGTAGTAAAACTGATGGTACTTTGATTTTTTTGGAAATAATATCAAAGAAATAGGATAATATTACTAAAATACTAACCCCAAGAATAAAATAGTAACTGTTCATATTTTGATTCTATATTTTTATAAATTCAAAGCATTGCAAAATACGACTTTTTTTTTAGAATCGTAAGATTTTTTATTTTCTGATTTTTTTTACTAATTTTCTATAATCATTTCAAAGCATTGATAAAATCATTAACTTTGATGATAGTTAATTATTGAATTAAATTATCATCGTTATGAAAAAACAGCACTTCCTAGTATTAGTCATTTTTATTTGGACAATATTTAACGGTTCGGCACAAAGCAATCCTGCAATTACCATTACACTTGATGATCAGTTACCTTATTCGCCGCAAAATATTGCATTAGGTGATGTTATTACTTATAACATTATCGTAACCAATACCGGAAATGTGACCTTGAATAATATTAGCATTACCGTTAGTAACGCATCAATACAAGGCAATTCGGTTATCAATACACTAGCACCCGGTGCTTCTGAAGTTTTGACGGCAACTCATACCGTTACGCAAGCCGACATTGATTACGGTCTGGTTAGTAACTCTGCTACAGGCACCACAACCTATAACGGCACAGCTGTCAGTGATATATCTGATGACACCGACCCAAGCTCACCATCCGGCGACGATGACCCGACAATTACACTCATTAGTCAAGTGCCGGAGTTAACCGTAACTAAAGATGATAGTTTCCCTAATACGCCACAAAATTTGTTTGTTGGTGATGTTATCAATTATCAAATCAATGTAATCAATACCGGAAATGTGACTTTACAAAATATTTTAGTTTCAGATAATAATGCTGCAATTATAAGTGGTAATCCTATTGCTAATCTTTATCCGGGCAGCACCGCAATTGTAATAGCTCAACATACTGTTACGCAGGCGGATATAGATAACGGTTTGGTTAGTAATTCGGCTGTAGCATCGACTATCTTTAACGGGCAAGCTTATGTAGATTTGTCCGATGACACCGATCCAAGCTCACCAAACGGTGATGATGATCCGACGATAACTCATATTGTTCAAACACCCGGATTGAGTTTAGTACTTGATGACCAATTGTCCTATTTACCGCAAAATCTGGGCATAGGTGATAACATAAATTATATCTTGGCAGTGACCAATACCGGCAATGTTACGCTCAATGACATTTCTGTTTCATTTGACAATGCTGCAGCATACAATCCTACTATTGCTTCGTTAGCCCCCGGTGAAACTGCAAGCGTTTCAGCTACGCATACCATTACACAGACAGATTTAGACACCGGGTATGTATCTTGCCAAGCAACCGGAACAGTTCTGTGGCACGCACAAACAATCACGGATTTGTCAGATGATAACCCTAATAATACCATACCGGACGAACCGACTATAACATATTTGCAAACAAATAGCATCAATAGTTATTGGGCAAGTAAAATAAAAGTTTATCCGACGATTACTTCCGATTTTATTACTGTTCAATCAGATGCGCTTAAAATACAAAAACTTAAAATTGTCAATATTTCGGGACAAATTCAAGCAGAACCGGCTATCAATCCATCCGGAATGTATCCGGTTTCTAAACTTGCAGCCGGCACATATATGCTCATTATTGAATCTGATAGAGGAAGTGTTATTAAAAAATTTATCAAACACTGATTGATTTGATAAAAAACATTTCATAATCAATCTTTTGGCAGAAAGTTTTAAGTTATTCACTTTCATTAGTAGTTTATTAACTTAGTTGGTTCAATAAAGTAAAATTAAAGCCAATTTTAAAGCTCAAGAGAAGCTTTATCACATAAAATTGGTATAATTTAATCTTTTTTATACTTTTGCAAATGATGAAGTATAATATCCAACAAATAGCAAATTTTTTACAAGGTACCGTTGATGGAGATGCCGGTACAGAGATTAACAATTTAGCCAAGATAGAAGAAGCCAAAGCAGGTGACATCAGTTTTTTGGCTAATCCGGTTTATACACCACATATTTATACTACTAATGCCTCGGCGGTTATTGTTCGCAAAGATTTTAAACCCGAAAAAACATTACACACTAATCTGATTCGCGTTAATGACCCATATGAAGCATTTTCAAAACTCCTTGAGTTTTACAACAAAAATTATGATAAAACAGGGATTGAGTCACCTTGTAAAATAAGTGAATCTGCACAAATAGGTAAAAATGTTTTTATCGGAGCTTTTACTTATATTGGTAACAATGTCAAAATAGGTAATAATGTTAGAATTTTCCCGGGTACTTATATCGGAGATGATGTAAGCATAGGTGACAATTCATTAATATTTGCCAATGTCAGTATTTACCACGACACCCAAATAGGTCAAAATGTAACTATTCATAGTGGCACCGTCATAGGTGCTGACGGCTTCGGATTTGTGCCTAATAATGGTAAAGATTTTAAAAAAGTGCCTCAGATTGGGAATGTTATCATTGAAGATTTTGTTGAAATCGGCTCAAACAGTTCCATAGACCGGGCAACTATGGGTTCCACAATTATTCGACGTGGTGTCAAATTGGACAATTTTATTCAAGTTGCTCATAATGTAGAAATAGGTGAAAATACGGTTATTGCAGCTTTGACCGGTATATCTGGTTCTACTAAAATCGGCAAAAACTGTATGATCGGTGGTCAAGTCGGTATTGCCGGACACTTAAAAATCGGTGATAATGTCAAAATTGGGGCACAATCAGGCATTTCTCATCATCTTAAAGATGGAGAAATAGTCGTTGGAACACCGGCTTTGCCCATTAGAAATTTTAAAAAATCAACTATTCTTTTCAAAAATTTGGAAGATCTTTACAATCGTATTCAAAAACTTGAAAAGGCATTAAAACAACTGAAATCGACATGATTATCTGAACCATAAATATATCAATATAAAAAATAAAAGTAAATAGCGAAATAAACCAATCATGATAAAACAAAAAACACTTCAAAAACCTGTATCAATAGAAGGGGTTGGCTTACACACCGGCGAAAAGGTTAAAATGACATTAAAACCGGCACCTGTCAATTACGGCTTTAAATTTGTCAGAGTTGATTTGGAAGGTAAACCTGAGATAGAAGCCAGTGCCCAATTTGTCAATAAAACCGAACGGGGAACCGTACTCGAAAAAAACGGGGTACAAGTACATACAACCGAACATGTGTTGGCCGCTTTAACCGGAATGGATATCGACAATTGCATCATTGAGCTTGATGCTGCAGAACCGCCTATTAAAGACGGCTCTTCCAAATATTTTGTCGAAATGATTGAACAAGCCGGTATTGAAGAGCAAGATGCAGAACGCGAAGAATTCGTTATTAAAAAAGTTATTTCATATGTTGATCCTGAAACAGGAAGTGAGCTTTTGATTATGCCGGCTGACCATTATGAAGTGACTGCCATGGTTGATTTCGGCACTAAAGTACTTGGCACCCAAAATGCCTATTTAAAAAATATTAAAGATTTTAAAAAGGAAATTGCTCCGGCACGTACTTTTAGTTTTCTGCACGAATTGGAAATGTTACTTAAAAACGGCTTAATCAAAGGCGGTGACTTAAGTAATGCTATTATTTTTGTTGATAAAGAGATTTCTGACGAAACCAAAGAATTACTTAAAGATTATTTTAAGAAAGACGATTTTGAAGTCAAGCCCAACGGCATTCTAAATAATGTTGACTTACAATGGCCCAATGAAGCTGCCCGTCATAAATTATTAGATGTTATTGGCGATTTGGCTTTAGTTGGCACCAAACTTAAAGGTAAAATTATTGCCAACAAACCCGGACATAAAGTCAATACGGCATTTGCCAAAAAATTGCAAAAAATCATCAAAAACGAAAAACGCCATAAAGTTCCTGATATTGATCTCAATAAGCCACCATTGATGAATATTGAGAAAATCATGGAACTATTGCCACACCGTCCGCCGTTTTTAATGATTGACCGTATATTGGAATTATCTGACACGCATGTTATCGGGATGAAAAACGTAACGATGAATGAAGCCTTTTTTATAGGACATTTTCCCGGCGCACCTGTAATGCCGGGCGTCTTACAAGTAGAAGCCATGGCACAAACCGGTGGTATTTTGGTCTTGAGTTCCGTTCCCGACCCCGAAAATTATTTGACTTATTTTATGAAAATGGACAAAGTCAAGTTCAAACGTAAAGTCAAACCCGGTGATACCTTAATTTTTAAAGCCGACTTAATTTCACCTATCCGACGCGGTATCTGTCATATGCAAGCTTATGCCTACGCTAACGGGCAACTTGTAGCGGAAGCCGAATTAATGGCTCAAATAGTTAAAAAATAAAACACATTAGAATGAATCAACCTTTAGCATACATCCACCCCGAAGCCAAAATAGCCAAAAATGTTGTTATTGAACCTTTTGTCAGTATTAGCAAAAACGTTGAAATAGGCGAAGGAACTTGGATAGGGCCCAACGTTACGATTATGGAGGGAGCTCGTATTGGGAAAAACTGTAAAATCTTTTCAGGAAGCGTGATTGCCGGAGAACCCCAAGATTTAAAATTTGAAGGCGAAGAATCCCTAGCCATAATCGGAGACAATACTACCATAAGAGAAAATGTGACGGTTAATCGTGGTACCAAAGCCAGCGGTAAAACCATAGTAGGCAATCATTGTTTGATTATGGCAAATGCCCATGTTGCTCATGATTGTCGTGTGGGCGACCGCGCTATTCTGGTTAACAATGTTGCCTTAGCAGGTCATGTTGAAATTGGCGAATGGGCTATTTTAGGCGGCTTATCTGCTGTACATCAATTTGTTAAAATAGGTAAACATGCTATGATTTCCGGTGGCAGTCTCGTCAGAAAAGACGTCCCGCCTTATATCAAAGCTGCTAAAGAACCTTTAAGATATGTCGGTGTTAATTCCATCGGCTTAAAACGTAGAGGTTTTTCACCCGAAAAAATTCAAGAAATTCAAAATATATACCGTTATATTTTTCAAATCATGAAAAATAACAGCGTCGCTGTTGAATATATCGAAGCTAATTTACCTTTTTCAAATGAAAGAGATGAAATTATTCAATTCATTAGAGATGCCAAAGGCGGACGAGGAATCATTAAAGGATATAAACAAGACTAAAAATATAAAATTATGGCAACAACATCTGATATCAGAAAAGGATTGTGTATCAAACACAACAACGATATTTACAAAATTATCGAATTTTTACACGTTAAACCCGGAAAAGGTCCGGCATTTGTCAGAACAAAACTCAAAAGCTTAACCACCGGAAAAATCATTGATAATACATTTTCTGCCGGTCATAAGATTGATGATATCCGTATTGAAACCAGAAAATTTCAATATTTGTACAATGATGGTGACACCTATCATTTTATGGACGATGAAACCTACGATCAAATTCAATTACCGGAAGCCATGATTGATGCTCCACAGTTTTTAAAAGAAGGCGAAACGGTAACCATACTGATGAAAGCCGATGACAATACACCTTTGACTTTAGAAATGCCTGCAACTGTCATTATGGAGGTCATTCATACCGAACCCGGTGTTAAAGGAAATACAGCTACCAATGCTACCAAACCGGCTACAGTTGAATCCGGTGCCAAAGTTCGGGTGCCTTTATTCATCAACGAAGGTGATAAGATAAAAATTAATACCGAAACCGGTGAATATCAAGAGCGAGTCAAATAATCCAAAAAATGACATTATGCCATATTTTATTCAAAAAAAATATGCATATTTACAAACCAAAATTTATCAAAAATGAGTGTACTAGTAAATAAAGATTCAAAAATTATCGTTCAAGGATTTACCGGTGGCGAAGGTACTTTTCACGCCCAACAAATGATTGATTACGGCACCAATGTGGTTGGCGGCGTTACCCCCGGAAAAGGTGGTCAAGAACATTTAGGCAAACCGGTTTTTAATACGGTTAAAGATGCCGTTGATAAAACAGGTGCCGACACCAGTATTATTTTTGTACCGCCGGCATTTGCTGCTGATGCTATCAAAGAAGCTGCCGAAGCAGGCATCAAGATTATTATTGCCATTACCGAAGGTATTCCTGTAGCCGATATGGTCAAAGTCAGTGATTATATCGCCGATAAAAACGTACGTTTGGTAGGACCTAACTGCCCCGGCGTCATCACACCCGGCGAAGCCAAAGTTGGTATTATGCCCGGTTTTGTCTTTAAAAAAGGAAAAATAGGTTTGGTTTCCAAATCAGGAACTTTAACCTATGAAGCTGCTGACCAAATAGCCAAACAAGGATTAGGTATCACGACTGCCATAGGTATTGGTGGCGATCCTATTATTGGCACCACAACCAAAGATGCCGTTGAAATGTTTATGAACGACCCCGAAACAGAAGCCATCGTTATGATTGGTGAAATAGGTGGAAACTTAGAAGCACAAGCAGCCAAATACATCAAAGAAACCGGAAATAAAAAACCTGTCGTAGCCTTTATAGCCGGACAGACTGCCCCTAAAGGTAGAACTATGGGACATGCAGGCGCTATTGTAGGCGGTAAAGATGATACCGCACAAGCTAAAATGAAAATTTTAAGAGAACATGGTATTCATGTGGTAGAATCACCTGCCGAAATCGGTAAAAAAATTGCTGAAGTTATCAAATAATTATGTTCAGCAATCTTAAATAGAAATGCATCTTTTGATTTTTATTCAAATGTAAATTTATTGTAAACGCCGAAAATTTTCGGCGTTTTTTTTATGAAAAAATCTAAAAAATCATTTTTATAAGAGCAATTATTGATAAATTTGCAATACAAAAATCCATCATAATGAACAAAGCAGTTTATATTGCCACCATAGAAGCTTTTAGCGGCAAATCACTCGTCAGCATTGGTTTGATGAACGAATTGTTAACCCGAAAAAATAAAGTCGGTTATTTCAGACCGGTGATTAATGATTATCCGGAAGGTAAAAAGGATAATCATATCATGACCATGATCCAGTATTTTAAACTGGATTTGGCATACAAAGATGCTTACGGTTTTACCAGAAGCGACATTATAGATTTATTAAACAAAGGACAAGAGAAAAAAATACTGGAAACCATCATCAGAAAATACAAAAAACTCGAGAAAAAGTTTGATTTTATTTTGATTGAAGGAAGTGATTTTTCAGGAGAAGGCAGCATGATAGAATTTGAACTGAATGTCAAACTGGCTTCAAACCTATCCATTCCTACCATATTAGTTTCCAGTGGGGTTTCAAAAACATTTGAAGAATATATCAGTAACATTAAATTGGCGTATGACAGTTTTAAAGATGAAAAAGTTGAAGTCCCTGCCATTATTGCCAACAAAATCAAACCAAAAAATTTAAAAACTATTGTCAGTCGCATTAAAAAACTGGTTGATAAAGATACCTATGTCGCCGCTGTGCCACGTGATGAAAATTTGCTGAAACCCAGTATGCGCGATATCTTAAACTATTTTGACGGCAAAGTACTTTTTGGTGAAAATCATTTAGAAAAACCCGTCAAACAATACGAAGTCGGCGCCATGCAGTTGCGACACTATCTCAACCGCTTACGTGACAAGTCGGTCGTTATTACACCGGGCGACCGTGCCGATTTGATACTCGGTGCCATACAAGCCGATAAGAGTGACAATTATCCAAGCATATCCGGATTGGTTTTAACCGGCGGATTAACCCCTGAAAAACCAATCATCAAATTGATAGAAGGTGTTAATACCAGCTTGCCTATTGTTGTAGTCAATCCTAACACTTACGAAACAACTGCAAAAATAGTCGGCTTAAAACCCCGAATCAACCCGTTTGACACGCGTAAAATTATGCGTTCCATCAGTTTGTTTAAAAAATATGTCGATGTCAAACAAATTTTGGATAAACTGATTCAATATGAAAATGAAAAAATGACCCCTTCCATGTTTTTGTATAATTTGGAAGAATGGGCAGGGCGTGACCATAAAAAAATTGTATTGCCCGAAGGAACAGACCCCCGTATTTTGAAAGCTGCTTGCAGACTGCAAGCCAACGGATTGGTCGATATTGTATTGCTCGGCAAAAAAGAACAAATCTGTAATATTGTTAAAAATAAAGGCATCAATTTGGATTGTAATAAAGTTGAAATCATAGACCCTGAAAATGCCCCGCAATTGGACCGCTATGCCCAAAAATTATACGAATTGCGTAAACACAAAGGTATTACCGAAGCAACAGCATACGACTTGGTTAAAGATCCATCCTACTTTGGTACCATGATGGTATTGACCGGCGATGCCGACGGTATGGTATCCGGTGCCGTTCATACCACCCAACACACCATACGTCCGGCTTTGCAACTGATTAAAACCAAACCCGGTGCCAAATTGGTATCATCTGTTTTCTTTATGTGTTTGCCCGATCGTGTATCGGCATTTGCCGATTGTGCTATCAATCCGAATCCCAATGCCGAGGAATTAGCCGAAATAGCCATTGCCTCTGCCGACTCGGCTAAAAAATTCGGTATCAAACCCAAAGTTGCCATGTTGTCCTATTCATCAGGCAGTTCCGGTAAAGGTGAAGACGTTGAAAAAGTCCGTAAAGCTACTGAAATTGTTAAAGAAAAACGTCCCGACATCTTAGTAGAAGGACCTATTCAATATGATGCCGCTGTAGATCCGGGTGTCGGTAAGAAAAAAATGCCGGATTCACCGGTTGCCGGACAAGCCAGTGTCTTGATTTTTCCCGACTTAAATACCGGAAACAATACCTACAAAGCCGTCCAACGTGAAACCGGTGCATTAGCCATTGGTCCGATGTTGCAAGGATTGAACAAACCCGTAAACGATTTAAGTCGCGGTTGTACCGTAGATGATGTTTATAACACCATATTGATCACGGCTATTCAAGCACAGGAAAGTGATACCAAATCAAAATAAGAGAAAAATTGTTATATTTTTATTAAAAAATTCTTTTCGGAAACAAATATCACTTATGACCTAGTTATATTTTGTTTCTTTGCAAAAGAATTTTACGATTTTTTTTAATGAAAAAATTATGGCAAGCACTACCCGATAAAACCAAAGGTTATCTCTTAACCTTGATTGGTGTATTGGCTATGTCCAATGTTTATATTTTCAGCAAAGCCGCATTGCAAGAGCTCAAACTGCCCCAATTCGGTTTTTATTGGTTTGGCACCGGATTGATTTTAAGTTTAATACTGGCGCTGCAACAAAAATCGTTCAAAAAAATTAAAGAATTTTCAAAACCGGATTTTCTGCTATTGATTTTATTCGGGTTGATTGAAATTGCTTCCACTACTTTCTTTTTCAAAGCTATCAATACCATGCCTAATCCGGCTATCGTGGCATTTATGGGTAATTTAACCCCTGTTTTTGTCCTGATTCTCGGATTCATCATTCTAAATGAACGCTTTAACAAAATGGAAATTGCCGGTATTGTTTTGACCTTGTC
>Ga0256832_1003012_pt1 | contig 11493 bp, 14 predicted proteins | sample 134614metaG_FD_190534 | JGI IMG/M metagenome (GOLD analysis project Ga0256832, IMG submission 190534) | Hydrothermal vent microbial communities from Lau Basin, Pacific Ocean - 134-614 | ecosystem: Environmental > Aquatic > Marine > Hydrothermal vents | place: Pacific Ocean: Lau Basin | collected...
CCGGTGTCAGACTGCAAAGCATGCAGGGAAAATTAGGCCAACAATATGTTTCCGTTGAAGAAGCCATGAAAGGAGGTGTGGATGCCATCATTGTAGGCAGTGGAATCATTCAATCTGTTCATCCGGATGACGAAGCCCGGAAATATCGTGACCATGCCTGGAAAATTTATTCACAAAACAATAATCAAATATGAAACACTTCATTTCCATGCGTGACATCGGCAAGCAAGAAATACTGGAATTACTCGCTCTAGCCGAAAAAATCGAAACCGGAAAAATAAAACCGGATTTATCACCTTACTTGGGCGCATTGCTCTTTTTTGAGCCTTCCACTCGAACGCATTTTTCATTTGATACGGCCATTAAAAAATTGAATGGAAAAAGTTTTTCCATTTCCGGAACCGGAAGCACCTCCGTCAAAAAAGGCGAAACGCTGGCTGATACGTTGAAAACCATCAGCCAGTATGCCGATTACATCGTCATGCGGCACAGCATTGAGGGTGCCGCACGTTTCGCCTCCGAAATTTTGGAAATTCCCGTCATCAACGCCGGCGACGGAACCAATCAACATCCCACCCAAGCCATGCTTGACCTGTATTCCATACGCAAAACCCAAGGAACCCTTGAAAACCTGCACATTGCCTTGATAGGCGACCTGCGTTTGGGGAGAACCGTTCACTCCTTGGTGCAGGCATTGCATGAATTCAATCCCACCTTTTATTTTGCCGCACCGCGCCATTTGAAAATGCCTGCTTATATCATCGACGAATTGAAAGAAAAAAACATTCCGTTCTATGAAGTGGAAGACATCAAGGAAATACTTCCAAAATTGGATATTCTTTATGTCACCCGCATTCAAAAAGAGCGTTTTGCCGTATTGGAAGACTACGAGAAAGTGAAAGATGCTTACATCATCACCGCCGGTTTGCTTGAAAATGTGAAACCCAACTTTAAAGTGCTTCACCCGTTGCCAAGGGTAAATGAAATCACCACGGATGTGGATAAAACGCCTTATGCCTACTATTTTCAGCAAGCCAAGAACGGTGTGCCCGTCAGACAAGCCATCATCACCAAACTTTTACAACTTGCCTAAAATCCGGAAATCATGAAAAAACAACTCATAGTAGATCCCATCAAAAACGGAACCGTTATAGACCATATTGCGGCCGGAAAATCTTTTGCCGTTGCCGAAATATTAAATCTGAAAAATTTGGATAACCTGCTGTTAATCGGGATGAACCTGAGCAGTAAAAAAATCGGAAAAAAAGACATCATCAAAATAGAAAATAAAATACTCACCGAAGACGAAGTCAATAGCATTGCTTTGATTTCACCCGATGCCACACTGGTTGTCATTGAAAACTATGAAGTAATCAAAAAGTACAAAATCAAAATACCCCCGAAAGTTCATAAACACATTGTATGTCCCAACTCGCATTGCATTACCAATATTGAGGAGGTGGAAACGGAATTTGATGTTATGAAAAAGAAAAAAGTTGAAGTCCGTTGCAAATATTGTGAGAAAAAGTACGGAATAGAGCAAGTGAAGTTTAAATTTTAGCCTGCAGAATTGAAAAATATTCATTTATGAACGGAAAATAATATAGAGTTTAAAAAGTTTGCTTGATTTATTCATCTGAATTTGTTAGTTCCTAAATTTTCTATGTAAATTTGCAGCCAAAAATAAACCGGAATGTATTTGAATTGGAAAGAAATATTTACGGCCAGCATGGTATTATTTGCTGTTATTGATATTGTAGGAAGTATTCCTGTCATCATTGATTTGCGAAAAAAAGTGGGTCATATTCAATCGGAAAAAGCCACCATAGTTGCCGGAATATTAATGCTTGCTTTTCTTTTTATAGGAGAGAGTATATTAAAATTAGTAGGAATTGACGTGCAGTCTTTCGCTATTGCCGGGTCTTTTATTTTATTTTTTCTGGCCATGGAGATGATTTTAGGCATTCATATTTTCAAAGACGACGCTCCTGAGACCGCCTCGGTGGTTCCTTTGGCTTTCCCGCTCATAGCCGGTGCCGGGACGCTCACAACCATATTGACCATCCGGGCGGAATATCATCCTGTCAATATAGCCATTGCCATTCTGCTCAACATGATTTTTGTTTATATCGTTTTAAAATCTTCTTCACGGATAGAAAAAATGATTGGCAAATCCGGAATCAGCATCATCCGGAAAGTTTTCGGTATCGTTCTGTTGGCCATAGCAGTTAAATTATTTGTGAGCAACATGCGTTTGATGTTTCAGTGATATTTAGTATATTGTAGTAAAAATTTACCATTATGAAAAAAAATATGGGTTACACGGATAAAATCATCCGTTTATTAGCGGCTTTTATTATTCTTTTTTTGATTTGGTTTGGTCAAATCACCGATCCCACATGGCAAATCATTGCATTGGTTGTAGCCTTGGTGTTTGCCGCAACATCCTTTTTTGAAGTTTGTCCCTTGTATAGTATTTTAGGCATTTGTACAAGAAAAGAATGTAAACAAGAAAAATAAAAAAACGATTGCGTGCAAATAAAAATTATATTATATTTGCATCGCGTTTTTTGAAAGACCCATGGTGTAACGGTAGCACTACAGATTTTGGTTCTGTCTGTCCAGGTTCGAATCCTGGTGGGTCTACAGAAACTGATGGCGGTTCTCACTTGAGGAGCCGCTTTTTTTATTTTCATTTTTTGGGCGCCTTATGGCGTGCTCCGCTTGAATCTTTCTCGGCTCAGCCTGCGGATGTAAAGTTGGCCTGCGGGGTCTCCCGGCATTCGCCGGCGAGCCTCCTCGGCCAAACATCCGTTCGGCTTCGCCTTCAAAAGGATATCGCTTCGCCCGCCGGCGCGATAATTTAAATATTTTCAAAAAATTTTTTGGGGTTTAATGCCAGATCACAATCCCCGATTATTCCTGTCACGTTCCCACATTTGCGGGTTGTTGATGATGTATGCCCGGATGCGGTTTAATTCCCTTTCATTGCGGATGACACGGTCATAATAATTGGGTTGCCAGGCAAAATCCGGACGAATACGACGGGATTTACGTGTAACGGCGGATTTGTATCCGCGAATGATTGACGATAAATTTTTTCGTTGCGGGGCAAATTTATTTTTGTAATTGTTGTCATTTTTATCGTTTAAACCGTGCCTTGTAGAGACGCCATGCATGGCGTCTCTACAATCATTATTACGGTCGTTATTAATACGGGAAATCGCCATTTTATGCCCCCTGTTAAATTTATTTTTGCCAATGATAATAATACCATGAATATGATTGGGCATTACAACAAATTCATCCATTGTCAAATTCATATCGGGACGAATTCCGGGTGTTTTGAACCATTCATCACGGGCCATTTCCCCCAATTCGTTCAAAACCATTTCACCGCCGGTGATTTCCCCGAAAAAATGTTCACGGTGGCGGGTTACAATGGTGATGAAATACGCCCCGTCCGATGCGTAATCATACCCGGATAAACGATGGGATGCAATACGGTGTTTATTGCGGAATTTTTCCGTCATAGATCAAACCTGAACGTATATTATAAAAACTTATAATGTGACCACCACAACCTGGCTCTTTATCACCATCCCGGTGATGAAAGGAATAAAAGGATAATTTTTTACGATGATATTTTTTAGGTTTGTTTAGCACAAAAAACGGTTCAGGACAAAATTAAAGAAAAAATTTTCATTTTATAAATAATCCTGAAAAAAAGTTAAAAAGATTTTTTGTAAGAAATTGATGCAATGAATTCAGTTTGATTTTAGTCGTTTTAAAAAATGCTTTCACCTCCAAGCCCTTCGGTCTTGGAGGTGCCACGAAGCAAGCCCTCTCAGGGGCTTGCGGAGTGCGGAGGGAGACTAGGCGGGGCTGTGGGAGAGGGTTTCAGGAAGCCGAAGGCTGCCGGAGTGGCGGAGTGAAACGCCTGCAGGGCGGTTCACGAAGCCCGGAGGCGAGACGAAAGCCCTTTTTTGGATGTAGCGATGATGGGCTTGAAGGCTCGCCGGAGCGCGGTCAAGACTCAACGGTGAGCCGGCGGGTTGCGAGCCGTTAGGCTTGACGCTTCTAACTATAAAAAAATGAATATTCGCAACCGGAAATCAATAAGTTTCGCTATTTTTGAGGTATGAAAATCTACACGTGGTTTATTTTGCTTCTTTTTTCGCTCTCTTTTTCACAAACCGAAGATGCCTGGGTTTTTCTTCACGATAAACCCGATTCTGCTTACTATTTTTCAAATCCGTTGGAAATGTTGTCGGAAAGGGCGTTGCAAAGGCGGGAACGCTACGGCATTGATTTGGATATACGGGATGTGCCTGTGGATGAAGATTATTTGAATCTTATAGCTTCAAGTAGTGGTATAAGTGTTGTTGGTAAATCTAAATGGCTCAATGCATTGCATGTTAAAGGAAATGTGAACGATATACAATCGCTCCTGCAGTTCCAATTTGTGGACAGTATCCGGTTTGCCAATAGAAATATAGGAACATTGAGCAAGACGAAAGTGGTGGATAAATTTTCTTTTGTCATGCAAAAATCCAATGCCACATTCGGAAACGACACGGTTCCTTATGTGATGCACCGGGCGCATGTTCTTCATGAAAAAGGTTTTGCAGGAAAGGATGTTTTGATTGCCGTGATTGATGCGGGTTTTACTTCGGCTGATACGTCGCGTGTGCTGCAACATGTTTTTGCTGATGGCAGGGTGGTGGATCACTACAATTTTCCCGACCGTGAACCGGATGTTTTCAAACGGCATTATCACGGCACGGTGGTTTGGGTGCGGATAGCGGGTTATGATGAAGAAAACTACAGAGGAACGGCCTTTGATGCCAAGTATTGTTTATATATTTCGGAAGACGTTACACAAGAGATGCCCGTTGAAGAAACCTATTGGGTCATGGCTGCCGAAAGGGCGGACAGTGTGGGAGTGGATGTGATCAATACTTCTTTGGGATATTCCGTATTTGACAGGTCTGAATATAATTATACTCGGGCTGATATGGACGGCGAAACGGCCATTGTTTCGCGTGCGGCACAAATTGCAACTGAAAAAGGAATCCATGTGGTTGTATCCGCCGGAAATTCGGGTTATAATTCGTGGCGTATTATCACTGCTCCTGCCGATGCAAAAGACGTGATTGCCGTGGGGGCCGTGAATGCATATGGTGAAAGGGCCGGATTCAGTAGTACGGGCAACACGGCCGATGGCCGCATCAAACCCGATGTGATGTCGTGGGGTAGTGGGGTTAAAACTTTTTTTATGGGAAATTATGTTTATTTGAGCGGAACGTCGTTTTCCGCACCGGTCATCACCGGTTTTGTGGCGGATTTGGTACAGGCATTTCCTTTGGTAAGTCCCGTGAAAATGAAGCAAATTCTGTTGGAATCTTCGGATCGTTTTCATCAACCCGATTCGCTTTACGGATTCGGAATTCCGGATTTTAGTATTGCTTTAGACAAATTAAATTATCTTTCTGAAAATCAACTGGAAAATATGACTTTTTATCCTAATCCGGCGAATGATGTGTTGATGTTTTCAAATCTTTATACGCCTGTTAATTATACTGTTTTTGATGTTTCGGGAAAGATGGTGAGACAAGGGAAAACCTATGGAAGAATTGATATACGATTTTTACAACCCGGCGCTTATTTTTTGTTGGTTACGGACGGGCGAAAATTCAGATTAACCAAGTGGATCAAAAAACCTTGAAATGAAAAACAATAAAATTACTTCTTTATTCAACATCAAATATCCGATAGTTCAAGGCGGAATGGTATGGGTGAGCGGATGGAAATTGGCTGTTGCGGTAAGTGAAGCCGGCGGGTTGGGATTGATTGGTGCCGGTTCCATGTATCCCGATGTTCTGCGGGAACACATTCGCAAGGCCAAGCAAGCCACGGATAAACCCTTTGGAGTGAATATTCCTTTGCTTTATCCGGATGTGGACAAACATATGCAGATTGTGAAAGAAGAAGGCGTGGAAATTGTTTTTACTTCAGCCGGAAACCCTAAGATTTGGACGCCTTTTCTGAAAGATGCCGGTATTAAGGTCACGCATGTGGTGAGCAGTGTTAAATTTGCTTTGAAAGCCAAGGATGCCGGTGTGGACGCCATTGTAGCCGAAGGCTTTGAGGCCGGCGGTCATAACGGACGTGAAGAAACCACCACCATGGTTTTGATTCCGGCTGTCCGGAAAGCATTGGGAGAAGACTTCCCCCTTTTGGCTGCAGGCGGCATAGGAACCGGCAGGCAAATGTTGGCGGCGATGGCCTTGGGTGCCGACGGGGTGCAGATGGGAAGCAGGTTTGTGGTGGCGGAAGAATCGTCGGCACATGAAAATTTCAAAAGGGCGGTGTTGCAAGTTTCGGAAGGAGATACGGTTTTGACCTTGAAAGAAATCACGCCCGTGAGGTTGATCAAAAATGCTTTCTATCAAGAAATTGAGAAAATCTATCGCACACATCCCGATGTGGAGCAATTGAAAAGAATTTTAGGGCGTGGACGTGCCAAAAAAGGAATTTTTGAAGGTGATTTGGAAGAAGGAGAATTGGAAATAGGTCAAGTGGCCATGCTTTTTGATGAAATTCTTCCGGCCAAGCAAATAGTGGAAAATATCATGCAAGAATATCAACAAGCTTTACAAAAAATTTGTGTCAGGTGAGTCTAAAAGAAATTCAAGAAAAAGTGCAGTTTTTTATTGAAAAAAATAACATGCAAATTCCGGTTGAGTTTCGGATGTTGGATTTGATTTCGGAAACCGGAGAATTATCCAAGGAAATATTGTTGGCCACCGATTATGGCAAGGTTGCTCCTTCGTTCCGTCCTTCATTTCAAGATGAGATGGGGGATGTATTCTTTTCGCTTATCGCTCTGGCCAATCAAACCGGAATTGATTTGGAAGAGGCATTGAATCAAGCTTTGGAGAAATACTCCGAACGTTTAAAAAATTGAACCGCAGGTTCAGGAACCTCTTAATGATTGGTGAGAAATTTGGCAACAATATCCCTTTGAGGTCTAATGGGTTTGCCTTCCGAATTGGCAAAAACAAGTTCCACATAAGCTTCAGTGGCTAAGATTTTATTTTCATTATAAATTTGATATTCCAGTCCTAATCTGGCGCCTCTCATTTTAGTGAGCTTAACACGGACTTGAATTTTTTCATCAAATGTTAAAGGATAAATAAATTTAAGATTCATTTTATAAACCGGCAGAAGTATTCCGCTGGCTTCTAAGGCTTTGTAGGATATGCCCAGGGTTTTGAACCATTCTATCCGGGCTAATTCCAAATAAACCGGATAAACACTGTGATGAATATAACCCATCTGATCTGTTTCAGCGTAACGCGTAGTAATTTCAATAGTAAAGCCCGGATTTGAATGCATATGAACGGTTTATTGAGCTCAAAATATAAGAAAATCTTTTTTAATTTCACAACAAAAAAAATTTTTTTATCAACAAATTTTTGTCAATTTTTGTAGGTGAAAAAAGAGCTCCGAAGAAGTTCTTTTTAAAGAATTATTAACAAATATTTCTTAATTGTTATTGCCTATGAGTGCCGAAAAAGTTTGGTCGGAATGTCTTGATTTTATTCGCTCCAATACAAGCGAAGAGATTTTTAAGACTTGGTTTAAACCCATTAAACCGATCAAACTCAACGGAAAGGAACTCACTATTGAAGTGCCTTCGCAGCTCTATTATGAATGGTTGGAAACACATTATTTGGATCTCTTACATTCGGCACTTTTAAAAACACTGGGAAAGAATGCCAAATTGCTCTATACGGTCAGAATGAGCAATAAAACCCGGCATCGAAATTCAAAGCTCACTTATCCGAGTGCAGGCAAACCCAAAGTGGATATATACAATAACAAACCACTTCAAAACCGGGAGATAAAAAATCCCTTTGTGATACCCGGCGTGGAAAAAGTAAAAATCGATTCACAGCTCAATCCCAACTATACATTTGAAAACTTGGTGGAAGGTTCCAATAACAGATTGGCCAAAAATGCAGGCTTGTCCGTAGCATCACGTCCGGGTAATACGCCCTACAATCCGCTTTTTATATACGGAGGAGTGGGTTTGGGAAAAACTCATATAGCCAATGCCATTGGTATTGAGATTAAAAGACGGTTTCCGGATAAGAATGTGCTATATGTTTCCATGGAAAAATTCACCCAGCAATATACTTCATCCGTTGCCAATCACACACGCGATGACTTTATACATTTTTATCAGATGGTGGATGTGCTCATTGTGGACGACGTTCAGTTTTTAGCCGGAAAAATCGGCGTTCAGAAAGTATTTTTCCAAATTTTCAATCATCTGCATTTGAATAAAAAACAATTGATTTTTACTTCGGATAAATCCCCTGCCGATATGCAAGATGTGGAGATGCGATTGCTTTCAAGGTTTAAATGGGGTTTATCCGCCATGCTCAAACAACCCGATTTTGAAACCCGGAAAAAAATAATTCTTTCCAAATTATATAGTGACGGCGTGCAATTCCCCGAAGAGGTTATAGAATACATTGCCGCAAACGTGACCACTAATATTCGTGAGTTGGAAGGCGTTTTGACAAGTATCATAGCGCAAGCGGCTTTTAACCACCGGGAAGTAAATTTGGAGTTAGCCGAAGAAGTGGTTTCCAATTTTGTCAGAAGTCAAAAACCCGTCTATACATGTGATTTGATTAAAAAAATGGTGGCGGATTATTTTAATTTGGAACTCAATCAATTGCAATCCAAGTCAAGAAAAAGAGAAATTGTTCAAGCACGACAAATTTCCATGTACTTGGCTAAAAAATTTACCAAAGCATCGTTGGAAGAAATAGGCAAAAAAATAGGAAACAGAGATCATGCCACCGTCATCTATTCCATGAAAGTTGTGAACGATTTGATGGATACCAATAAAAAATTCAAGCGGATGGTCAAAGAGCTCGAATCCCGATTGATTGATATTTGATATGAAAAAAACCGGAATTTTATTTGTTTGTTTGGGCAATATTTGCCGATCTCCCATGGCCGAAGCGCTATTAAAGAAAAAAGTTGATAGCGATAAATATTATATTGATTCCGCAGGTTTGGATGATTATCATCTCGGAGAGCCTCCTTGTGATTTAACACTGGAAGTATGTAAAAAACATGATTGTTATCCCGAGCATAGAGCCAGATTGTTTTCACCGCATGATTTTGACAGGTTCGATTATATTTATGTAATGGACAAATATAATCTTCAAAGTGTATTGCAAAAGGCTCGAAATGAAGAAGATAAGCGTAAAGTAAAACTCATTTTGGATGAATTATATCCCGGAGAGCATTTGGATGTACCCGACCCTTATATGCAAAACGGAGATATGATTGAAAAAGTTTACCACCTTTTAGACCAAGCCACGGATATTATTGCACAAAAATTGAATGATTTACACGCATGAGTGTATTATATTTAATTCCCAATTTTCTCTCCGAAACATCTCCCGATGAAGTTTTCCCGGCGTATAATTTGAAAATCATTTCTCAAATAAAACATTTTATTGTTGAAAATGAAAAAAATGCTCGGAGATTTCTCAAGAAAGTCTATCCCGAAATCAATCAACAAGAACTTATTATCAGGGTTATAAACAAACATGATAAACAACAAAAAACAGAGGATTTTTTACAGCCGGCATTGGAAGGAAAACCGATTGGCTTGATAAGTGATGCAGGACTTCCCGCCATTGCCGATCCGGGAGCACGTGTGGTTGAACAGGCACATCAATTGAACATTCAAGTGAAACCTCTGGTGGGGCCTTCGTCGGTGTTTTTGGCACTTATGGCCTCGGGTTTAAACGGACAACATTTTTCTTTTAATGGCTATTTGCCTGTCAAAGAACCGGGACTCTCAAAAGCCATCAAACAATATGAATATCTGTCTTCAAAACAACATTCCACTCAAATTTTCATAGAAACTCCTTATCGCACTGATAGGCTATTTAATACATTGATTAATCAACTAAAGCCAGGAACCAAACTTTGTATTGCCGTTGACTTGACTGGAGAAAAAGAAATAATTCGCACCATGCGTGTCAAAGATTGGAAAAAAACGAATAAAAAGTTCGGAAAAGTTCCTGCTGTTTTCCTTTTTTTAGCCGAATAATTTCTTTTAGTCACTTATGTCGTTTGATGAATGACTGTGATTGTGTCCATGTCCATGATGGTTAGGATGATCATGATCATGATGATGATGGTGATGATGGACGGCGGGATCAAGTGCTTGCAGTGTTCCGGCCAGGAGTTTTTCTACGGCTTCATCTACATATTTTTCGGCAATCATATACCCGCGTTTTCCAATGCTGAACAATTTTTGAACGGCTCCCGGTCCCATTCCGCCACTTAAAATGATTTCCACCTTTTCCAACGGATGACCCGAGAAATCAATAGGGTAGGTGTGTAACACGGATTTCAGGGTTTGATGGTCGGATAATTCTATCCATGTCTTATCGGTTATCTTATCTTCTTCAATGGTATAAACCCAAAAATATTTGGCTGTACCGAGGTGTTTGTTGATCATTTTGCCCGGTTTTCCGGTGGCAATGGCTACTTGAATTGTTTTTTTCATGTTTTAAGGTTTGAATATTTTTAGATTTCCCATTCACTTAAAAATTGTTCTACATACTTCTCCATAAAATGATGTCTTTTTTCGGCCATTTCTTTTGCCGTTTTCGTGTGTAACAAATCTTTGATTTTAAAAAGTTTATCAAAAAAATGATGGAGTGTAGAACGTTCTTCGGATTTATTTTTGTACTCAGATATGGAAAGAGGTTTCAAAGGAATATCCGGATTATAGAGTAACCGGTTTTTATAGCCTCCGTAATGAAAAGCCCTTGCAATTCCAATGGCACCTATAGCATCCAAGCGATCGGCATCTCGAACGATTTGAAGTTCTAAAGACGGACTCTCTGGATTTTCACCTGTCTTTCTAAAAGAAATATGTTTGATAATCGATACGATTTTTTCTATTTTTTTATTGCTCAAACCATGGTTTACCAAAAAATTCCTTGCCAATTCGGGGCCGATGGTTTCATCTCCTTGATAAAATTTGGCATCGGCAATGTCATGTAGCCAAGCGGCAAGTATGATGATTTCCGGATCGCCTCCTTCTTCAGTTTGTATTTTTTGGGCATTGGCCACCACACGCCTGATATGCCAAATATCATGACCTTTTTCGACTTGTTTAAGTTGTTCTGTTACAAAAATTTCAACCTCCTGAAAAAGATTATTCATGGATGATGGATTTGAAAAGTAACTCTGCTGTAGCAGGATTGGTGGCCAACGGAACATTGTGTACATCACATAATCGCATAAGCATGGAGATATCGGGTTCATGCGGGTGTTTATCCAGCGGATCTCTAAAAAAAATCACCATTTGTGTTTTGCCTTCGGCAACCCGCGCGGCGATTTGGGCATCACCACCAAGAGGTCCTGAAAGGAATTTTTTTA
>Ga0256832_1003013_pt1 | contig 11489 bp, 8 predicted proteins | sample 134614metaG_FD_190534 | JGI IMG/M metagenome (GOLD analysis project Ga0256832, IMG submission 190534) | Hydrothermal vent microbial communities from Lau Basin, Pacific Ocean - 134-614 | ecosystem: Environmental > Aquatic > Marine > Hydrothermal vents | place: Pacific Ocean: Lau Basin | collected...
GCGGCGGCGTTGCCGGGATAGTGGCCGTGCTGCTGATAGTACAGGGCGATGGCGCTGCGCATGTTGGCCAGGGTGGCGTCCAGCGCGGCCAGCTTGGCGTCGCTGGTGGAGGAGGAGAACTGGGGCACCACGACGGCGGCGAGGATGCCGAGGATGATGACCACGATGAGCAGTTCGACCAGTGTGAAGCCCCGCTGGGCCGGTGCTGAGGTGTGTTGCATTGCCTTGCTTCCCGAGTCTTGTCTTGCCTGGGCCGGCGGCGGGGCCGGCCGGTGCCGTCGGCTGCTTATCGGCCCGTCGGCGGCGCCCTTGAGCCGCGCCGCGGGAACCAGTGAACAGATTGCCCGTTGCCCGGCGCGTCAGTGGACCACGCGCGACAGGCGGAAGATGGGCAGGATCAGCCCGCTGACGATGAGCCCCACCATGGCGCCCATGACCAGCAGCATGACCGGCTCGGCCAGCTTGCCGGCCAGCTGCAGCTGGCGCGCCAGCGCCGTTTCGTAGTGGTCGGCCAGGCGCAGCATGACCGGCGGCAGGCGGCCGCTGGCCTCGGCGGTGGCGAGCATCTGCGCCGCCAGCGGCGGCACGAAGGGGCTGCGCTGGAAGGCCGGCGCCAGCCCGCTGCCGGACTGCACGCTCTCGTCCAGGTCCGCCATGAGCGCGCGGAAGGCGCGGTTGGCCACCACCTCGCGGCTGGCGCGGATGGCGGCCACGATGGGCACGCCGCGCTGCAGGGACAGGCCCATGACGCGCAGCACGCGCAGCAGCTGCAGGCGGGCCAGCAGCGGCCCCAGGCCGGGCAGACTCAGCCACAGCCGGTCCAGGCGCGCGCGCAGCGCCGGGCGCCGCAGGGCGAGGTGGACGGCGGCGGCCAGCACCGGCACGGCCAGGGCCAGCCACGGCCAGTGCTGGCGTAGCCCCTCGCTGGCCGCCAGCATGAGGCGCGTGACGGGCGGCAGCTGGTCGCCCAGCCCCTGGAACAGGGCGCCGAAGCGCGGGAACACCCCCACCAGCACGAACACCACCACCCCCAGCGACAGCGCCAGCAGCAGGGCCGGATAGGCCAGCGCCGCCACGATGGCCTTGTGCAGCGCCTCGCGCCGCTCCTCCAGGCGCACCAGCTCGGCCAGCACCTCGGGCAGGAAGCCGCCCTGCTCGGCCGCCGCCACCAGGTTGACGCAGGCCCCGTCGAAGGCATGCGGCTGGCCGGCCAGGGCCTGGCTGAAGGTCCGCCCGGCGGCCAGGTCGTCGCGCAGGCCGGTCACCACGCCCCGCAGCACGGCGCTGCCCGGCTGGCGGGTCAGGGCGTCCAGGGCGGCGTGCAGGGCGGTGCCGGTGTCCAGCATGAGGGCCAGCTGCTCCAGCAGCAGGCGCCGCTCGCGCGGGGCGAGGCGCGCGCGGGGCCGCCACCACGGCGCCGGCCGGGACGCCGCCGGGGCCGCCTTGCGCAGCAGGGTCGGGTCCAGCGCCATGGCTCAGCCGCTCACCGCCCGGCCCACCTCCTCCAGGGTGGTGAGCCCCTCCCGCACGCGCGCCAGCCCGTCGTCGAACAGGGTGGGCACGCCGTGCCGGCGCAGGTGCTCGTCCAGCTCGTCGCGCGTGGGGCTGCGCAGGATGAGCTGCTGCAGGGCGCCGTCGCTCTCCAGCACCTCGTGCAGGCCGATGCGGCCGCGGTAGCCGGAGTCGTAGCAGGCGGGGCAGCCGCGCCCGCGCACCAGCCGCACCGGCTGCTCGTCCTGCCAGCCGTAGCGCTGCACGATCTCCGGCGGGGCCACGTAGCCGGTCTTGCAGTCCGGGCACACGGTGCGCACCAGACGCTGGGCCACCACGCCGATCAGCGCCGAGGAGAGCAGGTAGGGCTCCACGCCCATGTCGATGAGGCGGGCCACCGCGCCGGCGCTGTCGCTGGTGTGCAGGGTGGACAGCACCAGGTGGCCGGTGAGGGCGGCCTGCACGGCGATCTCGGCCGTCTCGCACTCGCGGATCTCGCCCACCATGATCACGTCCGGATCCTGCCGCAGCACGTGCTTGAGCAGTCGGGCGAAGGTCAGGCCGATGCCCTCGCGCACCTGGTTCTGGTTGACGATGTCCACCTGGTACTCCACCGGGTCCTCGATGGTGACGATGTTCTTCTCGATGCTGTTGAGGTGGTTGATGGCGGCGTACAGGCTGGTGGTCTTGCCGCTACCGGTGGGGCCGGTGACCAGGATCAGGCCGTGGCTGCGCCGCAGCAGGCCGCGGAAGCGCGCCAGGTTGTGCGCCTGCATGCCCAGCCGCTCCAGATCCAGGATGGCCTGGTTGCGGTCCAGCACGCGCAGCACCACCTTCTCGCCGAACAGGCCGGGCAGGGAGCTGAAGCGCAGGTCCACCGCCCGCCCCTGGGTCTGCACCTGGATGCGGCCGTCCTGCGGCAGGCGGCGCTCGGCGATGTCCAGGTTGGCCATCACCTTGAGGCGCGAGACGATGGCCGGGTGCAGCTCGATGGGCGGGGTCATCACCTCGTACAGCACGCCGTCGATGCGGAAGCGCACGCGCGAGCGGGTGCGCGACGGCTCGATGTGCACGTCGCTGGCCCCGTCGTGCACGGCGCGCTGGATGATGGCGTTGACCATCTTCACCACCGGGCTGCCGGAGGCCATCTCGTCGATGGCGGCGTAGTCGTCCGGCTGCAGCGACTCGAGGACGGTCAGGTCCTCCTCCAGGGCCACGCCCAGCTCGGCGGCCAGGCTGTCGTCCTCGCCGGCCGCCAGGCCGTGGTCGAGGATCTCCTGCTCGGTGGCCAGCACCGGCCGCACGCGGCAGCCGAGCCGCTCGGCCACCTCGTCGAAGCTGGGCACCGCCAGCGGGTCGGCGGTGGCCAGCGACAGCTCGCCCTGCACCAGGAACAGCGGCAGCACCTTGAGCCGCTGGGCCACCTCGCGCGGCAGCAGGGCCACCACCGCCGGGTCGTACAGCCCGGCGCGCAGGCGCACCACCGGCAGGCCCAGCTGCTCGCCCAGCACGGCCAGCAGGGCCGGCTCCTCCACCCAGCCCCGCTCCACCAGGATGCGGCCCATGCGGCGCCCCTCCCGCCCCTGCAGGCGCAGCGCCTCCTCGGCCTGGGCGGCGGTGATGAGGCCCTTCTGCACCAGCAGGTCGCCCAGCCGGCTGCGCTCGCCGGCCGGCGCGGGAGCGGGCGCGGGCGGCGGCGCGGCACGGCCGTCCGGCTGCAGCTGCTCGATGCGCTGGTCCAGGCCGGTGATGCGCAGGACCTCGCGCACCAGCTCGCCGGCGTGCACCAGCCGCAGCCAGCCGCCCAGGCGCAGCAGGCGGTCCTGGGCGGCCAGCACGGCCTCCAGGGCGGCGCTGCTCACCCGCGGCACGCTGCTCAGGTCGAGGATGAGCTGCGTCTCGCCGCGGGCGATGCACTCGTCCACCGCCGCCTCCAGGGCGGCCCGCATGGCCTGCTCGTCCAGGGGGCCGGTCGGCGCCAGGTAGGTCATGACGCCGATGCGGCTCTGCAGCACGCGGGCGGCGCCGGCCGCGCCGGCCACCGCGGCGGCGCTCATGCCGGCGCGGCGGCCGCCCGGCCGGCGGCCAGCCGGGGCAGCACCTCGTCCAGCGGACGGGGCTTGCCGATGCCGTAGCCCTGCACGTAGTCCACCCCCATCTCCGCCAGGCGCGCCTGCATGGCGGCGGTCTCCACGAACTCGGCGATGACCCCCAGCTCCATGGCGTGGCCGACGTTGATGGCCGCGGCGACCATGGCCTGCGACACGCGGTCCTCCAGCACCTGGCGGACGAAGGTGCCATCGATCTTGAGATAGTCCACGTCCAGGTTGAGCAGGTAGTTGAAGGAGCTCAGCCCGGTGCCGAAGTCGTCCAGGGCGAAGCGGAAGCCGCGCTCGCGCAGGCGCGCCACGAACTCGCGCGCCTGGTCGAGATTGCCGATGGCCGTGGTCTCGGTGATCTCGAAGCAGATGTGCTGCGGCGGGATGCCGGTGGGGGCGAAGCTGTCCACGATGAAGTCCAGGAAGGTGTCGTCGGTGAGCGACTGGCCGGACAGGTTGATGCCCCACACGACCTCGCAGCGCCCCACCCGCTCGCGCTGCGCCTGCAGCAGGGCCAGGGTGTGGGTGATCACCCAGCGGTCGATGGCCGGCATCATGTGGTAGCGCTCGGCGGTGGGCATGAAGGCGTAGGGGCCGAGGATGGCGTCCTGCTCGTCGCGCAGCCGCAGCAGGATCTCGTAGTGCATGGGGCGCCCGGGCGCGACGGGGGCGATCTCCTGCGCGTACAGCACGAAGCGGTCCTCGCGCAGGGCCGCCTGGATGCGGCTCACCCACTGCATCTGGTCCTCGCGCTGCAGCAGGTCCTGGCTGTCGGGCGTGAACACCTTGACCCGGTTGCGGCCCGACTCCTGGGCCGCCTCGCAGGCGATCTCGGCCGAGCTGAGCACGCTCATGACGCTGGGCGTGCGATGGTCCACCACGGCCATGCCGATGCTCACGCTGACGTCGAAGCGCGCCCCCTCCCAAGTGAAGTCCAGGGCGCGCACGCGCTGCAGCAGGCGCTCGGCCACCGCCTCGCCCTGCTCGCGCGGGCAGTCGTGCAGCAGGGCCAGGAACTCGTCGCCGCCCAGGCGCGCCACCGGGTCGCTGTCGCGCACCACCTCGCTGAGCAGGCCGGCGATGCGCTTGATGAGCGCGTCACCGGCGGCGTAGCTGGCGGTGTCGTTGATCACCCGCAGCTTGTCGATGCCCACGTTGAGCACGCAGTGGGTGCTGTGCTCGGCCTGCGCCTGATCCAGGGCGTGCTCCAGGTAGTACTCGATGCCCTGCCGGTTGAGCAGGCCGGTGAGGTCGTCGTGGTTGGCGAGGATGATCTTGGCCGCCATGCGCGCCATCACGCCCAGCAGGTCGCGGTCGCTGTTGTAGAAGTCGCTGCCGTCGAGCCGGTTCATCATCACCAGCACGCCGATCAGCCCGCCGTGCGGATTGAGCACCGGCGCCGCCATGAGCTTGCCGGGCAGGGCCAGCGGCGGCCCCTCGCGCCCGCAGGGCATGGCGTTGCACACCACCGGCCGCCGGTGGGCCTGCATCCACTGCACCAGCGGCCGGCGCAGCTCGCCTAGCAGGCGCGCCGGCTCCGGCGGCGGGCGGCGCGGGTTGAGGCACTGGAAGCGGGTGCGCTCGTCGGTCAGCACCAGCGCCGCCATGCCCACGTCGAGGAAGGTGACGGCGTTGTTCAGCAGGTGCTGCAGGGCCTCCTTCCACTCGCTGAACTGGCGCAGCTCCTGCTCGGTGTCGTACACCAGGTTGAGTTCCTCGTAGCGCTCGGCCAGCTCGTCGGCCAGCTGGTCGGCCTCCTGGCGCAGCTGCACCTCCAGCAGCACCTGGTCGGCCAGCGCCCGCAGCAGGCCGGGCAGGCGCTCGGCGCCGCAGTCCGTGCCGGCGATGGCGAAGGCGATCTCGCCCAGCGGCTCGTCCCAGGGCGGCTGCAGGGGCAGGCGCAGCAGCGGCCCCTGCCCGTCGTCGCAGCGGCGCAGGCCGTGCCAGTCGCGCCAGTGGCCGCCGGCCAGGGCGGCCGCCAGCCGGCGGCGCAGCTCCGCCGACTGGGCCTGCACCACCTTGCCGTCGCCGGTCAGCAGGGCCACCTCGCCCCGCGCGCCGGGCAGGGCCTGCATGAGCGCCGTGAGCCGGTCGAAGGCGACGCCTTGCAGGGCCCGCTCGCGCACGACTTCAATGGGACGCTGGTTGCGAAACATGGCGTTCCAGCAGGGCCACCAGCCGCCGGGGACTGAGCGGCTTCTCCATGAAGTGGAGATTGTCGATGTGGTGCGACCAGACGCGCTCCTCGTATTCCGGGCGCGAGGTGATCACCACGATGGGAAAGTGCCGCGCCGGCAGCTCGCGCTGGATGCGCTGGCACAGCTCGCGGCCGCCCATGCGCGGCATCTGCACGTCGGAGATGAGCACGTCGGGCGGCGCCTCGCGCACCCGCGCCAGGGCCGCCTCGCCGTTGGGGCAGCTCTCCACCTGGTATCCGGCCCGCTCCAGGGTGCGCTGCAGTATGCGCACCACGTGGGCCTCGTCGTCTGCGATCAGGACTCTTTTCATGGTCATATGGCCTGCTTGAGGATGCCGGCCTCCTTGGCCAGCTCGATGATGAAGGTGGTGCCCTCGCCGGGCCGGCTCTCCACGCTGAGCACGCCGTGGTGCAGCTGGATGACCTCGCGCGCGAGCGGCAGCCCCAGGCCGTGCCCGGCGCGCTGGCGCACCTGGGCGTCCTCGGCGCGGTAGAACTTCTCGAAGATGCGCTGCTGCTCCTCGGGGGCGATGCCGATGCCGGTGTCGCGCACGTAGATGAAGATGGACTGCTCGGTCTCGCGCGCCGACAGGGTCACGGTGCCGCCGGGCCGGTTGTACTTGATGGCGTTGCTGAGCAGGTTGTTGATGGCCACCGTGAACAGCGCCTTGTCCACCGATACCGGCGGCAGCTCGCGCGGCACGTCCAGCAGCAGGCGCACGCCGGCCGTCTTGGCCTGCCGCGCCAGGTGCTGGTGGGCGTCCTCCAGCAGGGCGTGCAGGCGCACCCGCTGGCGCGACAGGCTGAGGCCGCCCATCTCGATGCGCGTCAGGCTGAGCAGGTTGGCGATGAGGCTGGACAGCCGCTCCACCTCGTCGCTGATGGCGTTGCAGGCCTCGGTGCGGAAGCCGGGATCGGCGCCGTCCTCGCCCAGCAGGGCCTCGCTGTACATGGCCAGCACGTTGAGCGGCGACTTGAGCTCGTGCGCCACGTGGGCCACGAACTCGGCGCGGCTGGTGCGCGCCAGCTCCTCCTCGGTGATGTCGCGGAACAGCACCAGGCTGCCCAGCAGGCTGGTCTCGTCCACCGGCGAGAAGAGGGGGAAGGTGAGCAGACGAATCTTGCGCTCGGGCTGCTGCAGGGGGTGGTAGTCGAGCTGCTGGCTGCTCCAGGCCACCGCCCCGCCCTGCTCGAAGCGCGCCAGCAGCGACAGCACCTCCGGCTGGCGGCACCAGCGCCGCGCCGGCTGGCCGGTCACCGCCTCGGGGGCCGTCTCCAGCAGGCGCGCGGCCTGGCCGTTGATGGCCGCCGGCAGGCCCGTCTCGTCCAGCACCAGCACGCCGTCGGGCAGGGACTGCAGCACCGCCTCGGCGCGCTGGCGGCGGTAGGCCAACACCTGGGCGGAGGTGGACAGGCCGCGCCGCTCCGACTCGAGCTGGCGCAGGCGTCCGCCGACGATGCCCAGCAGCTCGTTGAGGCGCAGCACCAGCTCGTGCAGGTGACCAGCATGGGGCAGCACCAGGCGGGCCGGCTCGCGCCGCGCCAGCAGGGCGCGCAGGCCGTCGGCCAGCTCGCGCAGGGGGCGCACCTCGCGGCGCAGGTAGAGGAAGAAGGCCAGCCCGGCGGCCAGCGCCACCAGCGGCGGCGCCAGCAGGGCCGGCCAGTCGGCGGGCGCCGGCCACGGCCCGGGCAGGCGGTAGGCCAGCGCCAGGCGGCCCTGGGGCAGCCGGCGGTGCACGGTGAGCAGGTCGCCGCGCCGGTCGATGCGGGTGGCAGCGGCCTGCGGCGGGGCGGGCGCGGCGTCGGCCGGCAGGCTGGCCAGCAGCAGGCCGTCGGCGGCGCGCAGCTCGGCCCAGGCGAGGCGCTCGTCGCGCAGGGCCGACAGCAGGCGGGCGGGCCGCGCCTGGCCGGCCGGCAGGGCCGCCAGCAGCTCGGCGGCCTGGCGGGCGTCACGGGCCAGCTCGGCGCGGGCGCGCTGGCGCTGGCCGTGGTAGACCAGCGCGCTGCAGCCCAGGGCGAGCAGCACGGTGAGCGCCACGCCGCGCAGGGCAGTCCGCTCCGCCTTCCATCGCCATTGACCGATAAGCTCCTGCACGGCTGTCCTGCCCCGTCGTTGTCCGTGGTGACTCCTGTACCGGGCTTATCGGACGGGCGGCGGACGGCTTGAGGGGCGGCGGCGCGGCGCCGCCGGAAACGTGACATCGACCCGGCGCGCGGGCCGGGCCGGCGGGAGATCAGGTCAGGAGAACAGGCGCTGCCACCAGCGGCGGCGGTTGCCGGCCACCGGCAGGCTGTCGCTCAGCGCCACCGGCGGCACGCGCGAGAGCACCCAGCCGGGCGGCACGCGCCGGCCGCTGGAGCCGCACACGGCGCCCAGGTTGTTGGGGTCGTAGATCTTGACGAAGCCCGGCTGCTGGCGGTCGTCCACGTACACGATGCCGCAGTAGTCCTCGTCGTGCTCGGCGCGCAGCAGGCGGTCGATCTCGTCGATGAAGGTGGCGAGCTCTTCCGGCGTGGCGGGGCGCTCGGGCACGTCCTGCCCCACGGCGTACACGTACCAGCCGCCGTCGTTGTGGCGGCGCAGCACGTCCCAGAAGGCGTCCAGGTCGTCCCAGCCGCGCAGGCCGTACAGCAGGCCGTCGTAGGCGGCCATGAAGGGGTTCTGGTCAGTCATCCTGTCGGGCTCCCAGCCAGGCCGCGCCGCGCACGCCGCTGCTGTCGCCGTGGCGCGGCGGCAGCAGGCGGGTGGTGACGCAGTCGGAGAAGATGTATTCGTGCCACAGCATGGGTACGGTCTCGTACAGCCGCTGGATGTTGGACATGCCGCCGCCCAGCACGATCACCTCCGGATCGAACAGGTTGATGACGTGCGCCAGGGCGCGCGCCATGCGGCCCTCGTAGCGGTGCAGGGTGGCGTCGGCGGCGGGGGCGCCGGCCAGGGCGGCGGCCACGATCTCCGGCGGCGAGTAGTGCTCCTCGCTGTGCGAGAAGTGGTCCTGGGCCATGGCCGGCCCGCTCAGCCAGGTCTCGATGCAGCCCGACAGGCCGCACCAGCAGCCCGGCCCCGGCAGCTCGTCGGGACGCGGCCAGGGCAGCGGGTTGTGGCCCCACTCGCCGGCGATGCCGTTGGCGCCGTCCAGCACCCGGCCGTTCACCACCAGGCCGGCGCCGGTGCCGGTGCCGACGATGACGCCGAACACGCTGGCCGCGCCGGCGGCGGCCCCGTCGGTGGCCTCGGACAGGGCGAAGCAGTTGGCGTCGTTGCTGATGGCCACCGGCCGCCGCAGGAGGTCTTCCAGGTCCTGGCGCAGGGGTTGGCCGTTGAGCCAGGTGGAGTTGGCGTTGCGCATGAGCCCGCTGGCCGGGGACAGCGAGCCGGGCAGGCCCACGCCCACCGTGCCGCGCGCGCCCAGGCGGCGCTCCGCCTCCGCCACCAGCCGGGCGATGTTCTCCAGGGTGGCGTCGTAGCGGCCCTGCGGGGTGGGCGTGCGGCGCCGCCACAGCTCGCGGCCGGCGGCGTCCAGGACGATGATCTCGGTCTTGGTGCCGCCCAGGTCGATGCCGATCTGCAGGCTCATCGGCTGTGCTCCGACTGCCAGTACACCTCGCCCTGCCCAGCCTCGCGCGCCAGGATGCGCGCCGCCACGAACAGCCAGTCGGACAGGCGGTTGAGATAGGCCAGCGCCGTGGCGGACACGCCTTCGGCCCCGTCCCCGGCCAGCGCCACCAGGCGGCGCTCGGCGCGGCGGCACACGCTGCGCGCCACGTGGCACTGGGCCGCGGCGCGCCCGCCGCCGGGCAGGATGAACTCCTCGAGCGGCGGCAGGCGGGCGTTGAGGGCGTCCAGCGACTGTTCCAGGGCCGCGACCCGCGCCGCGTCGAGCAGGGCGTGGCCGGGCCAGCTCAGTTCGCCGCCCAGGTCGAAGAGGTCGTTCTGCACCGCGCGCAGCACGCCGGCCACGTCGGCCGGCAGGGCCTCGGCCAACAGCAGGCCGAGGTGGCTGTTGAGCTCGTCCACGGTGCCCATGGCCTCCACGCGCGGGCTGTCCTTGGCCACGCGCTGGCCGCCGGTGAGGCCGGTGGTGCCGGCATCGCCGGTGCGGGTGTAGATGCGGGTGAGACGCTTACCCATGGTGCCCCCGGACGGGCAGAGGGTGGGGAACGGGGCGGCGCGGATCGACGTGGGCGGCGGGCATGACGGAACCTTACCGAAGCGCACCGGGCTTGCCAATCGCCCGGCGCGCCGCGGCGGGGATCAGTTGCGCAGGGTGGGCAGGCGGCCCTCGGCCAGCCCGTAACTGCGTTCGTCGATGAACATGGTGCTGCCGTGGGTGGTCTGGGCGCGCCGCTTGACCTCGCGCGCGGCGCGCATCACGTCGCGGTGGCTGTGGAACTTGCCCGGTTCCACCTGCACGATGCCCATGGACAGGGCCAACAGCGGGTGGAAGACGGGCCGCCCCAGGCGGTCGTGACTCTCGATGCCGCCGGCGGCGCGATGGGCCTCGGAGTAGAAGGCCGGCACCAGGGCGTCGCAGTCGCGCTCGATGGCCTCGCAACGCTCGAACCAGTCGCTGCTCTGGAAGACGATGACGAAATTGTCGCCGCCGATGTGGGCCAGGAAGTCCTGCCCGTCGTCCAGGTGGCGGCGGAACAGGTCGGCCATGGCCAGCAGCACCTCGTCGCCGCGCTCGTAGCCGTAGTGGTCGTTGTAGGGCTGGAAGCCGTCGATGTCGATGCAGGCCACCACGAACAGGCGCCCTTGCTGCATGAGGGCGCGCACGTGCTCGTCCACCGGCACCTGGCCCGGCAGGCGGGTGAGCGGATCGGCGTAGCGCCAAGCCTGCCAGGTGAGCCCGGCCAGGGCGTGGAACAGGTCCTCCAGCCGCACGCGCCCGGCGTAGGCGCCGTGCCGGTCCACCAGCAGCAGGTCGTCCTCCAGCGGCGCCATGGCGCCCTGCTGGATGAGTTCGCCCAGGCGGCGCGCATCGCCCTCGGCCGGCAGCAGCAGGCGGGCCGGGCGCATCAGGTCGCGCGCGCAGGCCTCGTCGCTGGCGAACAGGTCGCGGCTGTCCACCACGCCCAGCACGCGGCCCGCCTCCACCACCGGCAGCACGCGCCCGCCCTGCGGGCCGGCCACGTGGCGGCGCAGCTCGGCCACGGTGGCCTCCGGCCGCACGAAGAAGTGGTCGCACACCAGGCCGGCCAGCCGGTCGGCGCTGACCGGGGTGCTGGCCAGGCGGGCCGGGCCCTCCAGCACCGGCACGCGCGGCGGCACGGAGTGGGCCGGCCAGGCAGAGGCCGGCGCCAGCCAGTCGCCCTGCATGAGCTCCACGCCCAGCTCGCCGTAGGCCTCGAAACAGCGCCCGTCGCCCACGCCGGTGGCCAGCACGCGGGCGTCCAGCGCCCCGGCCAGCGCCAGGGCCTCTTCCACCCGGCGGCGGCGGTGCGCGTCGCGCGCCAGGTCGCGCCCCAGCCAGGGGGGCAGGCGCAGGAAGGCGGGCCGCAGCGCGTGCAGCCGGGCGGCGTCGGCGGGGAAGTCCAGCGCCAGGCGCAGGCCCAGCAGGCGCGTCTGCTGGGCCTGGGTGCCGGACAGGGCGTCGCCGTCGCCGCACAGCACCAGCCGCTCGGGGGCGGTGGCGCTGGCGGCGCAGGCATCCAGCAGGGGTTGCAGGCAGGCCTCGCCCTGGCGCAGCACGGCCGGC
>Ga0256832_1003014_pt1 | contig 11488 bp, 8 predicted proteins | sample 134614metaG_FD_190534 | JGI IMG/M metagenome (GOLD analysis project Ga0256832, IMG submission 190534) | Hydrothermal vent microbial communities from Lau Basin, Pacific Ocean - 134-614 | ecosystem: Environmental > Aquatic > Marine > Hydrothermal vents | place: Pacific Ocean: Lau Basin | collected...
CCTATAAAAACAACAGCAGGAATTAACTGTATAATTAAAACAGAAGGGTTTATCCTCTGTTTCTTATTTTCAAAAGCAAACAAAAATCTTTCTTCTATGAATGCTGATGCCTGAGGGTACTTATTTTTTTCTTCCTTTAATTTTAATACTGCAGAAAACAGGTCTTTTTTTGAAACCCTTTGCAGTGCATACATATCTGCAGAAAATTCTGAAAAGGTTATAAGCTGTTTTTTCAGAAGATTTTTTAAATTTTCAGGTAAAAGGGAAAGTATAATTTCTGACAGGAAAAACTTTATGCTGTCATAATTTTTTAGATGCCCAATCTCATGGTAAAAAACAGCCTTTTTTTCTTCCCTGTTTAAAATCTTTAAAACAGAACTTGATATTACTACACTGTTTAAAAAATTAAAAGAGACCGGAATGTCTGTGTCTATCACCACAAAGTTTTTAAAGTTTTTTAATCTCAGTTTTTCTATCTGTTTTTTCAGCTTTAAAACTTCCTGCACCGTTTTTAAAAAGAAGGTTAAACCCTTAAAGATGTAATAACTCATTATCAGAAAGATAAATAAGTAAATAAAAATATGGAAATGATTAAAAATAAAACTGTTTATACCCATAACAGAATAACAGGCTTTTATGTCGCCGATCCATACGCTGATGTTTTCAAGCAGAAAGACATAAAGAACTGTATAAAAAACAAAAAACAACCCGAAAAACAAAAATACCAAATTACTTTTTGCTCTCATTTTTTATCTTCTCTTCAAAAAGTTTTCTGATCCTGTCTATCTCTTCTTCCGGCAGTTCTTCTATCAGCCCCTCAAAAGCTGCTACAGCCGTTGATGGGCTACTTTTCAACATATCTTTTACAACTTTTTTTGCAACTTCAGCCTCAAACTGCTCTCTGCTGATAACAGGGTAATACCTGTAACCTTTCCCTTCCTTCTCCCTTTTTAATATACCTTTTTTATAAAGTCTGTCCATGACTGTCATAACTGTTGTATGTGCGAACTTATTTTCCCCAAGATACTGCCTCACCTCTCTAACGCTGCCGCTCCCCTTTTCCCACAGAAATTCCATAACCTTTTCCTCAAGATCTCCAAATGGTGAGGGTTTTTGTTTTTTAAACTTTAAGGTTTTAAACCCTTTTTTGAAAAAATCTATCATTATCCACCTCACAGATTAAAACCAAATTTTAGCTTATGTGTTTTACCGCCCTTTTCCACTGTGATGGTGATCTGCCATGTTCCCCCCATTGATAAATTTACGTCAGACTGGTAGTAATCGCCAGCCTTTTTAACAGGATAATCAAAACTCATCTCGGGCATTCCCGGCATTGGGGGCATGTAGCCGTTGATTTTTACCATTGCATCTGTTACAGGCTGTCCGTTTTGGTAAACTTTCAGTTTCCATTTGTTTATCCCAACATGTGGAGGCTGATCTGAGATTATAACTACCTTTATATCCCCTTCAGAAAGCTCTTTTTTGAATCCTTCCTTTGATGTACAGGAAAAAGCTAAGAACCCAGCAATAAGAACCACTAAAAAGTAAAGCTTTTTCATCTTATCTCTCCTTTTACTATCTTTTGTAGTATATCTACCTAAATAAAAAAGAAAGGAAAATGATTTATATCATAAAAGGGCGCAAAAGCGCCCTGGATTCTTAAGGTCTATACTGTGAAAGTATCTCGTTCCAGTTTGGCTCTCCTGAAGGAGGTGCAAATTTTGCTTTAAGCTGGGCTATTCTCTCCTCAAAAGTTTCCTTCTGGGTTTTGTAGAATATTCCTATAGGTCTTTTACCTTTGAACGGTTCTGCGTCTTCAAGTTCAGGGTTGTCAGCATCAAGTACATGGGAAGCAAGCTCAAGGGCGGCTTTCATATCTGTAGGATCGTGTCCAAGCTCTTTGTTTATATCAATCAGCCTTCCTTTGTAGTACTTGAATGTATCCACCTTGTTGAATGTTGGACATGGAGATAAAACGTTTACAAATGAGAAACCTTTGTGTTCTATCGCTGCTTCAACTGTTTCAGCAAGATGTTTTGGGTTTCCTGAGTATGACTGGGCAACAAATGTTGCTCCTGATGCGATCGCAAACTTTATCGTGTTAAATGGATCTTCAATATTTCCGTAAGGGTTGAGAGACCCTTTGTATCCGTGTCTTGAGGTTGGAGATGTCTGGTTTTTTGTCAGAGCGTACATTCTGTTGTCCATCACTATGAGGGTGATGTCAAAATTCTTTCTGGCAGTGTGGGGGAAATGCTCCATACCGATAGAGAATATATCACCATCTCCAGCAGTAACAACAACAGGAATATCCGGTCTTGCAAGTCTTGCACCAACAGCAGCTGGCAAGGCTCTACCGTGAGCTGTGTGAATACCAAATGCATTCATCCAAAGTGGAAGTCTTGAAGAACATCCTATACCTGACGTTAAGGTGATGGCTGTAGGATCAAGTCTTTCCTCAGAAAAAGCCTTCGTTAAAGCTGTAACAACACCAAAGTCTCCACACCCTGGACACCATGTTGGTTCTATATCACTCCTGTACTCTTTTGGGGGGAGTTTTTCTTCCAGTCTTATATAATCCATCATAATCCTCCTTTTTAACAGTTTTTTTAAATTTTTAATTTATTATGCATTAACCTTTTCACCTAAAAGCTCAAGTATTTTTTCTTCTATCTCTTTAGGAATAAATGGTTCTCCTCTATAGATGTTGAACTGTACTATCTTCTCCTGCGGTATGTTTGTAAACATTTTCATAAACCTTGCAAAATGTCCAAGATATGAAGCTTCAGGAACGAGTATCTTGTCTGCCATTTCAGACAGTTTTTCCAGTGCATTTTTTGGAACAGGGTAAAGGAGTTTCGGATAAAGGGCAGCTATTTTGTATCCTTTATCTCTAAGTCTCTTAACAGCTTCCTGTGTTATAGACGCTGTCAGTCCCCATGCAACAACAGCTATATCAGCTTTATCACCTTCTTTCAGATCACCAAGATCCCATTCAACAAGGTGAGGATTTTCCTGTTCTATATTTTTGATCTTTCTAAACCTTTTATCCATCATCACTGTTCTTTCGTTAGGTGTGGTTCTTGGTCTTGAGTTCTCTGCGTGTTCAAGTCCTGTAGCTGTGTATGGTTTAGGTGATACTCCCGGAACAAATACAGGAGATATGCCAGATTCTGTTATAGCATATCTGAACAGATTTTCTATCTCTTCAGGTTTTACCTCTCCTTTTTTAACAACAGGCCTTTCAATCAGATTTTCTTTTATCTTCTTAACATCAGGTGTAGGTATCGCTTCAGCCCTTAAAGAGAGCGAACCGTCTGTAAGTAGCAGGACAGGGAGCTGATACCTTTCTGCAAGGTTGAAGGCTTCTATCGTGAGATAAAAGTTTTCTTCAACATTTTTTGGTGCTATAACAACCCTCTGGTCATCACCGTGTCCCCCTAAAGCAGCAGCAAAAAGATCAGCCTGTTCATGCTTTGTTGGCATACCTGTTGAAGGACCGGCTCTTTGAACATCAACAATAACAGTTGGAAGCTCTGTCATAGATGCAAGATCAATAAGTTCCTGCATCAGAGATATTCCAGGTCCTGAGGTTGCTGTCATTGCTTTAACACCTGCGAATGATGCCCCTATGATCGCTGCCATTGAAGATATTTCATCTTCTGACTGGTAAACAAACCCTCCAGTTTTGAGTATGATAGGAGATAAATAATTTCCTACAGTTGTAGCTGGAGTAATAGGATAAGCTGCAAACACTTTCACCCCTGCAACCGCAGCACCAAGGGCGATAGCTTCGTTACCTTCAACAATAATAACATCTTTCTTAGGCAGTGGACCTGGAACTTTGTATGGATCAATCTTTTTAATATGCTCTTTGATGTAGTTCTGTGCCACTTCAATAGCCTTGAAGTTGAGGTTAACGACATCTTCACCTTTTTTAGTAAACTTTTTAACGATCTCATTTTTCAGAACTTCCATTGGAAATCCAAACAATTCAAAAACAGATGCCATAGCTATAACGTTTTTTGTTATGTATGCACCAACTTCTTCTTTAGCAAGTTTTGACATAGGAACCGCATAAACGAAAACTCCCATTTTTTCTAACTCTTCAAGATCAGGCTCAAAATCACCACCTTCAGGACCATCCCAGATAAGAACCTTCCCTTTGCCTAAGAGCGGTTTGTTCACCTCATACGCTTCACCGTTAAAAGCAACGAGTATATCAAATCCATCACCCTGAGAAAGAATTTTCTCATCAGACATCCTGACCTGAGAAAGAGCATAACCTCCCTTGATCTCAGCCGGAAAGGATTTGAAGGTAACAACCTCATACCCTAAGTTTGAAGCTGCTCTCATTGTAAAATCACCGGCAGAGATTACACCTTCTCCACCTTCACCGGCATACTTTACTGTTAAATCAAATGCCATAGCGGATTCCTCCTTTTATTGTTTTGGCTTTACCTTTTTATCGGTTTATAAAATATAACACTGTTTGATTTTTTAAATCAAGTGTAAGTTTCAGGAAATGAATTTCTTTCTGATTTCGTGAAGAATGTAATAGAAAATAGGAACATAAATAAGCGTCAAAAATGTTCCAAGAATTAGACCTCCTATAGCAACAGCCCCTAAAGGAGAAAGCCTCTCAAGTCCCAACGCCCAACCTAAAGCGATAGGTATCATACCTGCAGAAGTTCCGAATGCTGTCATCAAAACAGGTCTTGTTCTGATTTTAATACTGTCAATAATAGCCTTCTGAATATTATTTCCTTTTTCTATAGCTATCTGTATAAAATCTATCAAAAGAATTGAATTTTTTGTGATGATACCTGCAAGAAGGACAATACCAATCAGTCCAGACATAGATTGATGATAGCCCATGCCTAATATTGACCATGCAGCACCTATAAGGGCAAGGGGGATTGCAAGGATTACAGCAAGAGGGGAAAGAAAAGATCTGAATGCTGGAACAAGAGCTAAGAATAAAAGTACTACTCCTATAGCTATAGCTTTAACCATTCTGTTGAGGGAATCTGTCAACTGCTTTATGTCCCCTTCATTAGAAAGGGTATAACCTTCAGGAAGAATAACCCCTGAACTTTCAAAATTTTTTTTGAAACTATTAACTATATGGGTTATCGCAGCTTTTTCTCTGTATCCAATAATATCAAGGGTGTATGTTAGATCCTGCCGTGTTATAACTGTAGGCTCTGTCATTTTTTCTATATACACAAGTTCTGTTAGTGGTATTTTTCCTTTAGAACTGTCTATGTAAAAATCCTTTAATGCAGACAAATCAGATCTTTGATTTTCTTTAAAGATCAACCTTATCTTTATAGGATTTTCATTCTTTACATTGTAAAAGGAAACATAAGCCCCTCTAAGTTTTACAGCGATTTGCGACGCTATGGACGATGGTGTTAGACCATAAGTTAGAGCTTTTTTATTATCAATTTTCAGATTATAAACGGTTTTATCATAATCCCAGCTTCTTGAAATTGATGTTATTCCCTTAACATTATGAGATATTTCAAAAATCTTATCACCGATGCTGTCAAGAATTTTAAGATCCTCCCCACTTATTCTAACATCAAGGTTTCCTTTTATTGATGATAAAGGGGTTGCACCATAATCATAAATGCTTACATATTTTATATCAGGTATCTGCCATATTTTTTTCCTTAAATCTCTTTCTATTTCCCAGATACTTTCCTTTCTGTGAAATCTGTCAATATAATGAACAGTCAGGCTTATGGACTGGAGAGATTTTCCTGATCCCATACTGAGGACACCTGGTTCAGATCCAACAGAGATAGAAAACATCTTAACATTTTTATCTTTTTTCAGTATATCTGAGATTTTCTGAACTATACCCTCTACCTGTTTTATTGAAAGGTTGCTATCTGCTGTAATATCTCCTTTTACTATACCTGTGTCCATAGGAGGCAGTATCTCTTTACCAACTATCGGAAGTATTACCTTTACGCTGATAACGAAAAGTATTAAAACCAACGTGAAATATGGAATTATCAGGAATTTTTTCTTAAAAACCAGCTGTACAGCCTCCACGTAAAAGTTTTTCAAAGGATTGAGTAAAAACTCAGAAATCCTGTATGTTATCAACTCAATTTTATTTTTACTTGATGTTTTTTTAAGAAGGTATGGGGCTATTAAAGGAATAAATGTTATTGAGACAAAGTATGAAACTATAACGGCAATCAAAAGCGTTCCGGCAAGGGGTCTGAATATTGTTTGTGGGAAGTCTCCAACAAAAAGAATAGGTAGTAAAACAACAGAGGTGGCTATAGTCCCTGACAAAACAGCAAAGGCAACTTCTTTTGTTCCGTTTATTACCGCATCTTTTACAGGCTCTTTCAACTCATACAGATGTCTTTCTATGTTTTCAAGTATAACAACCGCATCATCAACAAGCATTCCAAGTGCAAGTATAATAGCTGTAAGCGTTACAATATTAAACTCCATACCAAGGAGCCACATAATTCCAATAGTTATGCTGTAAACAAAAGGTATAGACAGTCCTGCTATAATCATCTGTCTCATGTTTGATAAGAAGAAAAATATTACGATAGCAGTCAGTATTATGGCATCCCTCAGAGCTTCAAGCATATTTATGTTGCTCAGTCTTATTATCTTTTCCTGTGTATCAGATATTTCAAACCCTATTTGTGGAAACTCTTTTTCAAGTTGAGGGATTAATTTTTTAACAGCATCAATAGTTTTCAGAGCGTCTCCGGTTGGCTGTCTCTGAACGGCAAGGGCTATTGCAGGTTTACCGTTTCCGTAGTAAAGGGAACTGTTTGTGTAGTGGTCGTATTTTATAACCGCTATATCTGAGAGTTTTATTGATGGAGTGATATAAAGGTTTTTGAGATTTTCAATACTCTTTGCCTTGTTTATAGACTTTATGAGAAAACTGTTATTGCTGTCTGATATTATGCCCACCGGTATATCGTTATTGATCTGCTGAACTTTTGATACGATAGTTGAGATAGATAGATTGTATTCATTTAATTTTTTCCTGTCTATCTGAATAAAAATCTCTTTTTTGTATCCACCAAAAATATCCACATTCGCCACTTCTTTTAGTTTTAATAACCTGTTTTTTATCTGGTTTTCTGCTATCTGCCTTAGATCTGTCAGGGATAGATTTTTATCTTCTGGGTACACAGAAATAACAAGGACCGGAGGTGTAGCTCCTGTTATTTTGTGTATCTGAGGCTCTTTAATACCTTTTGGTAGATCTGATCTTATTTTGTTTATCTCATTCTGAACATCCACAACCGCCTTTTCTATATCCTTTTCATATTCAAACTCTACGGTTACAACACAGACTTCATCTTTTGAAACAGATGAGATCGTTCTGACTTTATCTATAGTGTAGAGTTTTTTTTCCACAGGGATTGCAATATTTTCTGCAACATCTTTAGCTGAAGCACCGGGATAAACGATAACGACAGATACTGTAGGTCTGTTTGTGTCAGGAAATAATTTCTGCTTTATATCAAAAAAACCTACTATACCTAAAAAAGAAAGAGAAAGAATAACAGAAAGTATAAAGTGAGGTCTCCTCAGTAATTTGTCCAAAAAGATCATTCTTTCTTCTCCAGAATTATCTTACCTTTTTTTCCTGTTGATAGGAGTCTCAGTTTGTTTTGTTCAGCAACAGCTACTATTATTCCTTCTTTTATATCACCTGAGACGACCGCAAACTTTTTATTTATTCCTTTAACAACCACAGGGATTTTTTTAAATTTTCCATCTAAAACAGTAAGAACATAACTTCCAGAGGTGGTATTTAAAACTGCATTCTTGGGGACTATAAAGCCTTCAATCTCCTTAACAAAGGAAACATTTATAAGACTGTTTGAAACCATCCCTTCAGGTTTTTCTGTTAGTTTTATCTTTACAACTTTTAGAAAATTAGATGATGAAGGGTATACAATGGAAACTTTATAACCTTTAGCATTACCATTAAATCTTATCCTAACTGGATCTCCCTCTTTTACAGGGTAATCTGACGGAACTTTAACAACAACTTCATACCTTTTTGTCTCTTCTATCCTCATGATAGGTTTTCCCGGTAAAGCAAGATTTCCTTCTCTGAGAAATATGTCCTGGATGATACCATCAACAGGTGATTTAATTTTCAGATACAGAAGGGTATTTTTTAATGTATCCAGTTCATTACTCAGTTGTTTTATTCTGTTCTTAACAGTCTGTATCTCTGTTTGGACATCTTCAAGCTGGGATTTTGCAAGAAGAAAAGATGAATAGCTTTTTTCAACCTTTTCCTTTGATATAGCCTTTTTTTCAAGTAGCCTTTTATCTCTTTTATAAATATTTTCCTTTGTGATAAAAAGGATTTTTGCCGCTTTTTCTTTTGTTTTTAGAGATTTTAGTTTTAGTTCAAGATTTTGTAGGTCTATCTGAAGGTTCTTTATCTGATTTTTTATCTGAGTATCATCAATCACAGACAAAATCTGTCCTTTTTTTACTTTCTGTCCGATTTTGACGTAAAGTTTTTTTATGAATCCTGATTTGTTGGAAGACACCAATACAACATTTTCAGGTCTAAACTCACCTAAAAAATCTCTTGTCAACAAGATAGTTCCTTTTTCTACACGACTTCCCCTGACTGTATATTGTGGTATTTCGGCTGTTGGAGTTCTTGATATTTCTTCCTTTTTTTTCTGTATAAGGAAAATACCAGCTAAAAATAAAAAGGTGATAATTACCAACAAAATAAAAATTTTAATTATTCTGTTCATATCTTTGCTCCTCTAACAGATACATTAGATAAGAGATCGCTATCTCTCTGTTGTAAACAGCATCATAATACTCTGCCAGTGCAGAAAATCTTTCTGCCTTTGCATAAAGGTAGTTATACAGATCAGAAACCCCTTCTTCATATTTTGCCTTTTCTGCCTGCTCAACAGACCGGGCATACTTGAGCTTTTTTTCAGAGGCTTTAATTTTTGCCTGATATGTTCTGATACGGTTTATAGCCTCATCAATATTTTTAATAAGCTCAAACTCAGCCTTTTTTTTCTGAATTTTTTTCTTCCTAACATCAAGTTTTGATTGTATATATCTGTTTTTTCTAACTCCAAAATCAAAAAGACTGTAGTTTACGAAAATGCCAATCTGCCACAGGTCTTTGTATTGACTGTTTCCCATATTTCTCTGGGTTGAGGCTTTGAAGTATATCTCAGGTAGATAATCTCCTTTTACTGTAAACATCTTTTGGCGGGACACCTCTTTAAATAGATCTATCTTTTTGATCTTTTTCAGATTTTTTATCTTATTTAGATAAAAATCCCTATCCAGAATAATTTTTTTAGTAGGTTTTACATCTTTCAGGTTTGAAAGGTCTATGCGCTGATCTCCAATAAATGTTTTTAGTGCAGATTTTAAAGTTTTTATACTGTTTTTTATCTTTTTTAACTTATATTCAATATCTTCAAGTCTATACTGAACTTTTAAGAGATCAATCTCAGGTTTTCTCCCTAACTTTACAGATTCTTGTATATTATCTTTCAACTTTAGGAGAGAGGTTTTGTATGCTTTTGCAGAGTAAAGTTGTTTTTCCAGAGAAAGGATCTTTAGGTAAAGGGTTCTAATGTTAAAAATTACCATTTGTTCTGATAATGAAAGATCAATCTCTTTTATCTCTCTTGAGATTTTGGAGATAGCAATATCTCGTTTTATCTTAAACCCTGTAAAAATCGGAACTATGTATGAAATGCCTGCTATGGTCTGGTTTTCAGCCCCTACGATACTGTGTATATTCACAGGTGCAGACATAGGGTACAGGATGCGGGAATTCTCATATCTGTTAAATGAGCCATACAGGTTAATCTGTCCAAATCTTTTTCTTTTTGATTTTTCAACAGAAATTTTCCCTATCCTCAGATCTATCTTTTTTTCCAGAATATAAGGACTATTTTTTAAAGCCTGATCAATTAAAGTGTTTAAATCAACAGAGAAAGCAAATCCTACACTGATAAGAAAAAGCAAAATTGTTATTACCATTAATCACCCTTGTTATATTACTATAACTTTATTATAATTCAGTTGTTAGCACAATGCAACTTTTTTTATTAAATTAATTTAAAAAAAGGATAGGGGAATTACCGTGAAGAAAAGGAAAAGTGTGAAGGAGAGGAAAGAAGAGGTTTTTTATGTAATTTCACAAATAATAGCAGAAAAAGGTTTATCAGAAGTTTCAACCGTTGAGGTTGCTAAGAGACTTGGTGTTTCACAGCCTGCTATATATAAGTACTTCAAAAACAAAGATGAAATGATAATCTACTATCTGAAACACCTAAAAGATTTACTTAAAGAAGTGATTGAAAAAGCAGAAAAAGGTAAAACATCAGAAGATAAAATAAGAATAATTCTTACAGAGCATTTTAGATTACTTGAAAGGACAAAAATACTCCCACGGATTGTTTTTTCTGATGTTATTTATTTTGGCGATCCTGAAAAGAAATTAAGCCTCAAAGATACTGTTTCTTTTTACAAAGAAGGAATAAAAGATATCATAATTGATGGAATAAAGAATGGAGAAATTAGAAAAATAGATCCTGAGTTTGGCGTAAGGGTTGTTATTGGAACTATACTGTCCTCAACCCTTTTCTGGATGCTCGATGATATGAGATATAGAATAATAGATGAAGTAGACTTTCTAATGGAAAATATTAAAAAAACTTTATTTAATTAAGCCCCCGAAGGGGCTATTTTTATTTTAGAACTTCTGCCACAGCTTCGCCTATAAAGGATATATTCTTCACAGTGGTCGCTCCTGCCGATTCAAGAGCTTTGTATTTTTCCTCTGCTGTTCCTTTTCCGCCTGCGATTATAGCTCCGGCATGACCCATTCTTTTTCCTGGAGGTGCCGTAACTCCTGCTATATATGCAACTACTGGCTTGGTAACATACTCTTTTATGAACTCAGCAGCCTCTTCTTCTGCCGTTCCTCCAATCTCACCTATCATAACGATCGCTTCTGTTTCTGGATCGTCCTGAAACCATTTGAGAACATCTGAGAAAACTGTTCCAGGAACAGGATCTCCTCCAATTCCTATAACTGTAGATTGTCCTATATCCCTGTTTGAAAGCTGGAACGCCGCTTCATATGTCAGTGTTCCTGATCTTGAGACAATTCCCACTTTTCCTCTTTTGAATATGTGCCCCGGCATTATGCCTATTTTTGCTTCATTGGGAGTTATAACCCCAGGACAGTTTGGACCTATCAAAACAGTGTCAGGGTAGTAGGTTTTTATGTAATTTTTTACAGGTATCATGTCATTAACAGGAATTCCTTCTGTTATACAGATAACGGTTTTTATACCGGCATCAACGGATTCTAACACCGCATCAGCTGCAAACGGAGGTGGAACAAATATAAGAGAGCAGTCTGCTCCTGTTTTTTCAACAGCCTCTTCAACAGAATCAAAAACAGGCATAC
>Ga0256832_1003015_pt1 | contig 11488 bp, 12 predicted proteins | sample 134614metaG_FD_190534 | JGI IMG/M metagenome (GOLD analysis project Ga0256832, IMG submission 190534) | Hydrothermal vent microbial communities from Lau Basin, Pacific Ocean - 134-614 | ecosystem: Environmental > Aquatic > Marine > Hydrothermal vents | place: Pacific Ocean: Lau Basin | collected...
CGTCCGGCACCAGGCCCTCGTCCCCGGTCCGGTCGATCCAGCGCCGCAGGGCCGAAAGCGCCTCCGGGCGGTTCCAGAACGGGCGGAAACCGGCGTGTTCGTAGACCGCGGTCAGCAGCTGCGGCTCGACCACCCGTTCACCGGCGACCTGGAGGATGTGGTCGCCGGCCACCAGTTCGAAACGCGCCTCGATGGCCGCCGGGGACAGCCCGGCCAGCGCCGCGCCGGCCAGCAGCCACAACGACAGCCCCCACCATCTTGCACTTCGGCGCAAATCGGTCATACTCAGGGATGGGAATTTCATCTTCACCTGGATTCTCCTGCCATGAAGCATAGCACCCGTTCACGACCGAATCCTTCCCGGCGCCGGTTTCTGACCGGCATGGCCGCCGGCGCCGTCACCCTCGCCACCCTGCGTCCGGTTCGCGCCCGCACCGCCCGCCCGCGGGAACTGGCCTTCTTCCATCTGCACACGGAGGAACGCCTGCGGGTGGAATACCACGACGGCCACCGCTATCTGCCCGACGCCCTGGGGGAGATCAGCCGCTTCCTGCGCGACTTCCGCACTGGCGAGGTCCACGCCATCGACCCCGGAGTGCTCGACATCCTCCACGCCCTGCAACGACGGACCGTGGGGCGCTGCCGTCCTTTTCACATCATCTCCGCCTACCGCTCCCCCGCCACCAACGCCATGCTGCGGAAACGCAGCAACGGGGTGGCCAAGAACAGCTACCACATGCAGGGCCGGGCCATCGACATCCGCCTGCCGGGGGTGGAACTCCACCACCTCTACCGCGCCGCCCTGGACCTGGGACGTGGCGGCGTCGGCCTCTACACCCGCTCCAACTTCATCCACGTGGACACCGGCCGGGTGCGGACCTGGGGCGGCTGATCAGGGCAGGCGCACCTGCACCCGCCACAGGCGGCCGTCGGGGGCGCGCAGGCCGCCCCCCGGCGGGACGTACTCCCCTTCCGCCACCTTGCCGTCACCGTCGAGATCCACATAGACCCCGTCGTCGCTGAAATCGCCGTCGATGCCACCGGCCCGCTCGGCCACCACCGCCAACACCCGCGTTTCCGTCCCCGGCAGGCGGGCGTGGGTTTCCAGCTCCGTGGTCGGATAATAGGCTAGCCACAACGTTCCCTCCTGGCCCGCCTGCACCCAGACCCACAGACGGTAATCCCGGTTACGGGGATTGTTACCCAAGCGTGGATCGGGCATCGGCAAACGCACTTCCGCCGCCAGCCGGCCGTTGCCCTGATTACGGTAGATCCCGCCGGGATCGCCGAACCGGCCGTCGCCGTCCGCATCGATCCACAACCGGGGATCACGGGAATCCCAGACGCTCACGGCGACGCAGTGGTCCACCGTCCCCAGGCGGATACGGCCGTAATGGACTACGCCCTCACCGGGATAATCAACCGGGTCCAGCCAGCAGCGCTCCGAGTGGGGCCGGAGAAGCTGACGGCGTCCGCTCTGCCCCAGCCGCCACGGCCTGGCGAGCCAGGCGGTCAGGACCACCGGGGCGGCGTCCTCCGGCACCGCCGGAACCACCTGCCAGCCGGACGGAGCCGCCGGCACGTCCGCGCCCGGGACGGGCGGGGAAGACGGCGGGGCGGCGACAGGTACCTTTCCCTTCGCCTTGGAGACGACCGAAGCCACCTGATCCCGGCCGCCGAAACGCGCCCACCCGGTTTCGAGGTCGTCCCGGTAGATCAGAACCAGCACCGCCGCCACCAGCAGGGCGGCGGCGATCCACTGGGATCGGTCGCCCCGGACCGGCCCACCCCCTGGCGGGCGGCGGTGCGGTCGCGGTCGTTTCCGCCCTGCAGGGCGCAGCAGCGCGAGAACCACGTGGCCGACGATCACCCCCGGCAGTCCGGAGAACACCACGTACAGCCAGGGATTACGGACCCCTTCGAGATAGAGCACCAAAGCCGGAACGGCGAAGCTGAGACCGGCGATGCCCAGCAGCACCCGCGGCAGCCAGCGCCGCTGCCGGGCCGCCAGTTCCTGACGCAGACGCGGTGACGGCGCCTGGCTGGACACGCGCCCGGCGCTCGATGCCACCAGACCACCGCCGACGACACCGAAGGCGGCAAACAGCCAGGCGAAAAAACTCTGGGGTTCCGACAGCACAAAGGGGGTGACCAGCAGCAGCCACAGGGAGGCGAAGACCACCCCGAAACGCCGCGTCCCCTCCGGCCCCAGCCGCCACTCGATACCGCGAAGGGTCCGGATCCGCCGTTTGCCGGGAGCCCGTAACACCCAGACGAAGCCGCCGGCAAACAGCGCCACAGCCGCCATCACCAGACCGAGGAGAACGGGCGCGGCCGGCCGGCCGTGCAGGCCCAGCCCGATCTCCGCCACCCAGACGGCCAGTGCCGGAATCAGAAACAGGCCGCTACCGGCGGGCATGGTTCCCCGCCTCCAGTGGTTCCACCTCCAGCACCATGTCCCGCACCTTCACCGGCGCAACCCTTCGTCAGCAACGGCGGCGGTTCGGATTCGGGGTAATGGCAATGGAAAGAAAGCTGTGTCTCCCCCATTTATTTCGGCTCGATCCGCAACCAGACTTCCCACTCCGGCCCGTCGTTAGTGTAGTCCCACTTGAACGGCCAGACCGGTTTCCTGTTCTTCCTGCCGTTGACATTGACGGTCGTGTCAACCTGCAACCCCAGGGAAAACGGCGCCCTTTTGGGGATGCCGGTCTTCTTTAGGTCGATGGCGGCCTCGTACATCCGGAGGCCACCCTGGACGAAGGTGCCGGAAGGCGGACGGGGAAAGACGCCGCCGTCGTAAATGATCTTGAAGTGCTTCCAACGGATCGCCTTCGGCAGCTTTTCCAGTTGGTGGAAATCCTGGATGATCTTCGCATCGCCTTCAGGCCGGAGCCGGTGGGACCGGGTGCCCTGACTGGAATACCCTTGTGAATAGACGAAAAAATATTCGTTGGTGAAGTGCGGCGACAGGTGCGCGTGCAGAAGTACCCGGGCGCTGTCGTAGTTGGATGTCTCAGACCCCTGCGGGACCGCGATCCCCAGGTAGAGAAAATCGCCGTCGGTTTCCAGATAGACGCGGGAACCGGAATGTTTGGGAGAAAACACCAACGCCCCGTTCCATTCGTCATCATGGAGTACGCCATCGACAACCGGCGGGTCGGCGTGGGGGACGGTCAAAACCTGAACGCCTGCCGGTGGCTGGTTTTTTCCCGCCATGGCAGTAATCACTTTGCGGATGGCCGGCTCCTCCGGCCAAGGATCGGGCCAGCTGTGACGGAACAGGATGCCGTCCGCCTTCTCCTGCGCATAGGTGGGACGTTGCCATTTGCAGCGTTGCAGACGGGTGAACAGATCGTTCAGATCGGCTCCCTGAGCGATCCTTTGATCCACACTGTCCACCAGGCCGGGACAGGGCGAGGGTTCCTGCTCGATCCTGGCCAGAAACCGACGCACCGGTTCCGGTATCTTTGCCGGGACGGGCGTGGCCGTTTCCGGTTGGATCTTCTGGACGACCACCTGTTTGCCGGTGGGCAGGGAAACCGGCGTGCTGCGTGAAGTTGCTGCCGGTTGTGGGGTTGCCGGCTGGGTCGCGGCGGTGGCCTGTTTCCTCGCCTGCTGGGGCTTGGCGGCCTGCGGGTGCTGGCTCTGGAACCAGATCCTGGCGAAAACACCGACGAAAACCAGGAAAAAGACCAGACTGGCAACCCGCCTGATCGTCATGGCCAGGTTGAGGATGCCAGCGTTCTGATCCCGGTTTCGAGGCGTGGCCGTCTGCCCGGCCCCCGGGTGGGTCACACGCAGCAGGCGCTCGTTGCCAGTCCCCGGTTCGTTCCGCGGCGGCCGCCGCCATAAGATGAGCGCAAGACCGATCACGGCCGCTCCGATCAGGGTGGGAATCCACATCAGACCAAACTGGCCGGGTTTGAGAACCACCTCTGCCGGGTCATCCGGGTTGTAGGCCACCTGAACCCGCCGGCCCACCGGATACTGGCGTACGGTTTCGCGTGCCCACGACCAGACCGATACGGACCCAGCAGCATGCCGATAGATGCGGTCGCTGGTATAGCTTTGGCCACCGACCCGATAGCGGAACACGATCTCCGGCCGGTACATGGTGGAGGATCCTGAATGTGTGGAATGGTGTATGGAATGGACGACTTCGCTTTTCTCGATGACCGCCTCGGTTTTCGGCCACGAGGCCGTTTCCAGATCGAGCCACATCTGATAACCGCCGAAGGCGACGAACGCCAGTCCAATCGCCAAGACGAACAATAGGGCAGACAGGTTGAATTTACGAGGAGTTTGCACGACAGCCATTTGGATACCTCTCTCATCGGTTGGACTGAAGTCTTCGTCAGGCCACCAGCTCCAGGCAAATAGCAGCCCAATCAGGGGAAAGATCAGCACGATCCTAGCGGGCCCGCCGTGTTTCAGCGCGTTCGAGAGGGCGGCCTGGGCGAACATCAGGCTGATGCCGGCGATCAGGACGGCCAGACGGCGGCAGCCTTCGCTGCCGAGAACGTACAGCCGTTGCCTGCCCGATCCAGAATGGAAATAGCGTCTGGCAGGATCGGTCAGAATGTCTGGACGATAACCGGGATAGACTTTGGTCCCGGGTGCCCGGATCACCCATCCTCGATATAGGCCATACAGCGCGGCGGGTACGCTCAGGAACACGGCCAGTCGAATCCAGCCCGGCAACATGGGCTTGATCTGCAGGTATCCCCACAGCCCCAGATCGAGACCGCCAAGCGCCACAATACCGGGAAGCAGAGAACGCAGGCGGCGCACGGTGGTCAACTCCCGCTGTCCCCGCCGTCTTCCAGCGGTTCCACCTCCAGCACCAACCCCCGCACCCGCCGCACCTTCACCGGCGTGCCCCGTGCCAGAGGCCGTCGGGCTACCGCCGGCCACAGGGAACCGGCCACATAGACCTCACCGCGGCCGTACTGCGGGATCGGGGTGCGCACTTCCCCCACCTCCCCCACCAGTGCCCGCAGCCGCCGGTTGAGCAGGGGATGGCTGCTTTTGAGGGGGCGGCGGCGCAGGCGCCACACCGCCACGGCGATGCTGAGAACGGACAGGATCGCGAAGGCGCCGAGCTGATACTGCCAGGCCGGGGTCAGCAGCGCCACCCCGCCGGTCAGCAGCGCCGCCACCCCGAACCAGAGGAAGAATTCCCCCGGGATCAGGATCTCCAGCAGCACCAGCAGCAGCGCCAGGCTGGCCCAGAACCAGACGTTCCAGAGCGGCAGCTGCCAGGTCATCGGCGGCTACCGAACGGAGGTGGTTCCGGCTCGTCCGCCGCCTTTCTGTCGCCCAGCGCTTCCTTGGCCAGTTCGGCGACCCCGGCGATGGAGCCGATCACGCCGGAGGCCTCCAGCGGCATCATGATGAGCTTCTGGTTGTCGGCGCCGGCGATGTCCTTGAGCGCCTCCACGTATTTCTGGGCCACGAAGTAGTTGATCGCCTGCACGTCGCCCTTGGCGATGGCCTGGGACACCATCATGGTCGCCTTGGCCTCGGCCTGGGCCAGGCGCTCGCGGGCCTCGGCCTCGCGGAAGGCGGCCTCCTTCTCCCCCTCGGCCTGGAGGATGGCGGCCTGCTTCTCCCCCTCCGCCTTGAGGATCTCCGCCTGGCGCTGGCCCTCGGCCTCGAGGATCTGGGCCCGCTTCTCGCGCTCGGCCTTCATCTGCCGCGCCATCGCCTCCACCAGATCCCGCGGCGGGGTGATGTCCTTGATCTCCACCCGGGTGATCTTGACCCCCCAGTTCATGGTGGCGTCGTTGACCACCGTCAGCAGGCGCTCGTTGATGGCGTCGCGGTTGGACAGCAGTTCGTCCAGATCCATTGCCCCCATGACGGTGCGGATGTTGGTCATCGCCAGATTGAGGATCGCCAGCTCCAGGTTGTTGACCTCGTAGGCGGAGCGGGCCGCGTCTAGCACCTGGTAGAACACCACCCCGTCCACCTGGACCATGGCGTTGTCCTTGGTGATGACCTCCTGGCTGGGGATGTCGAGGACCTGCTCCATCATGTTGATCTTGCGCCCCACCCGCTCCACGAAGGGCACGATCAGATGGAGGCCGGGCTCCAAGGTGCGGGTGTACTGGCCGAAGCGTTCCAGGGTGTATTCCCACCCCTGGGGCACCAGCTTGACGCCGGCGAAGATGATGGCCGCCGCCACCAGCAGCAGCACGATGAAAAACGTGGACATGGGCACCTCCCGTCGAACCGTGATTCCGCAGACGGATTCGCCTGCTATCACAAATATAGCCGGTTTCTGGAGGTGGTTTTCAGTCGCCCCCGGCCTCCCGGTCACGCCGGCAGAACCGGCGCAGCAGGAATTCCTCGTCCGCCGGCGACAGATCGAACCGCCGGGCCGCCTCCTGGACGGCCCGGGGCGAAAAGTCCCCCTGCTCGGCCAACCAGCGCACCGCCTTGCGCAGGGCTTCGCCTTCGGGTTGGAGGGTGGGTTTCATGGGTCAATGGGCTCCAAGGGTATCCAGATCGTCGGCGATTCCCCTGAACTGCTCCAGCGCCGCTTCCAGATCCTCGACGATCTCCCGGGCGATGACCTCCGGCGGCGGCAGATTCTCGGTTTCGGTTAGGGATTCGTCCTTGAGCCAGAAAATGTCGAGGCTGGCTTTGTCGCGCGCCACCAGTTCCTCGTAGTCGAAGGCACGCCAACGGCCATCGGGGCCTGTCCCGGCCTCAGGCGAGGGCTCTTCGGACCAGGTGGGCTTGCGGGCCTGACGGTCTTCGGGCTTGAACAGGGCGACGAACTCGTCCAGATCCTCGCGCTTGAGCGGGTTGGTCTTGAGGGTGAAATGCTTGTTGGTGCGCAGGTCGTAGATCCAGAGCTTCTTCGTCCAGGGCGTCTCCGAGGCGGGTTTCTTGTCGAAGAAGAGCACGTTGGCCTTCACCCCCTGGGCGTAGAACAGGCCGGTGGGCAGGCGCAGCAGGGTGTGCACGTCGCACTCGGCCAGCAGCTTGCGGCGGATGGTCTCCCCCGCCCCGCCCTCGAACAGCACGTTGTCCGGCACCACCACGGCGGCGCGGCCGTTCTGCGCAAGCAGCGTCTTCACGTGCTGGACGAAATTGAGCTGTTTGTTGGAGGTGGTCACCCAGAAATCCGGGCGCTCGACGATGTCCTTCTCCTTGCTGACCCTGCCTTCCTCCCCGACGATGGTGGTGCTGCTCTTTTTGCCGAAGGGCGGATTGGTGAGCACCAGATCGAAGCGCTCACCCGGATCGGCGGCCAGGGAGTCGCCCACCTCGATGGGCTCGTAGTCCTGGCTGCCGATACCGTGTAGCAGCAGGTTCATGGCGCACAGGCGGGCGGTGGACTGCACCAGCTCCCAGCCCTTGAGGGCCCGTTCCTTGAGGAACTTGCGCTCGTCCCGGGTCAGGTGCGGAAAGTGTTCCACCACATAATCATGGGCGGCGAGCAGAAAGCCGCCGGTGCCACAGGCCGGGTCGCACACCGTCTCGCCCGGTTTCGGCTGCATCACGTCCACGATGGCGCGGATTAGCGGTCGCGGGGTGAAATACTGCCCGGCGCCAGACTTGGTGTCCTGGGCGTTCTTCTCCAGCAACCCTTCATAGGCGTCGCCCTTCACGTCGGCACTCATGGCCGACCAGTTCTCCTTGTCGATGAGATCGACGATCAGCCGCCGCAGCTTGGCCGGGTCCTGAAACTTGTTCTGCGCCTTGCCGAAGATCAGCCCCAGCAGTCCCGGCTCGCGCCCCAGCTTCTCCAGAATGTGGCGGTAGTGGTCGAACAGCTCATCGCCATCGCGGCTGAGTAGACTGGGCCAGTCGTAGCCTTCGGGTACCGGACTGGGCTGGTTCCACGGCGGCCGCGTACGCTCGTCGGCCATCTTCAGGAACAGCAGATAGGTGAGCTGCTCCACGTAGTCCCCGTAGGACATGCCGTCGTCGCGCAGGACGTTGCAGTAGTTCCAGAGTTTTTGGACGATGTGGGTGGAAGTCATGATTTCTTCTCGATCAGGGAAAGGGCGTGATCCAGGGCATCGATCAGCTCCGGCAGGTCATCCTTGAGCACGGTGAACAGACGCTGATAGCGGCTTCATCGAACAATACCTTCAGATCTTTTTCGATCGTTTTGCGGCGGAAGGGATTGCGCAGAATCTCCGGTGACGTGACATCCACCGGGCGTCCCTGGAACAAAGCAGAAAATTCCTCCTGCAGCGTGACCACCTTCCACAACGAAGGCGCCTTGCCCGGCTCGAACTCCCCCATCAGATCGATGTCGCTGTTCGGCCGCAACTCGCCCCGCGCCGCCGAGCCGAACAGGGATAGGCGGCGGATATGGTACTTGCGTGCCAGCGCTTCGAGGGCGGCACGAGGCACCTCGATGGTGTCACCGATCAGAATCACGTCATCGGTTTGCCCGGTCATTTTTCACCTCACGTTGCGAACGCCATTGTGGCGTCGGTTTCGGGTTCCTGTCCATCCGTATCTTCGTCGCCGTCGCTGGGCACCAGTTGCCCGGAAAACGCCTTGGCAAGAATGGCCTGACGCAGGCGCTCGGCGCGTTGTAGATTGGCCTCTACTTGGGCCTCGGTTTCGCGCAGGATGGAGAGGCGGCGTTCGACTTCGGTGACGATGCGGTGTTGTTCTTCAGCCGGTGGCAATGGAATAACAAGGGACTCAAATTTTGATTTATTTAAAATTGGCAAAGTGGTTGCCGAGGCATTATCAATTATTTGCTTTCTTCCAAACGGACTCACGGTGTAGTAATAAGTGTACTCCGAGCTCAAAGAACTGGATATAGGAATAAGCGCAATTAATCTGCTGATTGGTTGCACAGTTTACGCGCGCAATCCCCGCCTTCCCAATTGTTGCACCGATACATGTAACAAGCACAGAACCTGCTGGTAATAACCGACCTCGATTTACCCCCTTCTTAGAAAGGAATTCACGAGCCTTTACAACATTATAACCAGAATCTAGATCTGTTGGCTTTAGAAAAGGTATATTGCCACCAAAGTTTTCTGGATCTTTAGTTGATGGTGTAAAACCAGTTATCACCTCCCCTATTTGCGAATAAGTCGCCCACACCCACCCCTCCGGCAATTCAGGCAGATTGCGGGTATCGGGCGCGGCAGGTTCCTTGTATTTCTGTTTCCATTTGTCGTTTTTGGGCATCTTGCCCTTGGCCTTCATCTTGGCCAGTTCGGCTTCTTCCCATTTACGGCGGCGTTCGGCGAGAATGCGTTGCAAGAGTTGCTGGCCGGTTTCATAATCGCGTCCTTCCCGGCGGGCCAGTTCGGCCTCGGTTTCCACCAGACGGCCTTCGACGGCGGCCTTGAGCACAGCGGCCTTGTAGCGCTTCAGATTGGCCTGCACGCGCTTGAGACTGGCCACGCCTTCGTCGAGGCGGGAGAATTGTTTTTCGATTTCGGCGACGATTTGTTTTTGTTGGTTTAGGGGGGCAATGGGAATTGGAATTTGTTTGGCTTTTGCCCCGGAAAGCTCAAGAAATGTAGTACCACTTGCAAGACTCTCTGCAAGGTCTTTGCTCCCTTTCAGCCACCAGTACACATAATCTGGCAGAACACCACCTTTCAACACGAAGCTCTTGAAACCTTGATTGGTGCAGAGAGAGTTCGCGGCAATAGCGACATAGCCAATTGGTGCCCGGGAAGTAAAGAGCACCGTACCGGCAGGCACCATCCTAGCTGACGAATTCTCAAGCCCTCTCTGAGTGATATATCTGGCGCCATTACTAATAGTCTTCGCTGTGTAACCCGAGAGATCGGCTGGCGTCAGCCAAGGAATCGTTCCACCTTCGTAGTTGCCAGGATCGCTGGTTTTTGGGGTACCCCCCCACGACGTCAGCAATTTCACCCATCGTGGTCCACTTCCAGCCTAGCGGTAGATCCATGTCTTTGCTCTTCATGCCACCAACAACTCACTCAATTCTTCAATAACCTCCCTCAGCCTATCGCCCACTATTTGCTCCCTGTCCACGCCCGTTTTGTCATTTCGACCGAAGGGAGAAATCTTGTCCTAGCATCGATCAAGATTCCTCACTTCGTTCGGAATGACAGTGAGAGGATAACTCCTCGTTTCGTTCAGCACGGAAAAAGAAAAGAGCGGGGCCTTAGCGCTTTTCTTCATCCCACCAATGTCTCATTCCAGCCTGCCGCCCCCCCAGTTGAACCAACCTGCCCGCACCGGTTTTGTCATTTCGAGCCTTGTCTCGAACGAAGTGAGAGAACTTGCGAGAAATCTTGCAACTGTCCCAACATGGATGCTGATGCATCAGGATTTCTCCCTTCGGTCGAAATGACAGTGCGTGACATCATCAGCTATGAACTCACCGATATACCTCGTCATGGCTGCCAACATCCAGCAACAGAACTTCCTTTCCGGTGACCCGTACCGTCAACACGATACGGTAACTGTAAGTCAGGCTGACAGCCTGCAATCCTTGCAACTTGCCGCTCAGGGTATGCAGGCGTAGGCTGGGATCGAAGGGGTCGGTACTGAGTTTTTCCAGGGTCTCGGCGAAGCGGGGACGCAGGTCGGGATGGCGGGCGAGGAACTTGCGGGCACGGCGGTCGAAACTGGCAGTGGTGACGAGCGTCCAGCTCATTCGGCCGGAGCATCGTCCAAATGGGCTAGCAGGTCGGCAGCACTACGGTGACGGGTGACCCGGCCGGCCTCTACGTCTTCCAAAGAAGTGCGGATGCGGGCAAGCAAAGCCTCCTCCTGCATTTCCAGCAGTTCCTGGTAACGTTCCTCGCTGAGCACGACGTACTGGGGGCGGTTGTTCTTGATGATGTGCACCGGCCCTTGGGCCAGGGCCTCGTCCACTGCAGAGATGCCGCGGCGCTTGATTTCCTGGGCGGGAATGGTGTTCATGATGTTCTCCGGCACTGGTTTCGGTATCAATTACAGTCCTTTTTTCGACACCGGTCAAGCGGCCAAGGTTTCGTTCAATTCCTCGAGCATCTCGTTGAATCTGTCGCCAAACACCTGATACACCTTCCCCAGCCCGCCTTCCTGGGCAAAGGGCGCATATTCGAAGTCTTCCGGCTCTATGCCGAGGTTGGCGGCGATGTGGTCGCGGATCATTTCCAGCCAGTGGCGCTGTTCGTCGGTGAAGTGGACGCCGCGGTTCTCCTGTTCTGCCAGCCAGGCCCTGAAGTTGGCTTCGACGCGCTCGGGGAAGGGCACCAGTTCGTTGTCCTGGTGCATGGCGAAGCGCACCAGGGAGACGAGGTCGGTGAGGATACGGTGGCCGGCGGCGCCCTTGACCTTGTTCTTTTCCAGCGCGGCGTAGGCGGCCCAGAGCTGGTTTTCGTCCCACAGGCGCGGCGGGGCGTGGATCTTGTCAGCCAGTTCCTTGATGGCCTGGTAGTCGAGGCGGCGCTGGCGGTAGGGCTGGTTGTAGAGGATTTGCAGGGCGGTGATCTCGTCCTTGTGTTCCTGGAGGAACTGCTCGAAGGAG
>Ga0256832_1003016_pt1 | contig 11486 bp, 8 predicted proteins | sample 134614metaG_FD_190534 | JGI IMG/M metagenome (GOLD analysis project Ga0256832, IMG submission 190534) | Hydrothermal vent microbial communities from Lau Basin, Pacific Ocean - 134-614 | ecosystem: Environmental > Aquatic > Marine > Hydrothermal vents | place: Pacific Ocean: Lau Basin | collected...
CCTGCCCCTGCTGGACCTGGCCGACCTGAAAAAGGTCATTCAGTATTTGACCAATGAGGGCAAAGAAGAAATTGAGGACGAATATGGCCGCATCTCTACCGCATCCACTGCTGCCATCCTGCGCAAGATCGTGGAGCTGGAGCAGCAGGGAGCCGAACTGTTTTTTGGCGAACCTTCCTTTGAAGTCGAAGACCTGCTGCGCCAAAACGAAGAGGGCAGGGGCATTGTCTCTATCATCCGCCTGACGGACATTCAGGATCGCCCCAAGTTGTTTTCGACTTTTATGCTGCAATTGCTGGCTGAGGTCTATGCCACTTTTCCCGAAGAGGGCGATTTGGAAAAACCCAAACTGGTGATCTTCATAGACGAAGCCCATCTCATTTTTGAAGATGCCACCGATGCGCTGTTGGACCAAATCGAAGTCATTGTCAAACTCATTCGCTCCAAAGGCGTTGGGGTTTTCTTTGTTACGCAAAATCCGGCCGACATACCCGAAGACGTACTCGGGCAGTTGGGCATGAAAATCCAACACGCCCTGCGCGCCTTTACGGCTAAGGAACGGCGGGCCATCAAACTGGCCTCCGAAAACTATCCCCTGACGGATTTTTACGACGTGCCACAACTGCTCACGGAGCTGGGCATAGGTGAGGCTCTGGTGACTGCCCTGAACGAAAAAGGCATCCCCACACCACTGGTACACACCATGCTGAGAGCGCCCCAATCTCGTATGGATGTGCTGACGGAAAGAGAAATTGATGAAATTGTCGCCCAATCGGATTTGGTGCCCGTCTATAATCGCGAAATAGACCGCGACAGCGCTTATGAAATCCTGAGTGAAAAAATCGAACTGGCCCGTGAAGAAGAACATCGCCGCAAGTTGGAAGAGCAAATGGAGAGAGGGCGCAAAGCGAGCAGCCGCCGTCGTCGAAGAGAAAAGTCCACCATAGAAAAAGTCATGGACAGCACCACGACCCGCCAAATCGGAAGGACGCTGGCTCGGGAATTGGCCCGCGGGCTGCTCGGCGCTCTCGGCATTTCTTCCTCACGCCGTCGTCGCCGCCGGCGCAGATAGTAAAATGGGGAGCGAAGTGCGAAGTTTCGTTCCCCATTTTACGAAAGTATCTGCTTACGACCTTTTTTTCAGGAAAGTGTCCCAGGACATTTTTTTGTAGTAATCCTCCCCGAAGAAAGTAATGATGTGCCGGAAGTCCTGAGCGGATTTGTAGCCCGGTATGGATTGGATGAGTTCTTCGTTTTCGTCCAGAAAAACGCAGGTGGGGTAGCTGAGTTTTCCACGGGTGAGCTCGTAGGCCAATTGGTTGTAGCCGCGGCGGCCGGCCTGTACGAATTCGTATTTTTTGTTTTTAAATATTTGCTCTTTGCGTTGTTCGGCATTGAAGCGCACGGCGTAGTAATGCTCGTTGATGTATGCGGCGATTTCGGGATTTTGCAGCGTTTCTCTTTCCAATCTTTTGCACCACCCGCACCAATCGGTATAGAGGACGATCAGCACTTTGCGTTTTTCTTTCTTGAGGGCTTTTTCCATTTCCTCAAGGCTCATCCAGTGGATGGCGTCAGCTTGGGTTGGCGCGTTGGCGGCTATGTCTTTTGCTTCGGGATATTCTGTGGAGAGGTTTGTCTGAAAAGCAGAAAAAATAGCCGGGCTGAGGGTCAGGCCGAAGAGCAACAAAGCGGCAGCGCTGCGTTTCATAGGTTGTACTTTTAGATAAGGAACTGAAGTGCTGTGCAAAAATAACGCCTTAAAAACACAGGGAAGCCCTTTTTTATGCAGCTGCGCAGAAACTTTAAAGAAAGTTTAACTCTCAGACAGGCAGCTTACGCTTGTAAATGTCCCAACGGTCGTTTTCGAGCGAAAAACTTTGCTCCCATCGGGCCTCGGGCGGGAGTTGAGGTGTGGGGATGAGCAATTCTTTTTCCGATGCCGTATGAGCCAGACTTGAAGCGGCCGTGCCGAGGCGAATCTCATCCCATAAGCCGGCCTGCAGAAAGCTCCGGAGTATTTCGGCTCCCCCTTCGACCAGCAACCGGCGGATGTTGCGTGCAGCCAGCTCCTGCATGAGTTTTTGCAGGGCATGGGGCTCTTCGGGATAGGGCAGCCATTCTACGGAGGAGGGCAATGGGACTGCCGGAGGGCGGGAGCTGAAAAGCAGGGTGGGGGAATGGGGTTGGGGACGCTTGGGCAGGATTTGAGCCAGCCTGCCCCTGCGATCGAGCAGGATGCGGACAGGGCTTTCGCCAAACCATAACCTGTTTGTCAGCAAGGGGTTGTCCACGATGAAAGTGCCGCTGCCTGTGAGAATGGCGTCGCTTTCCTTGCGCCAGCGGTGAACGAGCCTTTGCGAAAGCGCTCCGGTAATCGGCACTCGCCGGCCTCTGATGCCCATGAAGCCGTTGGCGCTTTGCGCGCATTTGAGCAGGATGTAAGGGCGATTTTCCTCATAATAGATGCGTTGAGGGGCAATGAGCTCTCGCCCTTCTTCTGCCAGTACGCCTTCGACCACCTCTATGCCTGCGCTTTTCAGTATTTCTATTCCCCTCCCGCTGACTTCGGGATGAGGGTCTCTGACGGAGATGACCACGCGCTTGAAGCGTTCGCGGCGTATGAGATCGGTGCAGGCCGGCGTATTGCGATGGATGCAGCAAGGCTCTAAAGATACGTAAAGGGTGGATTCCGGAATGTGCCTGCGGTCTTCAGCAGCTACCGAACGAAAAGCTTCTACCTCTGCATGGGCGCCGCCGTATTTCTTGTGCCAGCCTTCGCCGAGGATGCGCCCCTGATGAACAATCACAGCCCCTACCAGCGGGTTGGGTGAGGTGCTGCCGGCTGCCAGGCGGGATAGCTCAAAGCAGCGTCTCATGAACTGTTCCTGCTCTCTTTCGCGTGTTGCTCTCAAAACTTCTTCTCGTTATGCTCAAAACAGGGGGGGCAGGATATGCGCCCCATAACCCTTAAATCATACCGCTTAGGGTGCCCAAAACATTTCAGCTTGGGCATGACAATTCCCTGTTCGTACTGCAAAGATGCAGAAAATAACCAATTTACGGTAGTCAAAATGGCAGACAAGCTGACTTTGCAAGGTGTTTTCTCCCTTTTTAAGCCCTATTTGTCCTGTGAGATACATTTTTTTGGCGCTTTTGAAAAAAAAATCGCTAAGAGATTTGTTTTTTTAACATGAATGCTGTATCTTTGCCGTGGAAAATATGGATAACTTTTATTTGCACGCCAAGGGAGTCTTTGGTTGTAAGCGATGAAGTTATCAAAAGAATCAGGGAAAAGGCGTAAGCTAAAGGTTTTGTAAGCCTTTAAGCAGGCTGGTTTTTACCTGATTTAAAGTCAAAACCCTCGGGTATTTTTTAACTAAAACCAAAGGACAGTGAAAAAACACAGAATCAAGCTCAAGAACTCCAATGAGAAGGTCATTTTGGATGAGAAGGGGTATGAATACCTCACTACAGACCCCAAAATGGTCAAATTGGACATTCTCAACAACCTTCGCCTCCACTCAACGGGGTGCGCGGTTTATCAAAAGACACAGAAAAAACGTGGGGGAAAAGGCAAAGTTGTTACTCTTTACCTGCACAAAGTTTTGGCTGAGAAGTTTTTGAAAGGGCAGAAGACCCGTGTCAAAAAACTCGTTGGAGCCAAAAACGGAAACAAGCTGGATTGTCGCATTGACAATCTGGTGTACCGTTCCCGTGCCACGGCCAGCCGCCTGCGCAAAACGCATAACCGCTGGGGCTTTACGGGGGTTTACAAAGAAGGCAAACGCTTCCGCGCAGTCATATCCGATCGAGGTAGATCGTATCACCTCGGGATGTTCGACACGCCGGAAGAAGCAGCTCTTGCCTACAACAAAAAGTCCAAAGAGCTTTTTGGCGATGAAGGCAAGATCAACTACATCCCCCGTGCGCGTTTAAAAGAGATCAAGGAAATGATCAAGAATCGCCCGCCTCGCGTAGAAACGCGCGGGCGTAAGCGCAAGCACAAGATTTGAAGGGAACCCATTTTTCCGAGGGTTTGACTTTCAGAATCTCCAAAAGTGGGCGGAAAAACGCAAGTTTTTTCGCCCCTTTTTGTTTCTTGCATTTGGCAATATTCCCTATCATTGCAGCACGAAAGCGCGGATGCAGGTGTGCAGCCCGCTCTCGGGAAGCTTAAACAAATAAGATTTAGCATCGTATGGGTTGGTTCAAACGCCTGAAAGACGGCATTCAGACAGCTACCAAGTATAAGCGCGAAGCGCCGGATGGCCTGTGGTATCAGTGCAAAAGCTGCGGAGAAACTTCCACCAGCAAGGAATTGGAGGAAAACTTCTTCAAGTGCCCCAAGTGCAACTATCACACCCGTATGAGCTCCGCTCAGTATTTTGATATGCTCTTCGATGGCAGATATACCGAGTTGTTTGCCAACCTGGTCTCCGTGGACCGCCTGGAGTTTACGGACATTAAATCTTACAAAGACCGCCTTGAAGCCGCGCGCAAGAAGACCCGGCTCCGGGATGCCGTTGCCGTGGCAGAGGGCAAGGTCAAAAAATATCCTCTCATTATTGCCGCCATGGATTTTTCCTTTATCGGAGGGTCTATGGGCTCCGTGGTGGGAGAGAAAATAGCGCGGGCCATAGATCGCGCCGTCGAAACCCGAACGCCCTTTCTCATGATCTCCAAGTCGGGAGGTGCCCGCATGATGGAGTCTGCCTTTTCGCTGATGCAAATGGCTAAGACGGCGGCCAAGCTCACCCGTTTGGCGAAAGCCAAAGTGCCCTATCTCTCCCTGATGACCGACCCTACTTCGGGCGGTGTTACGGCTTCTTTTGCCATGCTGGGCGACATCAATTTTGCCGAGCCTAAAGCGCTGATCGCCTTTGCAGGCCCGCGCGTAATCAAAGAAACCATCAAAAGGGATTTGCCGGAGGGCTTCCAGTCTTCGGAATTCCTGCTCGAACACGGGTTCCTCGACTTCATCGTCGATCGCAAAGACCTCAAAGATACGGTGGGCGACCTGCTGCAACTCTTTGCGGATAAGCACAGGCATGAAAGCAGGCCGCAGGGCCATCAGGAAACAGCTGTCTCAGCAGGAAGCAGCAAGTAAAAAGCCTTTTCCAAAGGATTGAAATTCGAAATCATGAAATCGAGCACTTTGGAGCCGTAAGCAGCGTAGTACGGCAGGAAATTGGCGTGGCGCTCCTGCAGTTTTCCTCCCGGGAAAAGGTTGTCGTGCAGCTTTTGCAACTGTGCCAGCTCTTGCTCGTGCTTGCGCTTTTCGGCTTTGAGCATCTTTTTCTCTAACTTTTCCAGTTCTTTTTCAGCGCTTCTGGCGCGGGCCCGGGTGGCGGCGAGCAAGGTGGGATCTATGGCTTCGGCTTTTCTTTCAATTTGTTGAAAGAGCGCTTTCATCTGTTTTTTTTCTTCGCTCAAATGCAGGGAGCGGCCGCCAGCCCTTTGCAGGCGTTGGCTGAGTAGCTGCTCCGGAGGCAGAAACAGCTCCTCCGGGCTGATACCTGTTTTTTTCATGAGCCGGACGTCATTTGGCGAAAGCCAAAGGGCCGAATTGCGCCTGACAAGCATGGGAAAGGGGATGCCAAAACGCTCAAACTGCCCGGGGCGCTCCATCCAGTAAGCCAGTTCGCCGCCGCCGCCCACGTAGGCCAGGTTGGGCAAGATGTGCTCCTGAAAAAGCGGCCGCATGACCACATTGGGGCTGAAGCGTTCGGGCTGCTCTTTCAGCTCGCGCAACATTTCTTCTTCCGTGAAATGCAAATCCGTATGGCGTATGCGGAAGCCACTGCCTTCGGGCACAATGAGCCGGCGGAAGTCGTCGGTCATGTAGAAGAGGTTGATCTCGCGGGCATGGGCCTGAGGGCGATAACCGAGCTGTTTCAAATGCTGTTGGGTGCTTTCCACAGCTTCCTGTGAAGGTCTGTCAAACAGTTCTTTTTTAAATTGAGGGATGAAGGAGCGTTTTAGTTCGGCCTCATCCGTTTGCAGGACGAGCAGGCCGTATTTCCCGAAGAGCTCGCGCAGCAGTCGGGCCATGGCCGGGCCGTATCGGGTATGGCTTCGAAAAATCTCTGCTATGCGACGGGCAATGGGGTGGCCGTTGAGCGCTTTTTCGAGTTCTTGCAAGGGCTCTTCCAAGGTTTGGGTGGATAGCCTTCCCACCGGGCCGCCTGCCTGAGATTGCCAGCAAATGTCGTGTTCGCCCAAGTGCGCACAGGCGATTTCTTCAAAATCGTGGTCTTCGGCGCCGAGGATGAAGACGGGTATGACGCGATGGCCTTCGGGTATTTTTTCTTCCCAACGTCGGGCCAGCGCTATGGCGGATGCGATTTTGTAGATGAAGTACAAGGGCCCCGTAAACAGCACGGGCTGGTGGGCCGTGCAGACCGTAAAAGTGTTTTCGGACAGCAGGGCGCGGAGGTTTTCTTCTTCGGCTTTCGCCAAATGATGCCCGCTGTACTGTTTGCTCAACACGCTGTGCAGCAGTTTGCGGTCGGTGGGGTAGCGCTTGCGCAGGGCCAAAATTTGCCGAAAGGCATCTTCTTCAGCTTTATGGGGAAGCAGCTTTTGCAGCTTGTCTTCGCCCAGCCAGTAGTCGCGGTCTCTGGGACTGAGTTGGGGAATGTCGCGGGGCGAAATTTTGAGAAGCTGTAGAGGCATGCCTTTTCGGTTTTTAAAGTAACGGCATAACGGTATAATTGTTCAGTTTGTATAGTTTTACTCTGTTTTGCACCTTTGCACAACTCAACCGCTGTGCGATGCCGGAAACCATCTCCATAGAAACTTTCTTTAAGCGCAAAAATGAAGTCCTGCTGTTGGATGTGCGCACGCCTGCGGAGTACGCGCAGGGGCACATTCCGGGGGCGGTGAGTTTTCCGCTTTTCAGCAATGAGGAGCGGGCGGAGGTGGGTACGCTGTATAAGCAGCAAAGCCCGCAGGCGGCTATGGAGCGGGGTTTGGAACTGGTGGGGCCTAAGATGGCGGGTTTTGTGCGCCGTGCGCGGGAGCTGGCTGCGGGGCGGGAGCTCGTCGTACATTGTTGGCGTGGTGGCAAACGCAGCGGCAGCATGGCTTGGTTGCTGAGTATGGCAGGTATGCAGGTGAGTGCCATAGAAGGGGGCTATAAGGCCTATCGCCGCTATGTGCTGGAGCAGCTGGAGCATCCCCGTTGGAAATTTTTCATCCTTTCGGGAAAAACCGGCTCCGGCAAAACAGATGTGCTCCACGAGCTCAGGAAACAGGGCGCCCAAGTGGTGGACCTCGAAGGCCTGGCCTGTCATCGCGGCTCTGCTTTTGGTGCATTGGGCCAGGAGCCGCAACCCACTACGGAGCACTTTGCCAACCTGCTTTACGATGCACTCTCCAAAACAGACCCGCAGCAGCCCGTTTGGTTGGAAAACGAAAGCCGCAGCATCGGGCGGGTTTTTCTGCCTGAGGGCTTTTGGAAAGCCATGCTGCGCTCACCGAAATTCACCATTGAAATTCCGTTGGAAAGGCGCATTCAACGCCTGCTGCGAGACTACGCCGGCTTTCCACCGGAAGAGCTGAAAGCCGCTTTCCAAAAAATCGCCAAAAGACTCGGAGGCCTGCATCTCAGGCAGGCCCTCGAAGCCATAGACTCCGGCAATCCGGCCACAGCCGCTGCCCTGGCCCTGCGCTACTACGACAAGGCTTATGGCAAGGGAAAACTGCCCGAAGGCATCCAAAAAGGCCCTGAGTCCGTCCTTACTTTTGGCACGGACTCAGAGGCGGAAATAGCGGCTGCGCTTTTGCAAAAAGCATTGTTGAGCGGACTTCAGTCCGCTAATTAGTACCGCGTGCTTTAGCGCGCGTACAACAGCCCGCGATGCGAAGCGAGCGTAAAATCACATTAGAACGCTTCGCGTTCCACATTAGAGCCGAAGGCTCCACATTAGGCGCAAAGCGCCCTCTTCTCATTGACAGCAGGCAAAATACCCTTTACCACAGCTCACCTCAGAGGTGCTGGCCACGGCTTTGAGCTTTCTGGAGTGCCCACAGTCAATAGCGCCACTTCCTCCGGAGGCACATTCTTTTTGCGCCTCTTCCGTATCGGGCAGGCAGCCACAGCTCATGCTTTTTACTGCAGCCTCTATGTCGGGGACAAAACCGCTCATGTCCTTTTTCAAAAAGGCTTTTTTAAATTTGTTGCCCTTCATCTTACTGATGCCATAAGCGTTGTCTCCCAAAACGTAAACCGTAGCACTTGCATCCGCAGCGCTGCCAATGACCAGGCGGCCTTTGGCGTATTCTCTCAACTCGAGTTCGCCCGAAAGCGAGGGGGTGCTTTTGGGTTGTGCCAAATAAAACTCGTCAAAAAACGGGTTGTAAAAAAGGGCAAAGTCATCTCCTGTAACATACATGACCTTTTTGCGGTTCTGCGAAGGCGCTTTCGAAGAAGAATCTGTAGTCTCCGCCTGACTATCGGCCGGAGCCCAACAGCCAACGTACACGAATAAACCGCATAGCAACAAAATGAGGGGTGAGGTTTTCATAGATGCAATGTTTTTGTGTGAGGAAAAAGATGTCAATTGCAAAGATAATGAAAAACAATGAAAAATGTGTATTATTTTTTGAGGTGTTTAGTGTTTGGTGGAATCGGGGAAATCGGGGAAATCGGTGGAATTGGCAGAAGCGGTGAAATCGGTGGAATCGGGGAGATTGGGGGAATCGGGAGAAGTTCAATGTCCCGCGATGCGAAGCGAGCGTAAAATCACATTAGAACGCTTCGCGTTCCACATTAGAGCCGAAGGCTCCACATTAGGCGCGAAGCGCCCACATTTCCCTATCTTTGCTCCAAAATCAAACTCTCACCACCCATGTCCAAACTCCCATACCCTCTGACCCGATACAGCCACGGCGCCGGTTGCGGCTGTAAGATTGCTCCTGCCGTTTTGGACGGCATTTTGGCGGAAGCCGGAAAAAGCAAGTTTTATGCCGAATTGTTGGTCGGCAACTCAACCCGCGATGATGCGGCGGTTTATGACCTTGGCGATGGCACGGGCATTGTCAGCACCACGGATTTTTTCATGCCCATTGTGGACAGCCCCGAAGACTTTGGGCGCATTGCGGCGGTGAATGCCATCAGCGACATTTACGCTATGGGGGGCAGGCCGCTCATGGCGATTGCCATACTGGGTTGGCCGGTTGATAAGCTGCCGACCGAGGTGGCCGGCGAGGTGGTGCGCGGCGGGCGCCTGGCCTGTGAAGAGGCGGGCATTCCCCTTGCGGGCGGGCATAGTATTGACTCGCCGGAGCCCATCTTTGGTCTGGCCGTGACGGGGCGCGTATCCATTAAGCACCTCAAGAAAAACGAAGGCGCCCGCGAAGGCGATTACCTCTTTCTGACGAAGGGCCTCGGCGTAGGCGTTTTGGCGACGGCCCAAAAGCAGGGCAAGGTGAGTGAAGAACACTTCCTGCTGGCACGCAACTCCATGGCAACGCTCAACAAGGCAGGGGAACTGCTGGGGCAGCAGGAATACGTGCATGCCATGACCGATGTGACGGGCTTTGGCCTGTTGGGCCACCTCAAAGAAATGGTCGAGGCCTCTGGTTTGCAGGCGGAAATCGAATTTGACAAGGTGCCTCTGCTCGATGAGCAGGTCATTCATCACTATCTCGACCTCGGCTGCATCCCCGGCGGCACAAATCGAAACTGGAAGAGCTACGGACAGAGCGTGAGTCCCATAGAAGAGCGACAACGCCAAATCCTCTGCGACCCACAGACCAGCGGAGGCCTGCTCGTCGCCGTGGCGCCCGATGCAATCGAAGATTTCAGGGCGCTCATGGCAAATGCAGGATGGCAGGACATACAAGCTCTCGGCCGTATGAAAGCGCCGGAGGGCAATTACAGGGTAGAGGTGCGCTAAACCCCTGCAAGTGGGGAGTGTCCAAAAGCAGATGCCCCTTACGGGCATCTTCCTTTGTATGCAAAAACCTCAACCTTATGCGCTTTCTCTACACCTTTTTACTGCTTTGTGCTGTACTTGCGGCACGAGCTCAGACCAATGTACGTGCCTGGTATGCCGAAGGGCAGGTCTGGGTGGTTTGGGAATTGGACCTGCCTTTGCCCGAGACTTATGGCATTTATGCCTCTTCGCAGCCTTTTTCCAACATCGAAGATGCCATTTTACTCGGCAGGCCCTTTTATCTGGAGTATCTGCCCTTTGCCCTGCGCGCGCAGATAGACAGCAGCATGAATTACCGGATTCCCGATGGCATGGGGGGCATCTATGAGTTGGCTCCCAACGAAGGCCTTTTTGTGGCCACGCCGCATCAAGCCGGCGCTATGTACTTTGCCGTGACGGCCTGGGGAGATTCCCTGGTGCAGGAGGGCGTCAACATCACGGATGATGCCGTTCCCTTTAGCTATGAGCCTGAGAATGATCCTGTGGAGTGCCATTTGCAAACGACCTTACCCTCGCCTTCCAATCCGGATTACACTTGCCGCGTATATGTGCTCTGGGCAGACGGCCGGCAAAACTACTGGGAGAGCCGCCCGGATTTTCCGGTCATGGCCAATGCGGCCAAAAACGGCATGCCCTCGCTTTTCATCGCCTGTGTGCCCAATGATTTTGACAATTCCGAGCCGGTGCCCCTGACCATCTGGCTGCACGGAGGGCAGGGCGACGCCCAGCAGTCTGTGCCGGGCAAGCGCAGAATCATTGACATTGACCCCGAGGAGGGCATTTTGGTCGCTCACAACGACGACGTCATTGGCTGGCGCGTGGATGAGCCTCATCTGGGGGGCAAAACCTGGCATTTTGGCTGGCGAAAAAACTGGGACCCCTTTACGCAATTGGATTTGCCTTTGACGACTGATACGGTCATCAATTATACCCAACGCCGCTATCTTTGGATAGACGAGTGGCTGATCAAGAACTTCAACGTGGACCCCAAGCGCATCAACCTCAATGGCCACAGCATGGGATCGGCAGGCTGCACGGCCCTGGCGAAGTGCTATCCGTCGCATTATGCTTCGGCAGCCATACACAGCAACGGCTTTCAGGGGCCCGGAACGGTGAATGCAGCCATCGTCTTCGGAAATGCCGCTCAGAATTTCCCCACCAATTTAGTCAATCGGGAGGGCCAGCCCGTGCGCTTTTACGACTTGTGGAATCTCATAGACAACTGTTCGCCGGAGCGCGACTGGCCGCTGATGCGCACCTGGCATGGCAAGCAGGATGCCAACGATGCCATGGCCTGGGACGCCGATGTGGTCGAAAATTATCGCCTGGCTGATTCCCTCGGCATGGGCGTGCAAATCTTTTGGAGTGAGCGTGGCCACAATCTGAACACCTCACCCATAGACCACTGGTATCACGGCAATCAGCCCGATGAGCAAATCGCCTATGACAATACCGATTACGAAGAGGCCCATTTTCGCTCCGACACTTGGTTGCCGGCTTTCTTCAACCATCGCTTAGACGACCAGGCACGTGCCCCGGGCG
>Ga0256832_1003017_pt1 | contig 11486 bp, 9 predicted proteins | sample 134614metaG_FD_190534 | JGI IMG/M metagenome (GOLD analysis project Ga0256832, IMG submission 190534) | Hydrothermal vent microbial communities from Lau Basin, Pacific Ocean - 134-614 | ecosystem: Environmental > Aquatic > Marine > Hydrothermal vents | place: Pacific Ocean: Lau Basin | collected...
CCGCCCATGCCGGACATGCCGCCCATGCCGGACATGCCGCCCATGCCGGACATGCCGCCCATGCCGGACATGCCGCCCATGCCGGACATGCCGCCCATGCCGGACATGCCGCCCATGCCGGACATACCGCCCATGCCGGACATGCCAACCATGCCGGAAGCGCTGCCGGTTCTGGTCCACTGGGTGCAAACCCAGCCGCTACCATGCGAGCCGGTGTAACCGCTCATGCCGGACATACCGGACATGCCACTCATACCACCCATGCCACTCATACCACCCATGCCGGACATGCCACCCATACCGGACATGCCACCCATGCCGGACATGCCGCCCATGCCGGACATGCCATCCATGCCGGACATACCCTGCTGCGCCATTGCCGGCGCAACCAACATGGTCGCACCCAACAGAGCGGCAGTGGCAAGTTTCCTGATTTTCCTGTACCTGGCCATTGTCATCTCCCAGATCGCCTTGTGATTAAGACGCGCCGCGATGGGGCGACCATGACCGTCGCGGCGCGTATGGTACGGCGTCAGTCGCCGGCCTTGTGCCAGCCGCGAATGTCATAGGGGCCGGTCATGCCCGGATGGATGAATGGCGTATACCAGGCACCCTGATCCTCGAGAAATCTGAGGCTTGCCGGATAGGGCGGGATTATCCCGGTGAGGGCGCGGGCATACCATGCTTCATCCTTCGGATATTCCGTTACCACCGGCGCCCATTCGGGCCTGTGCCAGGGCTCCAGTCCGGCAATGAACACTTTTGCCCCCTCGGCGGCCGCTGACTGGGCCGCCGAGATCAGGAGCACGAACGGAATGATGAATTTCACGGCCAATCCCCCCTTGAAAGGCCCGCAGAAACGGGCTCCGTATGACCCTTGTTTATGGGGCCGCCATGGCCGATCAATCGATATCGGGGGTGTTGTGCGCCGCCAGCCGGCGCCTCGGAAGGCGAAGTCTGTCAGATTGTCAGACCGTCGCGGAGGCCTGGCGGCAATGCGCCGGAATCCATGGGCGCCGGTCTGCCAGATCCGACATGACAAAATGGCATGTTTTGGGTGCGACATTCCGCCGCATCCGGGCCGGGAAACGCTTGTGCCCCCCTGCACGCGGGAAACCGCGCGCTCCGTTCCTTTCGGATACCCTTATTCGGCGAATCGCATCCGATCACCGCCGGGCAAGGCCTGCCGGGCGGGGAAAAGCGATGAAATCATGCGTTCGATGGCGCCCCGCGAGGTCATCCTGCCCTAGCGCAGGCTGGCTTCTATGTTGCCCCCGTCCACCGTCAGCACATGCGCCGTGGTGCGCTCTGCCTGGGCGAGGGCCACGAAGCCTTCCGCCACGTGGCGCGCTTCCACCTCGCGTTTGAGCAGGTTGCCGGCCATGTAGGTTTCCTCGTCGATCCCGCGGGCGCGGGCGCGTTTGGCGATGAATTCGTCATCGAGAAGCCCCGAGCGGATGCGGTCGGCGTTGATGCCGTTGGCGCGGATCCCTTCGGCTCCGAGCTCCAGCGCGAGCTGCTTGACGAGAAAGAAGGTCGTGGCCTTGGGCAGGCCATAGGCGCCGAAATTCCTGCCGGGATTCACCGCCTGCTTGGAGACGTTGAACAGAAGCTGCCCCCCGCGCCCCTGGGCGCGCAGCACTGCCACGCTGGCCTGGGCGAAGGCGAGATGGGCGAAGAAATTAAGCTCGAAGCTCTTGCGCAGGAGCGCATCATCGAGATCGGCGATCTCGCCCGTCCAGGCCGCGCCGGCGTTGGACACCAGAATATCCAGCCCGCCAAATCGCGCGACCGCCCCCGCCACCGCGCGTTCCGCCGCGCCGTTTGTGGTGATGTCGAGCGCGATGCCGCCGTGGTGCGGGCCCAGTGCGCCAAGCGCCTTGTCCAGCGCCTCCTGCGAGAGATCCACGAGGAAGACGCTGGCCCCGCGCGCGGCGAAGGCCTCTGCCGTGGCGAACCCGATGGCACCCGCGCCGCCGGTAACCAGCACCACCCGTCCGGCGAATTCGGGGCGGGCGCGGCCAAGCTTGGCCTGCTCGAGCGCCCAGTATTCCATGTCGAAGAGCTGCGCCTCGTCCACCGGGCGATAGCCGCCGGCATCCTGTGCCATGGCCATGGCGCGGATGTTCTGCTCGGCGAGATCGGCGGCGGCCGCTGCGGCGCTGGCGTCCTGCCCGATGCCGGCGATGCCGAGGCCGGGGATCCAGGCCACGTTCGGCGCCGGATTGAGCAGGCGCCTGCCCTCGGGGAAGCGGCTGGCGTTGGCCTCGAAATAGGCGCGGTAGCGGCGGGCATAATCCTGCACGGCAGCGGCGATGTCGGCGCCCGGTTCCAGCAGCACGGGGGTGTTCTTGGTGCGGATCACGTGATCTGGCGTGGCCACGCCTGCCTGAGCGAGTTCTTCCAGATCGGCGCGCGAGAGAAAGGCGCTGATTTCGTCGCTCTGGCGCAGATCGATCACCCGCATCGGCGCATCGCGATCGCCTTCGTGTTCGGCGGTGATCGCGCCAACTGCGCCACGAAGCGCCGGCAGCACGTCGCCCGGTGTGCGCGGGGCGGGGGCGGCGGAGCGGCGCGGGGCCGGCTTGCGATTGGCGGCGAACCATTCCTCGACGGCATTCGTCTGCGCGATCAGCCGCCCGTAGGCCTTGCGCGCGCTGTCGCCAAAGGCGAAATGGCCGTGGTTGAGCAGGATCAGCCCCTCGACCTCGGGGTTTTCGTCAAAGATTTCGGCCGCGGCCCGGCCCAGATCGAAGCCCGGCTTGAAGAAGGGCACCACGCCGACGCGCTCGCCGAAGATCTCACGGATCACCGCACGCGCCTCGGGAAGATCCGCCAGCGCGATCATCGCCGTGGCATGGGTGTGATTGATGAAGCGGTGCGGCAGGAAGGCGTGCAGCAGGCTTTCGATCGAAGGGTAGGGGCCGGAGGCATCCAGCATGGCGCCGCGCAGGGCGTTCACCATGTCTTCGTCCGTCAGCCGCTCGAGGCGGCGCAGCGCGCGCACCGGCTCCAGCCACAGCCCCGGCATGCCTTCTCTGGTGATGGTGGCAAGATCATGGCCGGAGCCTTTCACATGCATCACCTCCCGCTCCGTGCCGAACAGATCCGGGCGCGTCACCTTGACGGAGGTATTGCCCCCGCCGTGGAGCACAAGATCGGGATCCGAGCCGATCAGGCGTGAGGCATAGAGCTGAAGGGCCAGGGCCCTGTCGGCTTCGCTTTCGCCCGCTGCCGCGGCGATTTTCGCCGCTTCGGACTCGGTCCATCTGTTTTCTGTCATGATTTGTCCGTGCTAGAGAGAGTGGGATGTTCGATTTGCCACAAGCACTTTGACAAAAGTCAAAAGAAAGTGTCAAGTATCAAGAAGTGATGGGCAGGCATACCATGCAGACACCGACACGCAGGCGGACGACCGGAGTTGTCTCGGGCGAGAGCATCGTCATCGAGGCGGCGTGGATGTATTTTCACGAGGGCAAGAAGCAATCGCAGATCGCCGAGCAGCTCGGTGTTTCACGCGCGACCATCGTCAATTGCCTGCAGGAGGCGCGGGAGCGGGGCATCGTGCGCATCAGCCTGGCGCCGGAGGCCTTCACCGGCCACCGCCTCGCGGAAGAGCTGCGCGAGCGTTTCGGGCTGACGGCGGCCTATGTGGTGCCCGATGCGACCGCCATGAGCGAGGAGGGCACGCTGGTGCGCGTGGCGCGGGGGGCGGCGGAATGGTTGCCGGCGCTCATCGGGCCGGGCGACAGGCTGGGGGTTTCCTGGGGGCGCACCGTCTATGAGGTGGCCGAGGCGATGGAGCCCACCCGCACCGAGGACGTTTCGGTTTCGCAGCTTGTGGGCTCGATGGCCACGCCCTACGGCTTCACCGCCGAGATCTGCTCGGCCCATCTGGCGATGAAGCTCGGGGCGAAACTCGTCAACCTGCACGCCCCTGCGGTGCTCTCGGATCCTGATCTTGCCCGCCGGCTGCGCGCCGAGCCGATCATCGCAGCCCAGCTCGATGCGCTGGAGCATTGCAACAAGGCGATCTTCGCCGCCGGCTCGGCCAATCATGAAAGCCATATCGTCAGCTCGGGCGTGGCCAGCCACGAGGAGCTGGACTGGTATGTACGCCACGGCGCGACGGGGGTTCTGTGCGGGCGTTTCATCGATGCCGAGGGCCGCTCGGTGCCCGGCGCGCTGGATGACCGGATGATCGGGGTCGAGCTTGACAAGCTCCAGGGGCTCGACATGGGGCTTCTGGTCTCGGTGGGGCCGGACAAGGTCCGCCCCATGCTCTCGGCCATCGCCGGGGGCTATGTCACCCATGTCGTGACATCGGCCTCCACCGCCGAGGCGATGCTGCGGGCGGAGGCCGGGGCGTAAGCGCCCGCCCCGACGGGGGGCGGTGCGGACGCATGCCCGGCTCGCTTCGCGCCGGGCATGGCGAATCCGGATGGACGCGACAGACTTCAGCCCGCCGCGCGTTCGGGGAACATCGCCGCCAGCCCCTCGGGCGAGGCCTCGCAGATGCCGCGCTCGGTGATGAGGCCGGTCACCAGCCGGCGCGGGGTGACGTCAAAGGCGGGGTTGCCGCCCGGCGTGCCGTCGGGGCTGATCTGCACCTCCGTGACCGTGCCGTCGGCCAGCTTGCCCTGCACATGGGTCACTTCGTGATCGTCACGCTCCTCGATCGGGATTTCGGCCACGCCGTCCTGCACCGTCCAGTCGATGGTGGGCGAGGGCAGGGCCACATAGAAGGGCACGCCGTTGTCATGCGCCGCGAGCGCCTTGAGGTAGGTGCCGATCTTGTTGCACACATCGCCATGCGCGGTGGTGCGGTCGGTGCCGACGATCACCATGTCCACCTGCCCGTGCTGCATCAGGTGGCCGCCGGCGTTATCGACGATCAGGTGATGCGGGATGCCGTGGCTGTTCATCTCCCAGGCCGTCAACAGCGCGCCCTGGTTGCGCGGGCGGGTTTCATCGACCCAGACATGGATCGGGATCCCCGCCTCGACGGCATGATACATCGGGCTGGTGGCGGTGCCCCAGTCCACCGTGGCGAGCCAGCCGGCGTTGCAATGGGTGAGGATGTTGACGGGCTCGCCGGGTTTCTTCTTCGCCGCAATTTCGCGGATGATCTCGAGCCCGTGCACGCCGATCATGCGGTTGGTTTCCACGTCCTCGTCGCAGATCTCGAGCGCCCGCCTGTGAGCCGCTTCGGCGCGCTCGGCCTCGGGGAGCGGGCGCAGCAGATTGCGCATCTCGTCCAGCGCCCAGCGCAGGTTGATCGCGGTGGGGCGGGTGGCGTGGAGCTCTTCCCAGGCCTCGTCGAGATTGGCGTCCGATGGATCGCGCTTCATCTCCTCGGCGATCGCATGGGCCGCGGTGGCCCCGATCAGCGGCGCGCCGCGCACCCACATGTCGCGGATCGCGTCGGCGAAATCCTTGCGTGTCACCAGATCGACCACCCGGAATTCATGCGGCAGCCAGCGCTGGTCGATGATCTGCACGCGCTGCGCAGCATCGTCATACCAGATCGAGCGGTAATGTTTGTCGCCTACTTTCATGCCCAGTCCTTCCTTTCGATCTCGCGTGCCAGCGAAAGGGCTGTGCCCATCCCGGCGATTTCTCCGCGGCCAACCGCCAGCGCCCTAGCCAGCCTGAGGCCGCGCCCTTCGCATTCGGCGCGCAGGGCTTCATCCTCGATCGTATCGTTCTCGGCGATATGGGCGAGGCTCAGGGTGCGGCGGATCATCTCGATGCCGGCAAAGCCGAGCGTATCGCGCCAGATATGGGCAAGGCGGCGTGCGAGCGCCTGCTCGGCGCCAAGCACGTCGCCCTGATCCTCGAACAGGCTGGCCTGATAGAGTATGCCCCTGCGCTCGCTGCGCCACAGCCGGCTGAATTCGGCCTCGAAGGCCTCCCAGATGCCGGCGATGGTGGCGAGGATCCATTCCTGATATTCCGCGCGCCTGGCCTCATCGGCGATATGGCCGGGCATGGCGTAATAGGCCATGAAGAAATTGGCCAGCAGCATGCCGATGTCAAAGCCCATCGGGCCGTAATGGGCGAATTCCGGGTCGATCACACGGGTTTCGTTTTCGGTGCACATGATCGAGCCGGTATGCAGATCGCCGTGCAGCATGGTTTCGGCGTTGTTGGCGAAGGCGGCCTTCAGTTCCTGCGCGGCGATCTTCAGATCGCTGTCGGCGCGCAGGCGCTTCACCAGCGGATCGAGGCCGGGCGTGTGGTGGTTCATCTCCGCTTCGAAATAGGGATCGGAGAAGACGAGATTCTCGGTGATGTCGTCAAGCTCCACATTGCCCAGAAACAGCGCCGCATCGGCCTTGCGCCGGGCCGTATCCATGGAAAGATCGGAGCCGCGGAAAAGCGTGCGGGCGCAGAATTCGCCCATGCGCCGCGCCAGCCCCTCCACCTTTTCGCCCGCCATCAGCTTGTGGCGCAGGATCACATGCGGGGTGAGATATTCCATCACGATCAGCGCCTGATCCTCGTCGAAATGATAGACTTCCGGCACCGAGCCCGGATCGCGCTCGGCCTGACGGATCAGGGCGTGATACTCGAAAAAGGCGCGCTTGAGCGGCAGCGGCCAGGCATCGCCCACGAGGCGCACGTAAGGGAGCGCCTGCTTCACGATCACCGCGCCCTTCGGGCTTTTCACGATGAAGACGAGATTGAGATTGCCGTCCCCCACCTCGCGGACGTCCCATTGGCCCGTGTCGCCCCCGAGCCTTTCAACGACGGCGTCCACATGCCCAAGCCGTTCGGCCAGTGTCTCGCTTGTCAGGGGTTCATAGGATGTGTCGGTCACGCTGCCCTCCCGATTGCAGTGCGCTTCTTCGGCCAGCATTGTGATGCGCATACCATTTGTCAATACCTATTGACATAAGTAATCATTGAGCTAAGACTTGCCCGCAAGGGAGAGAGCGGCATGGCCACGGCAGCCTTGGAAATTTCGGGACTGACGAAAAGCTTCGGAACGAACCGGGTCTTGCGGGGGCTGGACATGGTGCTCAACCGGGGCGAGGTAACGGTGCTGATGGGCGCCAATGGCGCCGGCAAATCGACGCTGGTCAAGGTGATCTGCGGCGTGCACCAGGCCGATGGCGGCAGCATGCGGCTGGGTGGCAGGCCCTTCGCGCCGCGCAACCCGATCGAGGCCATCCGCGCCGGGGTGGTGACGGTGCATCAGAACATCAACGATGGCGTGATCCCCGATCTCGACGTGGCTTCGAACCTGCTGCTCGATACCCTGGCCGAACCGGGGGGCGGAATTTTCCTCAGGGAGCGGGATCTGCGCCGCCGGGCGCGGGAGATCGCCGCCTCGATGCGCCTCGAGGTGGATGTGCGCCGCCCGGTGCGCGAACTGCAGCTGGCCGACCGTCAGCTGGTGGCCATCGCGCGCGCCATGGCCCGCAGGCCCGAGCTGCTTATCCTCGACGAGCCGACCTCGTCGCTCTCCGCGGCCGAGGCCGAGCGGCTGTTTGCCCTGCTGGACCGCCTGCGCGATCAGGGCGTGGCGATCCTCTATATCTCGCATCGCACGTCCGATATCCGCCGCATGGCCGACCGCATATATGCCATGCGCGACGGCGCCATCGTCGGGGAGTTCAGCGAAAAGCCGCTCGATTACGAGGGGGCGGTAACGGCGATGCTCGGCCAGGGGCTTGACGAAATCCGCCTCGATCACAACCCGCCCGGAGCGCCGGTGATGGAGCTTCGCGACGTGGTGATGGCGCCCGGCGCGGAGCCCGTCAATCTGACCATATACCGCGACGAGGTGCTGACGATCACCGGGCTTGTCGGGGCGGGCAAGACGCTCCTTGCCGATATCCTCTTCGGCCAGCGCCAGCCGGTATCGGGCGAGATTCTGCTCGAGGGGCGGCCCTACCGCCCGGAGAACGCGCGTGATGCGATCGAAGCGGGCGTTTTCCTCTGCCCGAAGGACAGGGGCACCACCGGCATCCTGCGGGATCATTCCCTGACAAGGAATATCACGGTGCCGTTTCTGGAGCGGTTCTCGCGCCTTTCCTTCGTGAGGACGCGGGCCGAGGATCGCGCCGCACGGCGGCTGATCGGGGAGCTTGGTGTAGTGTGCCGCTCCGAGCATGACGATATCGGCACCCTTTCGGGCGGCAACCAGCAGAAGATCATGGTGGCGCGCTGGCTCGGCCAGCCGAGCCGGATGCTGATCCTTGACGAGCCCTTCCAGGGCGTGGACATCAAGGCGCGCCGCGACATCGGCGCCAAGATCCGCGAAACCGCAAGGGGGCGGGCCACGGTCGTCATGGCGAGCGAGATGGACGAGGTGCTGGAGATCGCCGACCGGATCGTCGTCCTGTCGGACAAGCGCATTACGGGCGAGCACCGCAATCGGGATCTCGACATGGGCGCGCTTTTGGCGGAAGTTGCCGGGCAGGGCGGCGCAGGGGAAGCGCCGCGGCGCGACGGTGCGGAGGCATCAAGATGACAGTCAATCAGGAAATCGCGATGCAGCAGGAACAGGAACGGCAGAAGCCGCAGGGCACGGGCGCGGGCACGAGCGCGGGCATGGGCATGACCCGCCTTTCAACGGAACGCAGAACCTGGACGGATTTCGCCATCCGCTACGGGTTCCTCACCCTGCTCGTCGGGCTGCTGATCTTCTTCTCGCTGGCCACCGACGGCTTCTTCAGCCCCTATTCGGCAGTGTTCATCTTCCAGTCGGTGGCGATCACGGGCATTCTGGCCCTCGGCGTGACCTTCACCCTCGTGGTGGACGGCTTCGATCTCTCGATCGGCGCCACGGCCACTTCGGCGCTGATGCTTTCGGCCTACATGATGGTCGTGTTGCAGCAGAATGCGGTGGTGGCGGTGATCGCCTGCCTGCTGATGGGGGCGCTGATCGGCCTGATCAACGGCCTGCTGATCGTCAAGACAAAGGTGCCCGATCTCCTGGCCACGCTGGGCATGATGTTTCTCCTCATCGGCCTGCAGCGGATCCCCACGGAAGGGCGCTCGATCTCCACCGGCATGGTGCTCCCCAACGGCGAAAAGGCCAAAGGCACCTTCGATCCGGCCTTCCTGTGGCTCGGGCGGCACAAGTTCGATTTCTTCATCCCGAACCTGATCCCGGTTTCGGTGGTGATCTTCGTCATCGTCGCGGTGCTCGTCTGGGTGTTTCTGGAAAAGACCCGCTACGGGCGGCTGATGTATGCCATCGGCTCGAACGAGCGCGCGGCGGCGCTGGCGGGCACCAACGTCAACCGCTACAAGATCATGGCCTACATTTTTTCCGGGGTGCTGGCCTCGGTGGGCGGCATCCTGCTTTCGGCGCGGCTCGGGCGGGGCGACATCGCCTCGGGCAACAATCTGCTGCTCGACAGCGTCGCCGCCGCGCTGATCGGCTTTGCCGTGCTCGGCGCGGCCAAGCCCAACGCCTTCGGCACCGCCATCGGCGCGCTGTTCGTCGGCATCCTGCTGCAGGGTCTGACGATGATGAACGCGCCTTACTACACGCAGGATTTCGTCAAGGGGGTCGTGCTTGTGATCGCCCTCGTGTTCACCTTCGTGCTGACAGGACGGCGCGCGGGCTCAAACCACTGAAGTTCATTGAAAACCAAGGGAGGAACGACAATGAAAATCACCAGAAGACTGGCCCTGGGCCTGGCAGGCGGGCTTGCCGCGCTGGCCACCGGACTGGGCGGCGCGCTTGCCGGCGAAATGCCGGCGCCGTTCGACAACCCCGGCAAGGTGAAGATCGCGCTGGTGCGCTATCTCTCCACCGGCGATTTCTTCCAGGCCTATCTCTCGGGCGTCGAAGCCCAGGCCAAGGCGCTGGGCGTGGATCTGCGGGTGTTCGACAGCCGCCAGGACGCCGCCCTTCAGGCCGACATGGTGGATCAGGCAATCGCGCTTGGCGTGGATGGCATCATCATCCAGCACGGGCTGACCGAGAGCATGCAGGACGCCGCCCAGCGCGCGCTTGATGCGGGCATCAAGGTCGTCGCCTTCGACGTGAACGTCGAAAATCCGGCGATCCCGCAGATCGAGCAGTCCGACCGCGATCTCGCACGCCTTGCCCTCGAGCAGGCGATCAAGGACAACGGCGAGAGCTTCAAGGCGGGCTATGTCTATGTGCCCGGCATCGCGCCCCTGGATCGGCGCGACGAAACCTGGCAGGAATTCAAGAAGAAATATCCGGGGATCCAGGAAGTCGCCCAGTTCGGAACGCTCGACAACCCGATCGCCAACTCGGTCGCCAACCAGGCGCGTTCCGTGCTGCAGGCCCATCCCGACATCACCGTGATGTTCGCCCCCTATGACGAATTCGCCAAGGGCGTGAAGATCGCCGTGGACGAAGCCGGGCTCAACAAGCAGATCTCGATCTACTCGGCCGATATCTCCACTGCCGACATCGCCGCCATGCGCGAGCCCGACAGCGCCTGGAAGGCCACTGCCGCCACCAATCCGGCCGTGGTGGGCGAAGTGAGCGTGCGCGCGCTGGCGATGCTGCTTGCCGGCGAGGATCCGGGCCACAACGTGATCATTCCGCCCACGCTGATCACCCAGAAGATGCTGAATGATCTCGACATCTCCAACATGGAAGAGCTTTCGGCCAAGCTGCCCCAGTTCGCGCATGCGGATGTCGCGGTGCCCGACTGGATGCCGCTGCCGCCGCGCTGATACCACTCACGCAATCAACCGGGGCCGCGGGCATCCGTTCGCGGCCCTCCCCTTGAGGAAAGATCATGCTGATCGGAATTGATCCCCGGATGACGCCGCCCTTGATGGATGTGCTGATGCGCATGGGCCATGGCGATGAGATCGCTGTGGTGGACGCCAACTTCCCCGCCGACAGCATCGCCGCCGCCACCCGGATCGGCGCGCCGGTGCATCTGCCGGGCTTCACCGCGCCCGAGGCGATCGGGCTGATCACGAAATACATGCCGCTTGACGGCTTCTCCCGGGCCTGCGCCTGGCGGATGGAGATCGACGACACCCCCGAGACCCTCGGGGAAGTCCATGAGGAGGCCTTGCGGCTGATTGACGCCTGCAAGCCCGAAGGGGCCGGCACCGGCTCGATTGCACGGATGGATTTCTACCCGCGCGCCGCGCGCGCCTTCGCCATTGTCGCCACCACCGAGACACGGCCCTACGGCTGCTTCATCCTGAAGAAGGGGGTGGTGCTGTGAGCGGGCGCGGGAAGCTGCGGGAGCGTGCCCGCGGCATCAGCCTCGGCCTTTACGCGGGCGATCTGGCGGCGCTGGGCGAAACCGCCCGCCGCGCCCGCGAATGGGGCGCCGAAATTCTCCATTTCGATGAGATGGACGGCAATTTCGCGCCCCCCTTCCTGGGGGGCGCGCCGCTGGTGGGCGCGGTCCGGCGCACCCTGCCCGAAGCCTTTCTCGACGTGCATCTGATGCATGCCCGCCCGGCCGCGCAGGTGCCGGCCTATCTCGGGGCGGGCGCCGATCTGATCACCGTTCATGCCG